>MDTC01248374.1_pt1 | contig 13151 bp, 5 predicted proteins | sample 811181 | NCBI WGS metagenome assembly MDTC01 (sample SAMN05326644, study PRJNA326480) | marine metagenome | isolation source: seawater | place: Pacific Ocean: North | collected 2011 | reverse complement strand
TAGAAAATGCATGGGTAAGCAATGAGACTACACCTCGTGCAAACCTAGATGTTGTTGGTACTGCATTCATCAGTGGTAAGACAACTGATGACTTCCTAGATCATACTAACTTCGCTGATCGTGATAAGACGGCAGAAGACAACGCTCTACTAGTTGGTGGTGACAGTGCTGCTCCTAATGATGAGGCAGTTCTAAGAGTTGCTACTACAAACAACGGTCGTGTTGGTATTAACGTTGACAACTCTCAACTCGACAGAGCACTGGTTGTTGACGGTACATCTAGATTTACTGATGATGTTCGCTTTGAGCATGACATCGAAGTCAATGGTGATGATGGTGTAATTGCTGAGATCAGAACTTCTCAGACTTCTGGTACATTCAATCTTGTAACTGATGCTACATTTGTAGGCAGACTAAATGTTGCTGGTAATGTAGAAGATATCAGACTTGGTAATGATAGAACTGGAGATACATTCTTCAGATTAGGTAATGCATCAGATCACTCTAACATCTTCATTGGTGATATTGCAGATACTGCATCTAATATCTCCAAGATCCAACTTGGTGGTGCATATAATAACAACTCCTCCAACTCTTACACATTAGTTGGTACTAAGCAATTCAGTGTTGCTGGTGATGTTCTAATTGGTGCCAATAAGACTATTGGTGGCAATGAAGCTGATCCAACTCAGGTCGTTACATTAAGATCTGAGGCAGGTGTTGTTAACTTCTTCACCACTCAAACACAGACACTAAACTTTGCTACTACCGCATCTCTAATTAAGATTGGTGGTCAAGGTGGTAGTACAACAGTTAGAAATAACTTCACTGTTGATGCTAATGCACGCTTCAATGCTGACATCAAACTTTGTGGTGGTCTTGCTTCTTACTCCTTCGTTGGTGATAGAGCACAACTTGGTACTGATGATTTTGAACATGCTAGTGGCGAACTTGGTAACAATACATTCAACAGTAATATTGACCTAGTTAATGTTCTAAGAATTACAGTTGCTGACTTTAATAACCCAACCGTTCAGAACATCGCTGATGGTTATAACAGAATTGATACTGGTGGTTCTGCTACTTGGGGTGACGCAGTATTCCAACAAAGTAAGACTGGAGCAGGTGCTGAAGGTGCTGATCTACCAGCAATCACTGGTGATGAGTTCTATGTACCACTTAAGTACAAACCAACTCCTTACTTCCAAGCAGGTGATTATGTATTAATTGACACTGTTATTACTGGATCTGGTGCTACTGAGCAGTATCCTGAACTTGTCAGAATTACTGAAGACGGTCTACAGGGTGCAGAATCTGCTCCTTACTACATTAAGGTTCAGCGTCATCCACTTGGTTCGTTTACCAAGTATAGGTTGCAGCAACTATCTCCTGCTAAAGATTACTTAGAGACACACCCAGATACCACAAACATCTGGAAAGCAAATATCTCCTTTGATGCTACTTGGACAACTCAACTGGTTGATGCAACTGGCACTCAAGATAACTTCTACCTCTCACAGTTTGGTGGTCAACTTAATGTTGGTGATTATGTCATCGTTGATCGTGAAGACACTAATAACGACGGTGACTTCAACCAAGGTGAATTTGTCAGAGTTGGAACTGCACTAGATGCAGTTGCTAAGAAACTGATTGTTACTAGCGGTTGTGATACTGCAACCGAGAAGGATGTATTTGTTGTTGACAGTGTTACTGGTGATATCATCGTTGGTGACGAGACTGTTCAAGACAGCGTTCTTAACATCTATGGTTCACTTCAACTAGCAGGTGGATGTGGTGCAACACCAATTGTTAATAACATCTTCGATGTTGATCAAGATACATCTGATGATAGCAAACTAACTCTAACAAACAGAGACTTTACCACGTTTGAAGTTAATACCTGTAATGGTAACACAGAACTTGGTAACGAATGGGGTTGGGTATGGGCACAGTCTGTATATGGTAGCACTGCTGTTGCACACCCTGTAACGGATGATGTATTTGTATACACCTATGCACCTGAAGCAACACAAGCAAATGGTCCTTCTACCACTACAACTATTAATCATAGCAGTGCTCTAATTCAGGGTAATGGTAATTCGGCATTTACAGTCGCAAGCATCTCTGGTTTCCAGAAAGATGACCTAGTTGCTGTTATTAATGGTACAACACAGGCAGAGATCATTAGAATTACTGCAGATCCATATATCGATACTGCTGGCAACAATGGTCCACAACTACCATTCGGAATTAATTCAGAATATCCAAGTGGTGGTCGTGCTCAAGAGAGTACAACTGCACAGACATTTACTGCTGGCGCTGTTGTAGTCAAGATCCTTAAGGATAGCAGAACAACTAAACTACTTGAGGCACTACCTGCAACTGGTAGAACTCAGGCACCTTCGCCAAATACAAGTCCAGATAGAATTATCCTCAAACTTGTCAATGGTAACCTAGTTGCTCAGAAACTTGACTACGATCAAATTATCAGAATTGGATCTGAATTCTTCTTACCTGATAGTATTGACGGTAACGTTGATGCTTCCTTCGGTGTCAAGATGCCTAAGAGCATTAGAAGTTCTCTTGATATCAACCAACCAGAAGCAGATATCGCAAGATACTTTGGTGGTGGTAAGTTAACTGTCCATGATGATCTCAACGTTGTCAGTGGCAACATGAGAATGTATGGTACAGATAGTAAGACACTTATCTTTGCTGTTGCTAATGATGATGGTCACCCAGGTGACGGTGCAATTCTTGATCCTATCACAGGTAGAGCAGGTCTATACCTCAAGGGTAGAGCAGATATTCATGGCAACCTAAGAGTTAAGTATGATAGTTGCCAAGAAAATGGCGTATGTACTGATGAGGTTGTATTTGAAGTTGACAAGAACGATGGTTCTGTTGAAATGGGTGGATCCTTCTACCATAAGGGTAAGATCCTTGAGACACAATCTGCTACAACCAGCATCTTCCATATCGATAACATTGGTTCTGCTGGATCCACACTAGCAGCTGGTCCAAGAGACTTCCAGATGTATCAGGATGGTTCTATTGATGCCTTTGGTATTTCTAGATACTTTAATGCTAATGGTGGTCGTCGCTGGACATATCTTGAGCAATCTTCCACTGGAGTAGGTCAGGTTATTGCTAACCCACTACAATCAAATGGTAATTACCTAGTTAACACTTCCTCAAGTGGTAACATGATTGTCTATCTACCTTCTGCTAGTGATGGTGCTCAAACAGGCGATATGATTAGGTTTATAGATATTAGTGGTAACCTTAACTACAATGCTAATTTCATTCTTCGTGCTAAGAAGGATGGCACTAGTGCAACACCAATTCAAGGTGACAGCACTGGTACAAAGGCAGCAGCAGGTTCTTCTGCACCAAATGCTACAGCATGGGATAGTGGTGAAATGATTGTACAGACTAGAAACGCTGCTTTCGGTCTGGTATTCGTAGGTGGTACTGATGCACAAGGTGATCCAAATGCAAATCAAATTCCAACCGATCTACAAGGTTGGTGGCTCGTAGAACTCTAATCCTCATGGCAGTAAACTATAGCACAGTCAAAAGCATGAAAAGTGCCAAAATTGGCACTATCATGCCGTGGGCAGGGGACGGAAACGAAGGTTTCGCCCTGTCCAATATTCCTAAAGGGTGGATTGTTTGTGATGGATTATTAAAAGATGCTGCTGACTATCCATTGTTAGCAGCACAAATTGGTGATAGTTATGGTGCCAGCGATGATTTTGGTGGTACTTTTCCAGAATATGTTGGACAGTTTCGTGTTCCAAACATGACACTGAAGATGCCAATTGACTTGGAACCAAGCGATTTACAGCAGATAAAATATCAATACGGACAGTCAGATGCTTATCAACAATTAGTTTCCGATCCTTTTGATGGAAGTGCATTAGTTGCTGGTTTTGGAAGTATTAGTTTATCAACACCAATTCAAACGAGTATCCCTGCAAACTGTGATATTGATTTCACAGTAGATGCAACACTAGTCATGGTTGGTAAGATGACTAACATTAGTATTGCTCCACCTGATTTTTCTGCAACTGTTTATACAGTTAATAGAAAATTAGGTATCAACCATACTCCATCACACTCACACCCAGGAACATATAGTAAAGCAACTCCTCAATTCTCTGGTCCTGAACCATTTTCACCATCTAGACTTCAAACTGGTGGTCCAGCGGTTGGTTGCCAAAGTCTTGGATATACTGAATGTCAATTTAATGACCCTGCTTCAGCAAATTCATGGCAGAATGGTATTAATCAGATCACTTACTATGGTGATGAAAGTCATGAGTATACGTTGCCTACAACAGATAGATTTTATGATTTTGCTGATGGATCTCAATACTGGGGTCAAGTTCCTGCACAATCATGGCCACCACCAGGACCACACCCTTCAGGACTACAAGCAGCATCTGATTTAAGTTATTCATTTTTCGGTAGTTCATATACTGAACCTTTTACAACTTCTCCTGTTAAAACTCATGCACAACCAGCATGGACGGGTGTATTCCCTAGACCTATGGAAGCTGGTAACAGAAGAAATCATTTCGGTCCAGCAAGTGGATACAATCCAGATTCAGTATCACCATTCCAAGTATCTAACGTAAACTATGCAGCAACAACAACCAGCATTACATTGCCAGCAGGCACTGATCTAGGAACAAATCAAGAGGCTATTGTTCCTCTAATGTGGGTATACGCATCTGCTAATGCTAGCAATACAGCAACTGCTGGATCATTAAAACCAAACGGTAGTTTTCTATTGTATGATGATTTAAGCGAAAGCACTGCTGGACATTATGCTAAAGAACTAAACCAATGGGCATACGTTGGTATCGGTGCAGATGAAGGTTTTTGGACTAGCATGTCTCAAAGTATTGAACAAAATATTACCATGTCTGGTGGTGGTGGCAGTGGTATGGTTCTTAGAATGAGATTTGAACCATATGGAAATCTAGATGGAACATCTACATCTACTGGTGGTATTAATTTTGCTTCAGGAATGAAATTGTATGAGGATCCATCTTCACCGCAGGGAAATAATCCTAACACTGATGTTACTACTAGTGGATATTATACTAGAAGTTTGGATCAATGGGCGTACATTGATGATGGATCAGGTGGACAATATTGGAATGATGATGATGACGCTTTTGAGGGTATAGTTGATGTGACTGGTGGTAGTGGTAGTGGTGCTAGATTAAAAGTAAGAGTAGAAGCATGGCCACAACCTTTCACGGCAGGTGGAGCTATCACATCATTTGCGCTTAGATGGAGTGCTCGATTTGTAGATCAAAGTGATGGGTCTTTTGATCCTACTGGTAGTAGTAATCCTACTGGTGGTGGATCAGGTGGTTATAGAGCATCTGCTATTGGTGAGTGGTCTTACAGAGTTGCTCCTTTCTTCTCTAGTGCCAGTGATTCACCAATCATAGAAACTGTGAACATGGTGTATACAAATACTGGACCTGGATCTGGAATGAATGTTCAAATTGAATATCAACCACATGTGGTAGATGGCACCGTTTATACTAAAATAAGAATTAATTCTATTTCTAGTTATGGTGATGATTACCAAGCAAATGATATTCTTACGACAACTACTTGGAATAATGGTAATGGAACTGCAGATAGAATTCTGCAAGTTCTTACTACAGACGGCAATTATCCTGGTAATACTAGGTACAAAATTATTTCGGTTGAAGATAATGGATCTGGTTATCAATCTGGAGATCAAATTTCATTTACGTTCAATACTGAAAGGAGAATATCTCTTGGATTGAGTGAAGTAGAAATTTATTCTGGTGCAAGTGGTGTTATTGAAGTTACAGATGCTAGTGCTACTGGAACTGGTACTCAAATACCAATTAATACACGATACAAAGTTATCAGTATTGTAAATGGTGGACAAGGATATGGTAATGGTGAGACCTTGAGTTTTACTAGTCCTATTACAAGTGACTTTAACAATTACTTTAAGATTAGTTCAAATGGTGTATATGCTGGTGGTGAAGTCCTATCTTCTTCAAGTGATATCAGACCTGGAACACAAGTTACTGCCATCGCTAAAAATAGCAGTAATCAATATGTAATTGGTTTATCACAAACAACTACTAATACTGCTACTTCTAGTGGAGTTACTTTAAATTTCCAGCATGGTACATATCCTACTACATTGAATAATGTCACAGATCAGTTAGATCCAAACTCTAGCACATTCCTTGGACATAATCATGGTAGTTTTGAATTAAATCAATCAGTAGGTTCACTTGCTGCCCCTACAGTATTCCCTGTAAATAATATTAGTTTGGGTGATGTTGCACCTGAAAACATCAATGATGCCCTAAATATTGTTGCGGAGGTAGCGATGCCAGCACTAGTTACGACGTTCCTTATCAAAGCATACTGATGCCAGCACATTACTCAAAAGAAAAATCTAAGTTTGGTTCTGGTTCTGGAACTATTATTTGTTGGCCAGTTGAATTAACAAGCACAGATCCAAATAACGCCAGTAACGTTAAAAATCTTCCTGCTGGATATTTAAAATGTGATGGTGGTAAATATCTCGCTGAAGATTATCCTGTACTAGCAGAAATCATTGGTACTGGTGTTGGATGTAAGTTCAGAAGACTTAATTCTGAGGGTGAGGACATTGATAACTTAACTTCTGAAGAATTTGTTGTTCCCGATTTAGGTTCTAAATTTCTAAAACCAACAACGGGTGGTGCTGCTGGTACATATGTCAACATCTTAACTGAAAATGCTCAGGGAAATGAGGTGAGACGCTCTGGTATGGGCATTCAATCTACTGCTGCTGTTGGTGTTACATCTGGTAATACTACAACCATTGATGTTAGTTACGTTGGTAATTTTATCGTACCATCACAAGAGGTTGCATTAAAGGGTAAACCAGCATGGACGAAAGGAACTGGTAATAGTGGATTTACTGATAGTGAATCAGTTGATAGTTTAGCATTACATTCTCACATGCACTTCTCGACTACAAATAGGTTGAGAATTAAGACACCTCAAGAAGCAGCGAATGATGAACCAAGATCTCAAGGTATTGGATGGAGAACAACTGCAACAACTATTCCTATTGATGATTGGTTAGATAATACACAATACAGTAATGAGGGTCCTGGAACAAATCAAATGCCATGTTGGGCGATTGCATCAGGACTAGGAGCGCCCTCACAACTTGTTCAAGGAACATTTTTTGGTCTATCATTCTCGGAAGTTATTTACTATAACTGGTGTCATGATTCTAGAGGATCAACAGGATTATCTACTTTTAGATATAACTGTTTGCTTACAAGTCCTACTCAGTTTGATCTACAAGAAGTAGATTTTGCACAAGGTCCTCGATATAGAGACTTTATTATTTGTCAGCAAATTGGCGATAGTGAAGATTCTGCAACTGAAACAACTCCTACAACTTATGATCAAAATTATGCTCCAAAAAGTAATGATGGTAATGGTGTGGAAAGATCTTTGGTAGATGTTGTTCCACTGAATAGTAATCTTACTGGTGCTACTTCTCTGGCATATCCTCAGGTTAATAATGTATTGTCGGAAATTTCGGAATTGACACAAAATGACGGAGATCCAACCGTTCACAATCACAAAATTCTCCTCACTCAAAACACACATACATATAAAATTAAGACCTCTGCATTGTTATTATCACCTGATAATTTGAATACCACATTAACATTGCAAATTGATCAGACAGCATCATTGGATCAGGTCACAGGTCCTTATATCATCATGGAATATCTTATTAAGTATTAAAGGTAATGGTAGCACTAAATCCCAAGTATAGAAATACTAGAGACTTATTTTATTCTGAGAAACAGGCAGATTCTCAGGGTGTTGGTACTATTTTGCAGGTGTTGAAATCTACAGAAGGATCATTTGATCATAGTTTTAAACCAGCATTAATTCCTGGTCCTGGTGGCACCACAGCATACACTGAAATTAGCGGAGACGCAGAACCAGAGAATAATCCAGAGTATCAATATCCTGGTTATATCTACTGTGATGGATCTGAATATTATATTAAAGACTATCCTCAGTTATATGAAGCGATTGGAAATGAATATGGCGGGACAGCAAGTGATGGCGTTGATGTATTGACTGGTGGTAATGGATATGATGCTGGAACCACTATTACATTTAGTGCTCCTCCTTCTGGTATCTTTCCAGATCTTACTCCAAGAACTGCAACAGGTACTCTTGTAATTATAAATGGTGTTATTACAGGAGTTGAAATTACTGATCCTGGATTGGGATATGATGCATCAAATACACCAACTGTTACTCTTGGTAGCACTGGTGGTGGTATCAATGCTACATTTGCTGTCAGAATTTCTGAACTAGATGGTAGAATTCAATCTATCAGCAAAGATAATGTATGGCAACATTGGCCAGATCCAAATATGGGAACGTTTAAAGTTCCTGATCTAATTGCAAAGAGAATTGTAGGCAATGGTCCTGTATTTGGTAACAATACTCCTAATGTTGGTAATTCTCAATTAGGTGTTGGTATCAATACTATCGATGGTAGTTGGTACATGGATAAAGATGCTCAGAAAGGACAATTTGCTCTGGGTAACATTACCACATCAAACTATGATGCTGTTGTTGATACAGTAGAAGGGTCTATTATTGGTGGTCAGATAATTCAAGTTCAGTTACAAGAAAAGAAACTTGCAGGTGCTCCACAGCATAATCATTTCCTGTTTCATAGCGAAGCACCAGAAGAATCTGGCAGCAGAAGAAGAGTAACTGGTGACAGATATACAGTAGCATACAAACCAGCAACAGGTAAAATTAATACATTTTATCCACCAGGCGGTATTGCATTCAGTCACACTCACGTTTTATCTAAAGCTCCACTTTTAGATAGTAGTGTTGGTACATATGACCTCTACAATTGGACTGGTGGTGATACAGGATCTGGAACTATCATTGGTGATGACACAAACTATTACTTTGCATCTGGTGGTGTAAATGCTGGTTCTTATGAAGAACGAGTGATCATTGGTAATCCTACTTACAAAGTATTTTCTTCCAGTAGTCAAATTGGTGGACGCGAAGTTGTTTCTGAAGGCGTTCCAATTTATGAAGAAACAGTAACTGAATACAATGATGCTGGTTCATATAGTGTACCAGTTCCAGCTGAACTAAATGAAGCAGTATTTAAATTTTATGGTGGATCTGGATCAGGTGGAGTTGCAACTACAGCAGGTAACGCTGGATCAGGATCTACACTAACTGTTGGATCTATTCTCACTGTTACAGCGACTGGTGGTGGAGGAGGTGGTGCTGCTTCTACTAATGAGGGTGGAACTGGTGGCGCAGGTGGTAACTTAACTGTATCAGGATCTGCTTCTGGTGATGTTACAATTCTTTCACAAGTTACTGGATCACAAGGTAATGGTAATGATGGTGGCGATGGTCCATTTTATTATCAGATAATTAGAAATGCTGGCGATAACCCATCAACGATGCCAACAACTGCTGTTGGTGAAGGTGCAACTGTTGGTGGTGTTGGTGGTACTGATGGTTTAGCATCTCCTATCAATGAACTTGCAACTGTAGAAAATAATTACAGTTATCCTGGTGGAACGCATACATTAGCAATATCAAATGGTAATTATGGTCTCAACAAAGTCACCATGGAAATTGGTGGCGGTGGTGGTGCCAACTGTGGTAACTATGGTGGTAATGGTTGTGGTACTCAAGGTACAGGTGGACTAGGAAAGTATTGGAGAGCAGATCTCTTACCAAATAGAATGGTCCCTGGGTATCAATTTTCTGTTCAATTAGGACAATCTGGTAGAACTTATAATGGTCAGGCAGCTGCTGCTCACAATGGTAAAGGTGGTAGAGCAGGTGATGGTCATAACAACAATGATGGTGGCGGCGGTGGTGCTGCATCTGTCTTTAAATACGGTAACACAATTATTGGTGGCGCTGGCGGTGGCGGCGGTGGTGGTGGATTTGGTGAAGGTACATGTGGTCAAGATGGCAGAGATGCAACTAGTCCTACCGATGATGTTATGGAAGTACAAGCTGATAAAAACTTATTTACTGGTACAGGTGGCACTGGTGGTAACTATGGTTGTACTGGCGGTGGCGGAGGAGGCGGCGGCGGTGGCTGCGGTCCTTCTGGATCTGGTATTGGTGGTACATCTGGTCAAGGTGGTGGACAAGAAGGTACTGGTGGTCACGAAGAAGGATATGGTGGTAGAAGAGGTATTTCTGCTATTAAAGTTGACTGGTTTGATACTGGATCACTTGTTTCAGGAAATACTGTTTCTGGTGACGGATATGCAAAGGTTACCACGACAGAAGACAGAGGACGTTGGACATCTGGCGCTGGCGGTGGTGGATTGGGAGGATATATTCGTTTTGAGTTAGCTGGGACAACATTAAGTGGTACATCTAATATCACTGTTAACGTTGGATCAGGTGGTAATGGTGTAACAAATGGTAGTGTCACTTCTGACCAAGGTTATAATGGATATGCAGAGATTAGATTTAAAAAGATTGTTGGATATGAAGGTGGTACAACTGGTGTAACTACTGGAGACGTTTTCATTGATGGATCTGGTACTCAAGACAATGGTGTAAACTTCTTCGCTAGTGGCACTGGTACAACAAGTTCTGGTGGATTTAAGTTGCCACAAACACAAGTTCCAACAGTAGAGTTTATTGGAGGTGGTGGTGGCGCAGGTGCTGCTGCGACTGTTCAAATTTCTGGCGGTGTAGTTTCAGGATTGACACTAACAAATGCTGGATCTGGATATACTGAAGCACCAAGAGTTCGTATTAATGGTGGTGTTGGTGTAAGAAACCATGCAACTGTTGAATGTGATACAGTTAACGGAATTTTAGAAAATCTTTCACTAGTCAGTAGTGATTTGCCAACGAGATATTTAAAATTTGGTGGAACTCAAGCAACAAGATTTGTTTCAACTGATACTATAGATGCATCAGATGGATATGCAGTAACAGTTAAGGTGTGCAGAGGTAATAATAAAAATGGCGGTGAACTTCCAGATGGTGGTGGTGACGAACTTCTCTTGTATTACAATACAGATGAAAGTTTGAATTTCCCAGGATCTGGTTTTATTGGCACAATGGTTCCTATTCCAAATTCAACTGATGTTGATACTGATTATGATGGAACTGGAACAGGTACTAATCCAACTAATTGGTATACTTACTCTATTGTTTTACCTGAAGCAGCACAAAGTGAGACTGCACGTTTCTCTATTAGACAGAACAGAGCTGCTGCTAGTGGTAGTAATGATAATGGTAGCAATAGTGATCACTTTGGTCTCATTGAATTTAGACTTGAAAAGGTAGCAGAGACTAGTTTGGTATTTGTACCAAGTGCTGGTAAAATAGCAGTCGCTGATGATGTGCAGCAATATGATGTTCGTGGTGAAGCAGGATCTACATATGTCTCAGGTATATTTGCAAACGATAGCACATTAACATTATCATCTTCAACACCTATTGTACCTACTGCAGCATTGGATCCTGATAGGGTTATTCCACTTATTGAACCGTACATGCTAGTTAAGTATTTGATCAAAGCATTCTAAATAGATCTAGCACTAGTAATATTCTGATAAAATGGGTATCGTCGCGGACGCAAATGTTCCTAATATTGTACTACAACTAGTCCTTGCTGATCGTCAGATCGTGTATAGAGGCGTAGTTAAGGTAGTTCCTGATCAATATTGGAAGGATGAAGTTGTTCCTAAATTATATCCTCTATGGGATACAGAAAAGGATCGTCTAGTTGAATTCAGTTATTATGATAATGCAACTTATCATTGCACTAGAAGGAAGCATATCAAAAACTTCCGTACTGGACAATATGAGTGGAAAGACTATGAAATGGAAGAGAATGAGGTAGCAGCTGCTACTACATTCTATGAGTTTATCAAAGATATATTCTTTAACATTGAAAGTATTGAAAGGGAAGAATTTCAAGATGAAATGTCCCGTATGTATGGTGAGGTAAGAACTGAGAGTTGGTTATCTATCAGACTTGCCCGTAACTTCTTACTTGCTGAGACAGATTATATCTTCTGCAGTGATGTAACTATCTCTGATGACAAGAAAGCAATGTATCAGATATATCGTCAAAAATTGAGAGAGTTACCAAGTACATTTGCTGATATTGAGGTTAGTGCAGTTAAATTTCCAATGTCACCTGAGGCATTTGAAGCAGTATATAAAGTAAATCATCCTGATGCTGTATATCTTGAGCATGAAGATCAGTGGTTAGCATTAAGTTCTTTCTTCTTCGCTCAATTCAGAGATAAGATGGCACGTTACTTGTGTGTCAGAGATCTAACTGATAAGATTTACACTGAAGCATTCATTGCAGCATCTAGAAGCACACCACTGAAGATGGAAGGAACAGCATGGTCTGTTGAGCATGATAATTTAGATAACATTAAAGCACAACTTGATACATTATTAGAAAAACTTGACAATGGAGAGACACCATGATTACTACTATCGAGACACTATCAGTATATGAGTTAGCGGGTAGTCATTGTGTAATGAATAATGTATGTTTGCTACATTTTGAGAATGCAAAGTGGGCAACACTTGACGATGCTAAGAAGACAACAGTTCTAACATGGTTAGCAGACTATTGTCCAGAGGATATTATTGAAGCAATCAAAGGTGGAAGAGACTGCTGTGTTGAGTATGGTAGTGATGAAGTAGCAACTCTTAATGCATCTGAGTGGTTTCCAACACTAGAGCACTGCCCTGACGCTGACCATTATTTCAGAGCACTGGTCTTTGACCAAGGTGCCAACATCATTTTCGAGAACGCTTGACACCAGTTTGACGCTGTGCTAGGGTAGCAGAGCACCAGTCGAGCACCCATGCTTGAATTTTGTTATGAACTCCCTTATGAGGAACTTGACTTCACAGACCCAGAAACTCGCGAACTTTATCGTATTGGAAGGGGAGAGCAAGGAGTGTTATTGGTACGCCCTTACACTAACGACATTTGCGCTCACTGGCGTTTTGTAGATGAAGCTGCTGCTCGCAACTCTTCTGCTACGATATAC
>MDTC01166816.1_pt1 | contig 13151 bp, 10 predicted proteins | sample 811181 | NCBI WGS metagenome assembly MDTC01 (sample SAMN05326644, study PRJNA326480) | marine metagenome | isolation source: seawater | place: Pacific Ocean: North | collected 2011 | reverse complement strand
GAATATACTTTTTCTAAGTCTGTAGTACTTATACTGTAATCAAAATAGGCATTTGAAGTGGGAGACATAATTGCTTTTTTCCCAGACTTTACTGCTTTAATTCCTCCTTCAAATCCTCTCCATGATTGAATTATTGCATCTGTTTTAATTTCGCTCTCTAAAATTTCGTCCCATCCAATAATAGATTTATTTTTCTTTGCCAAAATATTCGCAACTCTTTCAATAAAATAACTTTGAAGTTCGTGTTCATTTTTAAGTTTTTTTGTCTTAATTCTTTTTTGACATTTTGGACAGTTTTCCCATCTAAATTTTGGTGCTTCGTCTCCGCCAATATGTACTAACTTACTTGGGAAAAGTTCAATAACTTCATTTAAAACATCCTCTAAAAAAATAAATACAGAGTCATTTCCTGCACAATATATTTCTTTAAATACTCCCCAATCATTAGCTACTTCAACAGGTGTTTGATTACATGAAAGGTTTGGATAGGAAGCTATTGCGGCTTGACAATGCCCAGGTAGTTCAATTTCTGGTATTACATCAATATGTCTTTTTTTAGCATATTGAACAACTTCTTTGACTTGTTCTTTGGTGTAATATCCACCATATTTTTCTATTGAGTCGTTTCTCCATGAACCTACAGAATTTAATAGTGGGTATTTGTCAATTTCTATCCTCCACCCTTGATCTTCAGTTAGATGCCAATGTAAAATATTCATTTTATATAAAGCTAGTAAGTCAATGTATTTTTTTATGGTCTCAATGCTAAAAAAATGCCTGCAACAGTCTAGTAAAAGTCCTCTGTGATTAAAAAAGTTTTGATCGTTAATTTCCAGGGACGGAAGGAGGAATTTATCACAATTGTTATTATTTAGTACAAGGAGTTGAAATAAGCTTTGTAGTCCATAAAAAGCACCTTTATTATTTTTACATTTTAATATTACACTGTCATTTTTTATAATAAGTGTGTAGTCATCCTTTACATTATTTTTTTTTTTGACAAGTTCAACTAAAATGGGAATACCCTTGGAGTTAAAAATTTTTTTTTCAGCCTTGTAATAATTTATAGTTTGATTTTTGAAAATATTTAATTCACTTTTTATTTCTTTATCACCAATCAAAAACATTGATTTAAAATTACAGGTAGATGACTTTAGTTCAGTTTTTAATGGTTTAGGAATAATTGTAGTAATTAATAATTCTGAATTCATTTTTTTATAATCACATGAAAGAAAAATAAATACTATAAGGAAAAAAAATAATTTATCACTTCCATTCAAAATCATACGAACTTTTTATGAGGTTGCTATTCGTTTTATTTTCATGTGCATATTCAAAACCTGAGTAAACACTGTGAGCTCCGTGTTCTCCTTCGATATTCATTGCAATAAAACCTACTTGAAGCCCTGCGAGATTTTTATTAGATTTTTTTATTCTTTCAATGGCAACTTTACACGCTTCGGATGGGCTTAATCCATTTCTCATTTGTTCTACAACGGTATGTGAACCACAAATTTTAATTACAGCTTCTCCCATCCCAGTTGCACATGCAGCTCCAACATCTGGATCAACATATATTCCTGCTCCTATTAACGGAGAATCACCAACTCTTCCATGTTTCTTGTAAGCCCAACCACTAGTTGTGCAACCTGCTGCAATATTTCCATTACCATCAATAGCTATCATAGCTATTGTATCATGATTTTCGTGATTTATCTCTGGGTAGGATTTCTCTTTTTTAGATTTCCATTCTAACCATAATTTTTTTGAACTTTCAGTTAGTAAATTTTTGTGTTTAAAACCATTTTCTATTGCAAAATCATAGGCACCACTGCCACTTAACATCACATGAGGAGTTAGTTTCATCACTTTCTTTGCAACTGAAATTGGATTTTCAATGTTTTGTAAAAAACAAACAGATCCACAATTAAATTCATGATCCATTATGCAAGCATCTAAAGTTACTACTCCATTTTCATCAGGCATTCCTCCTAATCCAACACTAGTATTATTTTCGTCGGATTCAACAGTATTTAAAGCTTTTTCAATCGCATTTATTGCAGAACTATTATTTCTTAGTTCATTTAAAGCAACTTTATTAGCTTCAACTCCAAAGTTCCATGTTGAAATTGCTTGTATTTTTTTTGATTTGTTAAGTTTATTTGATGTTTTGGTAGCTTTTTGTGCACATCCGTGAATTAATAATGCTGCAGAACTAACAGCACTAGTTTTTACAAAAAATCTTCTATTCATCCTTTTAAGATAAAAAAAGAATACTTATGTATAGTATCTATTAGAAAAAATAAAAAAAAATTGTAGGAACTAAACTAATTTATTGGTTAACTCGTTTGGAAAGATTACACTTGGTTCGAAGGTTTTAGCTTCTTCAAAATCCATTGTTGCGTAGGATATTATAATTACAATATCTCCTTTTGCAACTCTTCTAGCAGCGGGACCGTTTAAAGCAATTTCACCCGTAGATCTTTTCCCCGGTATTACGTAAGTTTCTAAACGTTCGCCATTGTTAATGTTGACAACTTGTACTTTTTCACCAGCAATCAAATTAGAAGCTTCCATTAAATCTTGGTCAATGGTTATGCTTCCTATATAGTGAAGGTCCGCATCGGTAACTTTCACTCTATGAATCTTAGATTTTAGCACTTGAATTTGCATGCCACAAATGTAAAATAATTCTGATTCTTACAATTATTTTTAATTAAAAATCATAATCCTTATATCCACTTTTAAATTCCTCCTCTTTGAAACTTTTATTGATTACTAAGCTAGTGTAACTATATTTTTCATAAAGCCCGTTTTCGTCGTAAAGCATTTGGTATATTGGGAAAAAGTTTTTTGCATCTATAAAAACAATGGTTTTTTTTGAATATATTGTACTTATAGTGACTTCTTGATTTTCTTTTATTTTTTCAAATGTTTCAAATTCTGGATTATAATCTCTTAATTTTCCAATGTTAATTAATTTTTTTTTGGAAATATCGTAAAGTGATTCTTCTTCTTTTGTTTTGTAAGTCATTTTGTGATAATCTGGGTAATTAATAGTCAGTTTATGACAAGACCTATTATCCCATTGATACCTTCCGTTATATTCAATGTAGTCAAAGAATTTATCACCATATCTATCTAAATGTAATTTAAAACAATCATTGAAAAAATTAAACCCGAGATCTTTTAAACAATGATGCCCTCCAGCAAACATTAGACTGTTTTCAGGGCTTAATGAAACATTTATGTAAGGAAAAAAATTGGGATTCACTAGTGCTTTATTGTTATTTTCTCCCTCTATGTAAAGAATTTCTGAGCCTTTTTTAGGAATCTCATTTTTAATATAAATTTTGTAGGGATCTAAACATACTTTGGCAAAAAATTTACCTTTTTTAAAACCTTTTTCATTTCTTTCATTCCTTTCCATTACAAATTCAAGGTGTTTGTGTTTATCGATATTAGTAATCATGCTATCAATAAGGTTTTTTTTGAAGTTTTCATCTTGAGAAAAAATGCCAAATGTCAACACGAGATATACTAGTGAAAATTTATATTTAAAATTATATTTCATGAATAAAATGTTTGCTATTAAATCTCATTTGTTTTCCATAAACACCATTTTGTGCTCTTTTACCAACACTTATTACCATTGAAATTTCAGCTTTGCTATTAAGGCTTAATAATTTTTTTATCCTTTTTGAGTCCATTCCTTCCATTGGGCAACTATCATATCCAAAAGCTCTGAGTGACAACATTAGATTTTCACATGCCAGCGCTGTTGATTTATGTGCCCAGATTGACATACCTTTGCTATTGTATGGTTCTCTGGGTGTGGGTTTATTTAACCCTCTGATTTCAATTATCAACTTTTTAACATAACCTCTTATGGAAAAAAAACCTTGGTTGTAAGCTAACGGAACTATTTTAGAATAATATTTAATTGCTGCTTTTGGTGCTTTTTCTCCCATTTCGTTAAGTAATTTTAACATTCGATATTGGTTTATTTTCCAAAAATCTGGTCTTGCAACTGCTACTATGAGCTCTTTAGCAGTTGTTGCAGCTGGTTGATTAAGACAAAAAGAAATCAGCTTTTCCTTTTTGGTTTTAGTCCTAACCCAGTAAAATTCCCATGGTTGAAGATTTGATGAATTTGGTGCAAGTAAGGCTAACTCTAGACATTTTCTTAAATCAGATTCCTGTACATTTTCACTTGAGAATAGTCTTACACTTCTTCTGCTTTTTACAGTTTTAATAAATTCTTCTTTTTTAATGTCTACTGCTGATTCAGAGTAAATATTTTTTGATTCAAAAATTTCGTTTAAAATACTTTTTTTTGGCTTTGTCATTTGTTTTTGACTTACTTTCCTTGGATACTTAAACTTAAATTAAATTTAAATTAGTATAAAATTTATTACTTAAATTAATTTCAACATTTTTTTATTACAAATTAAACTACATAAATACTTTATGTTCTTTTAATTTACATTTACTATAATTAATTTAGGTTTAAATATTTTTTATGGAAATTCTAATTATTATACTGCTTATTTTATTGTTGTTAGTAGTAGTTTTTTTGAATACAAGAAAAAAAGAAGATAACTCCCAGTCACAAGATCTGTTAGTACAATTAAATTCAGAGCTTCGTAAAGAAATTCAAGAAGTTCGCAAGGAATTAAGCCAAGATGCTGAAAAGAGTAGGATAGAGATAGACCAGAAGCTTACTGGAATTAATAAAGAGATTAATGATTTTCATAAATCTTCTAAGTCTGATATGCAAAAGCAGTTTGCTGATTCTAATAAGGTAATCACTGAAGTAACGAAAGAACTAGAGAAGATAAAGGGCACAAATGAACAAGTGTTGAGTTTTGCTAATCAAATGAAAACTTTAGAAAAGATTTTAGGTAGTCAAAAACAAAGGGGAATATTGGGTGAAATACAATTAGAAAACTTATTAGCTAATGTCTTACCTCCTGAACTTTTTCAGATGCAATATAGTTTTAATAGTGGTGAAGCAGTTGACGCAATTGTAAGAGCTGGAGAGTATATTATACCTGTAGATGCTAAATTTTCTTTAGATAATTATAATAAAATGGTAGAAAGTGCTGACAAATCAGAAGTTGCTATTTTAGAAAAACGTTTTAAGGAGGATATTAAATTACGTATAGATGAAACAGCCAAATATATTCGTCCAAATGAAAAAACTACTGATTATGCTTACATGTTTATTCCTGCTGATGGACTTTATCAAGATTTATTAAACAGTAGAGTGGGGACTTTACAAATTAACTCTAGAGATTTAGTTTCTTATGCTTACACAAAGAAAGTGATGATTGTGTCCCCTATGAGCTTATTTCCAATGTTACAGATTACCGTAAAGGCATTACATAACTTAAAGATAGAAAACTCAATTAAAGACATTATGAAAAATATTGATAAGTTAGGAAACCATTTAAATGCATATAAAATTTTTCATGAAAAACTAGGTAAAACATTGTCTACGGCTGTAAACCATTATAATCAATCTTCTTCTGAGTTTAGAAAAATTGATAAGGATGTAATTAAAATTTCTGGAGGTGAGACTCAGATTGATTTTGATGGAGAAACATTAGATCGTCCCTTGATATCCGCAGATGAATAAGTTATTTTGTTGAAAAATACAACTAAACGATTGTTGGTTATTTTATAAAAAACAAAGAATTTTAGCCTATTTATAATTAAGTTTTGAAAAAGTTGAATCGTATACATGTTAGTAAGGAGTTTAGTTTTTACTCAGTTGGTGAAAAAACAATCGATGTTCCTTTCTATCAATCTAACGTTCCAGCTGGCTTTCCTTCTCCAGCAGAAAATTTTATGGACTTAGATTTATCTTTACAAGATTATCTAGTTCAAAACCCTTCTGCTACTTTTTGTGTACGCGTGACTGGTGATTCTATGAAAAATGCGGGTATTTCAAGTGGAGATGTAATGATAATAGATCGTTCATTAGAGCCCAAGAATAATACTATTGTTTTGGCAGTGTTAGATGGAGAATTTACTGTGAAAAGAATTCAAAAAAAAGGAGATAATTTATTCCTTAACCCAGAGAATAAGGACTTTAAAGCAATTCAAATTACTGAAGAAATGAACTTTCAGGTTTGGGGTGTTGTCACTCATATTATTCATAAGGTATGATAGCCTTAGTAGATTGTAATAACTTTTATGCTTCTTGTGAGCGTGTTTTTCAGCCAAACCTAGAAAATTATCCTATTGTAGTACTTTCTAATAATGATGGTTGCGTAATTGCTAGGAGTAACGAAGCTAAGGCTTTAGGAATTAAAATGGGCGCACCCGCCTTTAAAATGAAATCTATTTTCGATAGAAATAATGTACATGTTTTTTCCTCTAACTTTGCATTATATGGTGACATGTCTAATAGAGTTATGCAAATTTTAGCTAAAAAATCTCCAGCTATTGAAATTTACTCCATAGACGAAGCATTTTTAGATTTTAATGGAATAAAAAAACCAAATCAATTTTCTATCACACTAAGAAAAACGGTGAAAAAGTGGACTGGTATACCCGTTTCTATTGGTGTTGCTCCTACTAAAACATTGGCAAAAGTAGCCAATCACATCGCTAAAAAACATAAGACTAGTGGTGTTTTTGTCCTTAAGAATAAAAATACTATTGAAGAGTTATTAAAGCATTTACCAGTGGATGAAATTTGGGGAATTGGCAGACAATATGCCAAGTTTCTATCAAACAGGGGATTCGAGACTGCACACGATCTAGTTAATGCAAATGAATCTTGGATTAGGTCTAATATGAATGTTAATGGTCTTAGAATGGTAAAAGAGCTAAAGGGAATTCCGTGTTATGAATTAGAACTGATTAATGCTAGAAAAAAGAATATTTGTACTTCTAGATCTTTTTCAATGGATGTGAAAGAATTAAGGGACCTTAAAGAGGCAGTAGCCAATCATGCTACTAATTGCGCAATGAAGCTAAGAAAGGAGAAAAGTTTAGCTAGTTCTGTTATGGTTTTTATAAAAACTAATCCTTTTAAAAATCAAGATTGTCAATATAGTAACGCTCTAAAGTTTAACTTAAAAATACCTTCAAACGATAGCATGGAGATCACTAAAAATGCTTTAACCCTATTAGATAAAATTTATAAAAAAGGTTATTCTTATAAAAAAGCAGGTGTAATCGTCTCTGATATTGTTCCACAAAATTCCAGACAATTAAGTCTATTTTCTGATAAAGACCCCATTAAAGTTAACCAGGTAATGGAAGCAATGGATAAGGTTAATCAAACTATGGGTAGAAATAAAGTAAGGCTAGCTGTCCAAGGGTATGATAGAAAATGGCGCTTAAAACAAGAGAAATTATCTCCTTGTTACACTACTAGATTTTCAGATTTGCTCACTATTGAAATATAAGTGAGTCAACAGTATTGCGAGTTGTAAATAATTTAGGATTGATAAAAATATTTCTGACTACTACCTAATTAGCTTTAAATATCCTTGGATATTTAATATCTCTGAGGTTTGTCGGGTAATTGGTTGGATTGTTGTTATAAATAAATAAGTACCAGGTTCAGCCTCAACACCAGATTGTAATCTACCATCCCAACCACTTCCATTATAACTTTCGAAAATAAGTTGTCCCCAACGATTGTAAATTTGTAATGAATTTGTTTCAAATGATTCACCACCCATTAGAAAGATATCATTGTAACCATCCCCATCTGGAGTAAAAACGTTACTTGTGTCTAAACTAAAATCAATGCAGTATTCGTCAATAAATAGATCAAATTCAAAGGTATTGGAGCAGCCATTATCATCAGTTCCAATTAAGCTGTAAAATTCATCGAAGGGATACAGAACTGTATCTCCATTATTAATATCATTATCCCATGTATAATTAGAACCACCAAGTCCATAGAATTGTAGAGTATCAAAGTCACATACAGTATCTAATTCTAAATCAATAAGGTTATATACGCTGTCAAAGTTCACAACAAGTTCTGCATATATATTAGGAACATCTAAGGTATTAATAGAAATATTAATAGTAGAGTCACATCCTTCAACAGATTGCAATATTATCTGACCAAATTCATTGCCGGAATAAAAAGTACTACCTTGGAAATAAAATGTATCATTTTCACAAATGGTTTCATTTATAAAACTACTTATTTGTGATCTTTCGAAAACAGAAATATTAATAGTTGAATCACATCCAAAAGTTGATAAAATTGTTTCAGTTCCACTATTATTTGAGCCATTGTATACAACTCCATTTACTATTATAGAATCTCCATAACATAAAGTATCGGAGATGGTTTCATTAATTTCTTCAAGTTCAGTAACTGTAATTTGCAAAATGGAATCACACCCATTTTGATCAGTAAAAATTTCAGTACCAGTAGAATTAAAAGAATTATATATTGTCCCATTAATAATAAAAAAGCCACCATAACATAAATTTGTATCAATGACATTAAGTACTTCTGGGTTTTCAAAAATTGAAATTCTAATTATTGAGTCACAACCATTAACAGATTGTAACGTATCTTGACCAATTGGGTTGTTTCCGGAATAGGTATTGCCATTCACAACTACACTTCCTCCGTAACAAAGCGTATCCTGAATTAAATTTACAATTTGTTCTCCCATTGTTAGAGAAACATTCACAATTGAGTCACAACCGTAAATTGATTGTAGAGTATCAGATCCAGTAAGTTTACCAGAATAGTATAAATTATTATTAATTACTAATGTGTCATTTGGACAAATTGTATCAATGTAGCTAGAAACATAACTGGCTTTTTCAATAATTGAAACTGTTACTAAAGAATCACATCCATAGAAAGATACTAATGTATCCACACCACTATCATATTCAAGAGAATAATAATTGCCATTTATTAGTACGGAATCACCTGCACATACCGAGTCCACATAATTACTAGTAATTGGCCCTATTTCTGTTACATTTATATTAATTATGGAATCGCAACCTATTGCTGCGGTCAGTGTATCTGATCCTGTTGGATTTATTGCGCTGTAATAATTACCGTTAATTTCAATACTGTCACCAAAGCAAATAACTTTTTCAATATCGTTAACAATTTTATCAACTTCAATAATTTTAATGGCTAAAATAGAGTCACAACCATTTATAGATTGAAGAGTATCTTCAACACTTGAATTGTTCCCGTCATAAATTACTCCACCTATATTAATTGATCCTCCCATACATAGTTGTATCGTGTCATCGTTAATAATTTGATTTTTTAAATCTAAGTTTATTATTAAAATAGAGTCACATCCGTCTATAGAAGTAAGTGTGTCATAGCCGGAAGGATTGTCAGCATTATAAACAGTATTATTTATAACTACATTTTCTCCATAACAAACTACGGGATTAAGTCCTGTTTTGATTTCAGTTCTTTCTGAAACAACAATTTCAATTACTGAGTCGCATCCACTAGAGGACAACAGTGTTTCAAATCCTGTCGGTTTACTAGCACCATAATACGTACCATTTATAAGTATACTATCACCAAAGCAAAGCAGAGGATAAGATGGAGTTGTATCAATTGGTTCTGCAGCAATGATATTAAAAAAGATTGAAGTATCGCAGTTTTCGAAATTGTTATCTATTACTTCAACTTCGTAGGTATTTGGAGATAATTCTGGATATTGATAATCTCCTGGGCTGGTGTTTGTTCCAAATGAATTATCATTTATTAAAACGTTGTAAGATGAATTTCCGCTAATAGTAAGTTCAAGTTCACCGTCATTACTTTCATAACAGCTTTCATTTGTAATAGATGAGATAACTGAGAGTTCACAACATGGAATTATTTCAAAATATTTAGGACCTAAAATATCAGCACATTTGGAATCAGCACTATATTCGATTTCTGTCCAAAAATCAGCATTAGAGATAATTTGGCTTAGAACGGCTTCATTAGTGTTTATCGCGTAAAGAGCAAGCGTCCTTAAATTATCTTCATCGTAATCGATTGGTAGAAATTCACCGTCTGTGTTGATAGATATTATTTCATCTGTAAGAGAATCAGAAAGAATATAATACTGGTCGTAGTTTAAATTGTATCCGCTGGCTGGACTTATTAAAGATTCACCTGAGCAAACTTGTTCTACCTCACAATCAATTATTGTAAGATCTAATGTTACTGTTGAATCACATCCATTTTCAGAAACTTCAATTTGAACATATGTCCCACTTATGTTATAACTGGTGTTATTTAAATCCCATGTGTAAGAGTTACATTCAGTTTCAGTTATTAAAGATGTAAAAGAACTATTAATTGTTAAAAAAAGTGAATCTTCACAAGTTCCGCTCTGGAAGGTATAAGTACCACTTGTAGTATAGCTGGTTCCATTCCAATCATAGCTATCACAAGCTTCTACTGTAGAAATATTACTTTCATTAGAAATAGTAAGATTTAACCGCACAACAGAGTCACAGCCATTTACATTTGTAAGTGTTACATAATCAGTAGTACTCTCTGTGTAAGTAGAACCATTTACATCCCATACAAAGTCATTACAAGAAGTATATGTTTCATTAGTAGTATCTTTTGAAATAATATTAAAACTTCTAGGTCCAATAAACCTTGCGCATAGATCATTACTTGCAATTCCATCTTCAAAATTACTCCATGTAGAATTGTTTGCTGTTAACATTAAGTTGCTCTCATCAGTGTTAACAGCATAAAGATTGAAATTATTTGAACTACTAGTTCCATATGATGAAGAGCCGAAAATTCCAGTCGTATTATAATCTAAGATGTTTCCATCATTATCAACTAAAACGAAATTTTGTGTAAAACCGGCGGAACTATTGTAGTTTGCTGTAGATACAATAATATCGTCACCAAAGCAGACATTGTTTTGTCCAATGGCGAGTAGTGGTAGCAATGCTATAAAATTTATAATATGTTTTAATAATCTCATTTATAATTTTTATTTACCAATTTCCTGCTTCTGCTTCACAATCAACACATATGACACTTAACCCAAATCTTCCATTGGGATTTCCGGATGAATTATTTCCACTTACGTAAATGTAATAGTTGACCCCATCTTCAGCAGTAAATTCTATTTTAGATGTTTCACCAGAACCACTATTATCGTCACTATCAAGACAGTTTAAGTTATCGCAACTACCAGAGTATAGAAATAGTTGGGTATCAAAATTTGTTGCAATATTATCAGTGGAAATAGTTACGTCAGTTCCATTTCCAGTGTATACATACCAAACTCCGTTGCTAGGACTAAGTCCGAAGCAAGATGATTGTGCATCTATGTTTGTAGCAAGAATATTATTTGATGTATCTAGGTCTCCACATGAAATTTCTTTTGCATTTCCACATGTATCATTTGGTGGTGTAATAGCAATACCCGCTTTTGGTGTCCATGAGTAATCACATTGAGAGCCGTAAGAACCATCAATGTATATGAAATACTCGCCACCAATTTCCAAATTTGGTATAATGAATGATCCATTTTCGTTGTTATCTGCACTATATTCGCATGCAAGAACTGTCATGGCATCCTGGTTATTGCAATCACCATCAAAGATAGCAAATTGGATTCCACTTGTTGAACCGGTACTCCCAACACAATTACTAACAGTCCAGTCTAAAATAACAGAGTCTGATGCAGCTGTAAACGTAAGCCAGGAATCATTGTGTGCAGCGCCACAAAATTCGTCAGGACCATCACCTGAAATAGTGTATGAGCAAGATGTAGATCCAATAAAATCCTCAGACAAGTCAACACTTGGTGCATCACATGGGTCATCTGAAGCTGTGTAAGGGTTATCGCATAGACATAAATTATCGGAGAACAATTCACTAACATTACATCCAATATCATTTGTGACAGTTATAGTATTTGTCCCTGTGAGACTTTCAATTAAATAAGTGCCAGTTCCAACGTTAGATTCAATTATATTTGATCCATTCGAAATATTTACAAATGCACCATTTGAAGAACTAACAATAACTTCTAAATTATAATTTATGGCACTGTTACAATTTTGATTAAAATTTACTATTGGTCCGCATTGCTCAACAACTAATATGTCATCCAATGTTGCTCCCCAAGAATAATCTCCGATGTATCTAAATCTTAAAGAATAATCATTATTAGGATCAATATTGATAGAATTATCATAAGTTGCATCAACAGCATCGTCTGTATTTGTTGTAAGGCTAAGTAGGTTTTGGTATACGATATTATTTGTTTCATCATATAAGTCAACAACAAAGGAATCGAATGAATCATAGTCATTATACCCATAGTTGAAACTTATGTTGATAGTTCCAGAAATAGCACTAAAAGTGTTTGTGATAAGTGTAGCATCTTGCGAACAAGACGTACTGTAACTAATAACTGCTCGATTTCCAGAGCAATTATTACAATCGGTTCCTGATGCATCATTTTCAGAAGTAAACCAAGCGTCCAAAGATAAACAACCAGATCCAGTATTATTGTCTAATTGATAAGTCGAGCCAGTTGAAGTTGTTATTGCAATATTAGTAGGTAGGCTTTCGAAATCTTCTTCAACTAATTGAGCAAAAGAAGACTGATAGAACAAGTTCAAAAAAAATAAAAAAGGTAAATACTTTATCATTATTTGTCAATTAAATCCGTTACTAAAATATATTTTTCTGAAGCTATTTTAGCATAAATTCCTTCCTCATTATTTACTTTTTTGTCATTGGATTTAAATTTTTCAATTCTTGTAGCTATTGGTGCGTATTGCTTAGTTGATAATATTACTTTACCATTTTTACATTCAGAGTTGTAGTTTTTGTAGGTTTCCATCAATTTTACCTTGTCTTTTCTTAGTAGCTCAAACAATTCTTGTTTACTTTCTTGTGTACATGAGGAATAAACAAGCCTTATGTTATGAGAATTATCTTGAGCAAATGAGCTAAAGTATAGAAGAAGGCAAAATAGTAATAATAGTAACGGTCTTTTCATTAAGTAAAATAATTTACAATGCTAATGTAACGATACTGATTTAAATTTTATAGTAAAAACCTAAAAATTGACTCTAAAAATTTAATTTTTATGACGAATATTTAAGAATTCATGACTAAATTTCAAGTAAATAGGTCATAT
>MDTC01064456.1_pt1 | contig 13152 bp, 11 predicted proteins | sample 811181 | NCBI WGS metagenome assembly MDTC01 (sample SAMN05326644, study PRJNA326480) | marine metagenome | isolation source: seawater | place: Pacific Ocean: North | collected 2011 | reverse complement strand
TGAATTACTCAACATGGGCCATCGAATTGAAGCCATGTTATCCACTAGCATCAATTTATATGCACGGTGGAACCCAGAAGAGGCAGAAAGTCTATACAAGCAGGATGAAGAGATAGAAAACATGCACCTAGAACTAAAGCTCTATCTTGCAAATTTAAGTGAAAACGCACTTTCAAAGGATATGGCACAGCGCTCTTTGGAACTTGCGTCACTTTCCAGCCATCTAGAGGCCGCATCAGACTCAATCGCTCGTGTGATGGTGCCCCTCGCCTCTCGTTTGAATATGGAAGGTGTGAGTTTCTCTGAAGAAGGTCTTTCGGAAGTAACCGAGTTTGCAGAGCGCATCTCAAACAATGTCAAAATAGCACTTGATGTTATGATGAACCAGAACCCAGAAGAAGCCAGAGAACTAATTTTGGCAAAAGAAAAAATACGCAAAACCGAACAAAAGCTGCAAAAGAAACATCTGGCAAGGCTTCAAAGGGGCTTGGTTGAGAGCATCGAAACAAGCAATATTCACCAAGAAACCCTACGAGCATTGAAACAGGTTAACACATCATTTTCGATGATTGGGTATCCTATTTTGACAAGAAGCGGCGAATTGTTAAAAAGCCGTCTGGCTTAATTGTAACCCAAAATAAAAAGGCTTTAATTCCTAATCAAGGGAAGTCCTATATGCTGGAAGACCTGCTGTTTAGACATATATTTGGACAAGCGACCCTTCAACAAAAGTCATTTTTCTATTTCCAACGAAGAGACAAAGGTTTTAAATTCAGCCATTGCGTCAGGGTCTGGTTCCTCGCCAGTAAACCCACGAAGGTAGCCTTCCAACCGATTTAAACGCTCCGGCATCGGTTCATGAATCTCCATAGCGTGATAGCCAATTTGCATGAAATAAATTATCCGGGCGCGGATATCTGCGTCATAGGGGGAAAACCCGTGCCGTTTAAAAATATCCGCAACTGCAGCTAATCGAGATTTGTCTGCTAGATCGATGCGTTGGCGCACGCCCCCATCCCGGCGGGACCACTCACGCACAGCGAAATCCAATCCACGATCAAACAATTCAGGATCAATGAAACAGCGAAAAAAATTACATGTGGCCTCTGAAATGGACTGTGTTGGTAGCTTACATTTGGCGATCAGTGATTTTGTGTTCCGGGCTTCCCAATCATCCAGTAGCTTTTCCAATAAATGCTTGCGACTCTTGAAGTACCAATAAAAACTAGATCGGGAAACACCCAGTCTTTCCCCAAGAGCAATCACCTTGACTTCAGCAACACCTTCACTCACCAAAACATCCCGTGCGACGTTCAGCCAGTCTTCGGGCGTCACCTTCACATGGCCGACCAGAAGCTCTTTGTCGGGGTTATCACGGTGTAACAAGGGGGATGAGTGATTGGCCATTCTAACTTTCTGGGGGTGCGCCACCCTCTGCGGTGCGCTTTTTTATGAAATCTTCTAGGGCCCCAAGCTTTACATCATCGATCGACGGACCGGACCCTTCGGCCAGGATATTTTTCCAGACCTCTGTAGCGCGAGCGGATGCGTCTATTGATCCACGTTCGCTCCAAGTTCCATGGTTTGCATAGTCATGCACAATTGGTTCGTAAAATTCGGTTTTAAAGCGCTCCATTGTTTGGGAGGTCGCAAAAAAATGTCCCCCCGGGGCGACTTGGCACAGGGCAGTATCAAACCCTATTTCATCAGCTCCGGCTTGCTTTCCAGCACATAGCTCAGCCACCATGTTAAGGACTTCGACATCAGTAATCAGCTTTTCATAGGACACTGTTAATCCGCCCTCTAGCCAGCCCGCAGAATGGATGACCACGGTTGCACCCGCCATTAGGCACCCCCAAAGGCCGAATTGATTTTCATTAGCAGCCTGTACATCATTTAGGTTTGACGCAGAGCCCGCGGCTGATCTCCAAGGTAAGCCTAAAAACCGTGCAAGTTGCCCGGCAGCAAGCGAGGCCTGAAAATGAGCTGGGGTTCCAAATGCGGGCGCACCAGATTTCATATCCACATTGGATGTAAATGTCCCATAGCAAATCGGCGCTCCTGAATGGGTAAACTGTGACAACACAATTGCCGCCAAAGCCTCAGCGTGGCTTAGTGTGATTGATCCAGCCACTGTGATAGGGGCCATAGCACCCATCAATGTAAAGGGTGTCACGATTGATAATTGGCCATAGCGCGCAAAATCTATCAATCCTTGCGCCATAGGAATATCCAATGTTCGGGGGCTGTTGGTGTTGATAATCGTGTAGCAATGCGGGTTATCCTGAAAAACCCTATCCGACATTCCGCGAAAGTCACGGATCATTTCGAAGCAATCGATAGCCTGTGGTGTTCCCCGAGAAAAAACAAACGGAAATTTATCGCTGTGCACCATCTGCTCTTTAACGGTAAAATAGTGCCTTAGATGCGTGGCAATGTCCTGTGGCTCTACTTGCGGCGAGATCATTTGAAAGACATCAAAATGGTGTGTTAGTTTTAAGTATTCGGTATAATCCCACGCCGACCCAGGGCGCCGACCACGTTCAAGATCAGTTGCGTTGGGTGCACCAGCTCCGGCTTGAAACACCAAGCTACCTTGTTCAAGAATGACATCACGGTGCCGCGCTCCGGCCCGTCCATTGATCGACTTAGGCGCCATATTCAACGCTGCCTCAACCATATCGCGCCCGATAAAAACCATGTTACTGTCTTCATCTACACGCGCTCCTGCAGCGGCGTAAATTCTGCGCGCCTCAGGCAGTAGAACCTTCATCCCAAGCTCTTCCAAAATGCGAACTGCACTATTATGCATGTTGGCAATTTCATCAGTTGAGAACACATCCATCACCGGGAATGGATTTTTCAGCTGACTGTAATTCACCTTGCGGTTGGTGGTGGTGGTGACCTCATGTGTTCGAGGCCGTCTGGGCCGCCGCTGACGACGACTTGGGTCTCTTTTTTCGCCAGTCATTGATAGAGCGTCCGAAATGGCTCATCAGTTTGGTCATAGGGAGTTGGCGTTTTCATATGTGTGAGCAGTGTTTTTGCAAGGACATGGGCAGCAAATTTAAACTGTTCGGTACCCGCAGAAAGATTGTCAAATTTCATAGGAGTTTTCCTTGCTCATTTATTAGCTAGACTGAGAATTTGCGGACATTCCTTATCATTGAACAACGTTGCCCAATATTGTATAAACCATTGGACACATCTGTCTAGATATAAAGGGAATGGATTATGGGTAAATCTCCACCAAGGGTTAATCGATTTGCCGACCTGAACTTCCAACCAAGGTTTGAGTACGGTGATCAAGCAGCAGCCACTCAAGTCTGCGGGGCTGAGGATATGTCGGAACTTGCATCAGGCTATGGACGTTTGACCAATGCACATTTCCCCTGGACGATAAAATATGACGAAATACTTATCGTGCTGGAAGGCGAGTTAACGGTTCATGCAAACAGTACACGCTTTACAGCGGGCCCATTTGATTCAATTTGGCTGCCCAAAGGAACAGAATTGGAATACGAGGCAGAAAATGCCTTGATAGTTTATGCCATCCATCCAGCCAATTGGGCCGAAGCATGAAAATCAGCCATCTTCCAACCCATGATCAAACCAACGGGTGGACCAATATATTAGAACCGAGGCAGTCTTTACCGCCGCTTACCGACGACATTCGCGTAGATATGCTAGTGATCGGCGCAGGAGCTGCGGGGCTGGCAGCCGCACGCCGAGCGGCCGAAATTCATCCCGACCGGACGGTTGCGCTTGTTGAAGCTGGCAAACTGGGGGATGGAGCCTCAGCGCGCAACTCGGGCTTTGTGATTGATTTGCCACATAATGTGGGCGCAGACCTAGATGATCTTGGCACTTTAAAACGATCTTTACGTTTGGCCAGAGCAGCGCGGCAGCACCTTGACGAAATGGTAACGGCACACAACATCAAATGCCAATGGAGCCGCCAAGGGCAATTGATGGCAGCGAGATCAAAGCAAGGCGAAGCCGTCCTAAACAGCTTTATCAAAGGCCTTGATATGCTTGGGGAGCCTTATACCGACATGGATGGTGATGCGGTTCGCGCACGCACCGGAATGACCTATTATCGCCGGGCGATCCATACGCCCGGCACAGTTCTTATGCAGCCAGCAGCCTTGGTGCGCGGTTTGGGTGACAGCCTGCCCGAGAATGTTTTGTTCTTTGAAAACACACCAGTGTTAGAAATTGATTATGGTGCAAAAGTAATTGCAAAAACAAAAGGCGGGAAGATTACTGCAGACCGCTGTATCCTTGCGGTGAACGGGTTTGCCCCCTTCATGGGCCACCTGAAGCGCAAGATTTTCACAATTCAGGCTTTCGCCTCGATGACCCGTATTTTAACAGATGAGGAACAGGCAGCCCTAGGCAATCCCGAGGACTGGGGTTTGGTACCGGCAATGGCCTTTGGCGGGCCAACGATTCGGTACACGATGGATAAACGTATAATTATGCGAAGTTTCTGGGGAAAACGCCAAAGCGATATCGTTTCCCCAAGCGCCTATCAGCAATCACGCGATTTGCAAATAAAACAAATCCGAGACCGTTTTCCAATGTTACAAAACGATCCAATCGTCGATACATGGACAGGTCAAATTGGTTTGACATCTAATTTTGCGCCAGGGTTTGGGCAAGTTCGGGAAAATGTCTGGTCAGCCATGATCCAAAATGGGGTCGGCATGACGAAAGGCACTATGTCTGGAAGGCTTGCAGCAGAGGCGCTTAACGGGATCGACAGCCAACTGCTCCAAGACATTCAAGCAATGGGTCGCCCGGAACAATTACCGCCCCAACCTATTTTGTCGATGGGTATTTGGGCCAAAGTGAAATGGTGGGAATGGACACAGCGAGCGGAAAGATAAGCCAGATCATTGGCCAATAACCCAAGTTTTCTTGCAAAGTCTCGATTTCCCCGCTTTGCTGCGCATATAATTTTGCCCATCTTGCATAATCAATGAAACGCATTTTGCTGCCTACCGCTATGGCGATCAGCAGTTGAATAAGGTTTTGGTTGTCTTTTTTCCGGTTAAAAACGACGCCACTGATCAGTTGCAAACCGAGTTCACGCACAAACCGTGAGAGCATACTTTTCTAAGTAAAAAGTCATTTGTAGATTATGAAATTTGAACCGATTCAAGCTGAACATCGTAAAAGAAATTGAATATCCAGAAAAACGCTACGTTTTGTCGACGCAACCTGAGAGTACATCATGAAAAAACTATACCGTATTTTCTTAATTTTTGCCCGTGAAGCCGCTTGGATAGCCGTCGCACTTGCTTGCGTTTATGGCGGGTATCGCGGGTACCAGTATCTTGGTGAAAATCGTGAAATAGTTGAAATCCAACCCGTTGCGCGGCCCGTTGCATTGGTTGAAACCATGGAAGTAGCGTTGTTCGAGCAACCTTTGCCCGTAAGATCCGAAGGTTTTGTGAGCCCATACAGACAGGTCAGTGTTTCGGCCCAAAGCGGCGGGCGCATTTCAAATCTACATCCTTCAGTTATCGATCTTGGTACATTTTCAAAAGGCGAAGTTTTGGTGCAACTCGATGATGGATCAGAGCGTGCCTTGCTCAATCAAACCGTCGCAAATGTCGAAGCAACGCAAGCTCGGCTCGTTTTGGTCGAGGCCCAGTTGTCGCGCACTGAAGAGTTGCGGTCTCGTGGCTTTGCCAGCCAACAAGCTCTGGACCAGTTACTTTCACAAAAAGCGGAATTATCCGCTAGCCTAAACTCTCTTATTGCGGCTCAAGAAAGCGCATCTATCGCGCTTAAAAGTAAGCAGATTGTTGCCCCTTTCAGTGGCGCAGTTCTTGAGAAACTGCAAGAGGTTGGAAGCGTTGTTGCGAGTGGTCAGTCGATTGCCGAGATTTATACCAACAACCAGATGGAGGTCATCATTCCTGTGCGCGAAGCAGAAGCCGCACTGATCCCCGGCATGTTTGAAGACAGCACTGCGAAAGCTCGCGTTAATGTTGGGTTTGCAGGGCAAACATACCAATGGGACGCGCATGTCAGCCGCGTTGATCCAGCTCTTGATCCTCGGACCCGTACATTGAGCGTATCGATAGGACTTGATGATGTTGGTAAGCCAGTTCTGCTAAATCCAAACTCACCCTCTTTTGGAACAATTCCGGCGTTGATTAATGCGTTTGCCAAAGTTCAAATTGACGGCATTGAACAGCAAAACACATATGCAATTCCGTCAACAGCGATCCGCAGTGGCAATCAAATATGGGTTTTTGAACCACGCGAACAGGACCGCGGTACACTGCTATCGGTTGACGTACGCCCCACCCATTTCGACGGTGAGACAACCTATGTCATCGTCGACGAATGGCCGGTTGGAACGCGCCTGATACTGACCTCGCTCTCGGCGCCGACACCGGGAATGCCTCTGCGTGATCTGACAATCGAAGGCACCGAAATGGCAGCTACGGATCTGGGGGATTAAATCCATGAATGTTATGATTAAATGGATGGCGGAACACCCCGTTGCCTCGAACCTTGTTATGGTTTTTGTTGTCATTTTAGGTGCGATTACTGCACTTGGAATGCCGCAGAAAACCTTCCCTGACTTTACGCTTGATACAGTCAGCATTTCAGTAAGCTATCCCGGTGCTTCGCCCTCTGAAATTCAGGAAAGCATCGTCCGCCCAATCGAAGATCAGCTTGCAGGTATTGATGGAATAGACAGTATCACTGCGACGATCAACGAAGGGCGTGGCGGCCTTTCCGTTTCTTTTCTTCGAGGGTCGGACATTGATGAGAAGACCAAAGAAATAAAAAATGAGGTTGATCGGATTACTGTGTTCCCAGAGGACGCCAACGATCCCGTGGTTGTTCAACCTAACAACTCAAGCCGTATTCTTGAAATTGCCCTACACGGCAATGCCAGTGAGACCGTTCTGAAACAGGAAGCAGAGCGGCTCAAGAGCGAACTTATAATGTTAGACAGCATCAGCTTTGTTGAGGTTGCCAATACCAGAGATTATGAAATCTCAATTGAGGTCAGCCGAGATGCATTACAATCTTATGGCCTGACTATGAATGAGATCGCTAGGGCCATCCGGCAAAACTCATTAGAGCTTCCGGGTGGATCGATTGGAACCGATACAGTTTCAATACCTATTCGGACCAAGGGCCGGAATTATACACAGGCTGATTTTGAAAATATAGTTGTCCGCACTGATAATCTTGGCGGCGAGATTTATGTGCGCGATGTGGCCACGGTCATTGATGGCTTTGTCGATGCAGATCTTACAGCAAGTTTCAACGCTGAGAATTCTGTTTCAATCAATGTGTTTCGTGTCGGAGACGAACAAATTTTAAAAATTGTCGAGGATGCACGTAATCATCTAGACGCCAGCTTTGTCCCATCGCTCGGGCCAGGACTTAATGCGACAATTTGGCAAAACGACGCCGAGGGACTTCAGGATCGAGTAAACCTTTTGGTGGAAAATGCGGCCCTTGGTTTGGCTCTTGTCGTATTATGCCTCGCGCTCTTTTTGGATATTAGGCTGGCTTTCTGGTCAGCCGTTGGAATAGGCGTGTCTTTCGCTGCAACCTTTATTGTTCTGGGGGCCCTTGATCTTTCAATCAATCAAATTTCCCTTTTTGGTTTTATACTTGCGATTGGTATTGTGGTGGACAATGCGATTGTCGTCAGTGAAAACATTTACCAAAAAGGCGAGAACGGTTTAAGCCCCGTGCAAGCGGCTGTTAAAGGCACGCAAAGAATTGCAATCCCTGTGGTTTTTTCAACTTTGACCACAATCGTAGCCTTTTGGCCGCTGTTACAATTGCCGGGAACATTGGGGAAATTTCTTGCCGACATTCCGATTGTCGTCATGGTCGTTCTCGCACTTTCATTGGGACAGGCATTGTTTATTTTGCCGCGCAACCTGAGTTCTCTTGACGTCTCACCTGATTACCGTCCAAACCTCGTGTTTCGGTTTCTTGGGCTCATACGCAGCGCAGTGAATGGCCTGCTGCAGTGGATAATTCGCTATCCCCTAGATGCAATTTTACGGCTAACCACCAAAGGATTTGCAATCCTGATCCCAATCGCTTTATCGGTTGCCCTCATGATGGGTTCCGTTGGACTATTGATCCATGGATATGTGAAATTTAACTTCTTTCCGTCAATCGAAACAGATTTTGTAACTGCCAGCATTGAGATGAATGATGGCACCACGTTTGCAATGACCCAACGCGTAGCCAAAGACGTACAATCAGCTGCGATGCGTGCAGGCAAGACCATGCAATCAAGGCTGCCCAACGCTGCCCCCCCTGTGATCGTTGGGGTGAATATGGTTGTTGGAAAAGGCATTGGCGGCGGTGGTCCTAACGGTGGCAGCGCCGCCGGCGGAGCAACGCTTGCCAATGTGGTTGTGCAAATTACCGACCCAACCATACGGACATGGGACGCCAAAGACTTTGAAACGGTCTGGCGTGAGGAAGTGGGCCAAGTAGCATCCGTCAACAAGCTCACTGTTTCCGCCGAGCTCATCGGCGCAGGTGATCCCGTTGCGGTCGAGCTTTCCTTGCCCGAGGGTCAGGACATTACCCCTGTGGTGGCTGAGCTTCGCGAAAAATTACGTGCGATACCCGGCGTTTTCTCAATCCGCGATAACAATTCTTCAGGCCGCTTGGAATATGAGTTAGAGTTGAAAGATGAAGCCCGCATTTTTGGCATCACGATCGAAGACCTTGCCCAGCAAACGCGGGCCGGTTTCTTTGGGGTTGAGGCAACCAGCTTTCAGCGTGGGGCCGACAATGTATCTGTAAATGTCCGTTTCCCAATGGAACAACGCGATAGCCTTTCCGATTTACTGGATACGCAAATTCGCACATCTGACGGCTATTTAATACCGCTTTCTACGGTTGCTTACGTTCGCGAAGGGCTTGCCCCGACGTCGATCCTTCGACGGAACGGTCGGCAGGTGACCACTGTGACAGCAGATCTAGATGTGTCAGTGGCAACGGGCAGAGAAGTCAATACATTGATAACCAGACAAATCCTTCCGTTGATCAAAGATAATAACCCCGGCTTGCTTGTTGATCTTGGCGGTGAGCAACGCACACAAGGCGACGCACAAGCCGCTCTTAGTAAGGCGCTTGGCATAGCACTGTTTATTATTTTCGCACTGCTCGCACTCGTTTTCCGGTCTTACGTCCAACCAGTTGTGGTGATGTTTGCAATCCCACTAGGCCTTATCGGCGCTGTCACGGGCCATTTGATATTGGATATACCTTTATCCCTACTGTCTATATTTGGGATCATCGGCTTGGCAGGAGTGGTGATCAACAACTCACTTGTAATGGTGGATGTTTATAATGAGTTCATCGGCAAGGGGATGGAAACACGTGAGGCAGTGATAAAGGGTACCAAACAGCGTTTTCGCCCGATCCTGCTGACGTCTCTGACCACATTCCTTGGGGTCTACCCTTTGATTATGGAAACATCACTGCAGGCGCAGTTCTTGATCCCTTTAGCTGTCTCTATTGGGTATGGGGTTCTCATTGGCACGTTGATTATAGTCTTTACTGTCCCATCAATTTTCATGGCGCAGCACCATATCACCTCTGCAATCAAAGCCGCTATTGCTCTTTCCAAACCTCAAAAGGTATCTCACGTAAAGAGCGATGAAACCAGCCTTGATGAGCCTGAAACAATTCGTCTTGTAGCGGCCGAGTAATGGCTCTAGGTGCTAAATTTAGCATATAAACCAAGCGTCTATGTCCTCAAAATGGCGCCTAGATTGTCCTAAACCGGTTTGAGCATTCAATCCGGTTGCAATCCTGAGGGCGAGACTGCCACCGATCCGTCCATCCTGTCAGGTGCTTGGGCAATGCGTATGATATAATATAAGATCTTACCATTTAGTCCGTTACCTTTTTTTGTTATTAAAGAACAGCGACTTGATATTTGGCTCTTAGCTGCATTTTCTGGATCTGAGTTAACTTGCGTTTTATTAAAACTGGATAGGGCAGCACAAAACGTTTGGCGAAAAATACTGGAAATAACTTCTGGATAAAGTTTCAAGCGTTTTACTGTTGGTGTTGTAAGCGTATAAGAACATACAAAGTTTTAAGTTTTGCGTTGATTTTAGGAAAAACATGCAGCTTTTCGAAAATATCATAAATGATCGTGGCTCGAAATACTCTGTATGTGGCGCGCCAGCCAGCTCAAAAAAGGACGCACTTAACGTCGTTAAGGCGCTCAAAAGGAACAAGAAATATTCTAAAGCGACCCATAATACTTGGGCGGTTCTACTAAGTGAAACCGGACCGATAAAAAATGATGATGGTGAGGCTGGAGCAGGTATAGTTATCGTAAAAATGCTTGAGCGAGAACAACTATTTGATCATGTCATCATCGTCACAAGATGGTTTGGCGGGGTTCAATTGGGTGGGGACAGGTTCAGACGTGTGAAAGATTGTGTGAATTTCTATCTGGAAAGGCTTTAAATGCCCTAACGGCTAAATTCACCAAATCATGTGAAATATACTGGTAAACCGCCCTGTACTTATAGTGTAATGTAAGAGATTTAGGCGCATAAAAGCGTTGCTTTTCAAACCTCACTCATCGAGCTTTTTAAGCTATAATTTTTCTACTCCGTGCACAGCGCTCATGAGGGTTCTGAACGAGAAGTATTTACTCGCAACGCAGAAAGCACCAATTCTTTGCAGCAGGTACTTCCAAAGTGTGCATACCTTTTGAACTGGTTTGTCCCTATCTTTAGGAGCCAGGGGCGAAGGTATGAGAAAAAATACAGACTAAGTTGATGTGCTTTTAGAGGTAGTCAAATCAACTCATCATTGGCATAAACACAACAATTATCTGCAGGAAATTGCAAATTGATTGTATCGGCTGGAATTTCCATGTCACGCTCGGCTTTCACTTTGATTGTAAACTCGCCAAACGTAGAGCTGACCAATTTGTAGTTTCCAAGGTCTTCAACTCTTTGAACTTGAGCAGCAATAGAGTTTTCATGGCCCGCATCCACAATCCCGATATATTCTGATCGAATGCCAAGTTTTAAAAAAGCAGCCTCGACATTAGATAAATCAGTCGTAGTGTTTATAGTTGTATCCCCAAAGGATACTGAGCTCTTTCCAACGGCCTTGCAATCAAAGAAGTTCATTGCAGGCGCACCAATAAAATATCCTACAAAAGTTGTTTTTGGACGCTCAAAAAGTTCAGATGGAGTACCAACCTGTACGATATTTCCCGCATCCATCACAATGATATTCTCAGCGAAGGTCATGGCTTCATTTTGATCATGCGTGACGTAAATCAACGTTGAGCGATATTTTTGGTTAATTTCCTTCAACTGTCGGCGCAGGCGGAATTTCAAATCAGGGTCAATCACCGTCAGTGGTTCATCCATCAAGACAGCAGCAACGTCATCGCGGACCAAACCGCGACCCAAAGATATCAATTGCTTCTGATCGGCGGTCAATTTACTAGCAGATTTTTTTAGCAGAGCCTCTAGGTTTAGTGCCTCGGCCACTTCTTGCACTTTGGCATCAATTGCTGGCCTTTCAAAATTCCGGCACACCAACGGGAATGCTAGGTTCTGTTCAACCGTCATAGTTCCATAGATAACTGGAAACTGAAACACCTGCGCAATGTTGCGCTCGGATGTGGATAAGCTGGTCACATCTTGGCCGTCAAACATTAGCCGGCCTTCAGAAGGCTGCACAATGCCAGACATAATATTTAACATTGTAGTCTTTCCACAACCCGAAGGACCTAAAATTGCATATCGGCCTCCGTCAACCCAAGTCAGACTAAAAGGGTTCAATGCATAGGTCTTATCTGCCGCTTGCGGGTTATAAGAATGCGCAATGTTTTGAAGCGTAATTTCAGCCATTATTTTATTCCGCCATATGGTGAGGACTTTAAGTTTCCATCCGGCGCAAATGCATAAAGATGTTGAGTATCAAATTGCGCTTTGACGGTTTCTCCGCTGTTGAAATTCTGAACTGAATCCAACAAGCCAACCACCTTGACGTGGTCTTGTTTCAGATGAAGGAATGTTTCCGACCCGCTGATTTCAGACAACTCGATGGTGAAGGGAAAGCCCGCCTCATCTAATGTAATCGCAGCAGCTCTTAGGCCGAACGTATATTGACCCTGAGGTAACCCCTTACAATGCTGCGGTAAGTCAAACTGGATATTTGGGCTTAAAACAACCTTTCCTTCAGCAATAGTGCCGCCAAACAAGTTCATCGCAGGATCATTTGTAATTTGTGATACTTTGGTCGAACTGGGGTTTTCATAAACTTCCTTTGCACTGGCCTGCTGAAGGATCCGCCCCTCGTCCATAACCAAGATTTGCCCGCCCAATTGCATCGCTTCTACTGGATCTGTTGACGAGTAGATCAAAATGGCATTCTCAGACGCTTTTGCATTGAAAATATTTTTGAACTCTTCTCGCAGCTGTTCCCGAAGCTTGTAATCTAGATTTACCAGTGGCTCGTCTAGCAACACTATAGCAGCCTCTTTCACCAAGGACCGGGCCAAAGCAACTCGCTGTTGTTGACCACCTGATAGAGCCTGGATCTTGCGGCTTTCAAAGCCTTCCAATCCAACTTGCGCCAAGGCTTTCATGACCCGGTTATTAATCTCACCTGCTTGCATACGGCGCTGTTTCAGCGGAAAGGCAACATTTTCATAAACAGTCAAATGTGGGTAGTTTATGAACTGCTGGTACACCATCGCAACTTCGCGCTTCCAAACCGGAATGCTGCCAAAGTTGCGCCCATCTAGCATCAAGCTGCCACTATCAGGTGCAATCAAACCCGCAATTGTTTTCAACAATGTGGTTTTACCAGATAGTGTACGTCCGATGATTGTATAGATTTCGCCCTTGGACATTTCAAAACAAATGTCATTCAAATGATATTCCGCATCAGGCTTCAGACATAGGTTTGAGGCAGTGAGTGACATTTATTTTAATGCTCCTGAAAGGTTGCCTTTTGACAAATACCGCTCAACGATAAAGGCCACTAAGATAAGCGGAGCCACGCTGACAAGCGCCGCTGCCGATAGGCTCCACCACGGGGTGATTGACGAATTTAAAGCCACAATTGCAACAGGCAAAAGCTGAACTT
>MDTC01254841.1_pt1 | contig 13153 bp, 11 predicted proteins | sample 811181 | NCBI WGS metagenome assembly MDTC01 (sample SAMN05326644, study PRJNA326480) | marine metagenome | isolation source: seawater | place: Pacific Ocean: North | collected 2011 | reverse complement strand
TTGAGATTTTGCTGAATTAGATATTTTTAATAATATTTCTTTTACTTCTTCTGAGTTTCTTTCAGACTTCACCTTATTAAGACGCTTTATTTGATTGAGCTTTACTTGTTCATTATCAATCACTAAAGTATCTACATCTCTATTTTCATTTGATTCATAGGCATTTAATCCAATAATTTTTTCCTTTCCACTATCAATATTTGCCTGTCTTTTTGCAGCGGCTTGTTCAATTCTCATTTTAGGTATTCCTAATTCAATAGCTTTAATCATTCCTCCTTGAGAATCAATTTCTTCAATGAGTTTCAATGATTTCTTGGCTAAATCAGCAGTCAATTTTTCTAAATAATGAGATCCACCTAAAGCATCTATGGTTTTACAAATATTGGTTTCATTTTGAATAAATAACTGAGTATTTCTAGCTATTCTTGCTGCATTTTCACTAGGTAATGCAATGGCTTCGTCTAATGAATTAGTATGAAGAGATTGTGTTCCTCCAATAACAGCTGCCATTGCCTCGACATATGTTCTGGATATATTATTGTATGGATCTTTTTCAGACAAACTCCAACCAGATGTCTGACAATGAGCTCTGAGCATCATCGATTTAGGATTTTTAGGGTTGAATTTTTTAATAATTTTTGCCCATAGCATTCTCCCTGCTCTCATTTTAGCAATTTCTAGTATTGGATTCATCCCAATTCCCCAAAAAAATGATAATCTTGGAGCAAAATCATCAATTTTCAAACCAACTTCAATTCCTTTTTTAACATATTCTAATCCATTAGCAAGTGTGTAAGCTAGTTCAATTTCAGCATTAGCACCAGCTTCATGCATATGATAGCCAGAAATACTAATGGGATTGAATTTAGGCATGTTTTTAGACGTGTATTTAAAAATGTCGCCTATAATTCTCATACTTTCTTTTGGAGGATATATGTAGGTATTTCTCACCATAAACTCTTTTAAAATGTCATTTTGAATAGTACCAGTAAGTGAATTCAGTTTTACCCCTTTTTCCAAAGCAGCAACTATGTAAAAAGCCATAATAGGTAATACTGCTCCATTCATTGTCATCGAAACAGACATTTTATCTAATGGAATTTTATTAAATAAAATTTTCATGTCTTCAACTGTATCAATTGCAACACCTGCTTTTCCCACATCTGCTGAAACTCTTTCGTGATCTGAATCATAACCTCTGTGTGTAGGTAAATCAAAAGCAACTGAAAGACCCTTCTGACCAGCTTTTAAATTTTTCCTATAAAATTGATTAGATTTTTCAGCAGTTGAAAAACCAGCATATTGTCTAATTGTCCAAGGTCTAGTTAAATACATAGTGGAATAGGGCCCTTTTAAAAAAGGAGCTAGTCCAGCCACAAAATTTTCGTGACCATATTCTGATGAATTATCACTGATGGTGTTTAAATCGATATGTTCGAAAGATTTTCTACTCATTTTGAGTCATAATAATTAGTATGCTCTTTATTAACTATAAGTTTAACTAAACCATTTTTATTTTCAATTTCTTTAAAAATTTCCCAGGAAGTATTAGCCATTTTTAGAGAAATTTGTTCTACCATATTTGCTCCTTGAGACATTTCATGTTTGACATGACTTTCCTCATTTAATATCAAAGGAATATTAATCATTATTTTTTTCCAGTAGTCTACATCGGTCTCCAATATTGAATTAGACATTTCAAAGGAATTTACACCACCTAATAAAGATGAAAATACAGTAGAGGTTATAGACATTAATCTAAAATCAAATTCTTTGTTTTTTAAAATTTCAGGATTTGGTGAAGTCTCAATATATATATCAATTTTAAGTCTATGGATTCTTATAATTTGATTTATAATACATCTAATTACTTTTATTTTAGAAATTGATTCCAAAAAACTATTTCCTAAAAATGTTTGAATCATAACTTTTCCTGGTAAATCAATTTTATTGGACAAATGATATTCAATGATATCATTAAAATGAGCAGCTATGAAAGCTATTTCAGTAGAAAAGTCATTAAAGTACTTTAAATAAATCTCTCCATTTACATAAAGACATTTTAGATTTTCATTTTTTATTATTGTATTGTAATTTTTATAAGAACTAAATTGATCTTGTAAATTTGATGGACTAAAATTTTCTAAAATATTTTCCAAGGGATCCATTCTTACAGTACCATGAACTTCTTCATTTCCCCAATTATTCCACAATTCTATTTCTGAACTAATAGTTTTTGGACTTAATTTTATATGATTCTGAATGATAGAACACATTACATTATCAAATATTGAATGATTGAAATTTATATTATCAATATTTATACTGTTTACTCCATCTTTTAATCTGTTTAGGATTTGTGAGTTTAATTTACTTTCCTCATCAAATCTCCATCTTATTTCACTAAAATTTTGATTTTTTTCAACTTCAATAGTTTCTTTTTTTATTAAAAAAGGATTTATTTCCCCATATTCTGTCTTCCAATAAAAATCCCTAATGGCTTTATCCTTAAAGTCATTAAGCACTTTTTCTTCCCACTCTTGAGTAGAATATTTATTAAAATCAGACCAAATATTCATAAGCACTTAAGTTCACCAATATAAATTAATCATATTTAAATTCCTTTATTTTATTTAAAATACTCTTTTTAGACTTTTCGATATCATTGTTTTCAATCCATTGATAGGTAGGATCTTTTTTGAACCATGTCATTTGTCTTTTGGAGTATTTTTTAGTATTAATTTTTATCATTTCAATTGCAGATTCTTTATCTATTTTACCATTTAAATAGTCAAATATCTCTTTGTAGCCAACAGTATTTAAAGCGTTAAGGTTTTTCAAGTTTTTGAAGCTCTCAACTTCTTCAATAAGTCCATTTTTAATCATGTTATCAACCCTTAAATTAATATTGTTATATAAAATTTCTTTATCAAGGAATAATAAAAATTTTAAATTACTAAATGACCTTTTTTTTGTCGAATTTGATAAAAATGAAGAATAGGGTTTTCCAGTTATTAAGCACACCTCTAAAGATCTTATAATTCTTTGTGGGTTATGAATATCAATATTTTTATAATGTGCTGGATCAAGTTTCTTTAGTTCATTTTGAAGAGTAATGATACCATTTTTTTTAAATCTATTATTTAAATCTGCTCTGACTTTCAAATCTTTAGGTAAATTATCTAAACCTTTTAAAACCGCATTTATATACATTCCTGAACCACCTACTAAAAAAGTAATTTCTTCTTCTCTGAAAAAGAGTTCTAGTTCTGAAATAATTTCATTTTCATAATCTCCAGCAGAATATACATCATGAATAGATTTATTATTTATAAAATAATGTTTTACTGCTGTTAATTCCTCATTATTTGGCTTGGCTGTACCTATAGATATTTCTCTGTAAAACTGTCTACTGTCACTTGAGAAAATAGAAGTATTTAGTTCTTTAGCCAATTGAATAGATAAACTTGTTTTACCAACTGCTGTTGGACCAGCTATTGTTATTAATAATGATTTTTTATTATCCAATTTTAGTAATTAACAAAATAAATTAAACAAATAATCAAAGTAATCATTAACTTTTGAAAAGGGTTCATTAAATTTGAGTATGAGTAATAACTTACTGATACTTGATTTTGGTTCTCAATATACACAATTGATTGCAAGAAGGGTTAGAGAATTAAATGTATATTGTGAAATACACCCTTACAATAAAATTCCAAAAAATTATAATTTTTGCTCTGTAATTCTATCTGGTAGTCCCTGCTCAGTTAATCAAAGTGATGCACCATCACCTGAGTTAGAGTCAATAGATTCAAAAATTCCTATTCTTGGAATATGTTATGGAGCTCAGTTCTTAGTAAAAAAATATGGAGGAAAAGTAGTTAGTTCAAAAACCAGGGAATATGGAAGAGCCAATCTATCTTTTTTTAAGGATAAAAGCCCTTTGTTTAATAACGTGAAAAAAAATTCACAAGTGTGGATGTCACATGGAGATACTATAAAGACATTAGGTGAAAATATGGATAAAGTCGCAAGTACTATTGATGTAGAAAATGCAGCTTTTAAATTAGACGATAAAAACATATATGGGATTCAATTCCATCCAGAAGTATTTCACACAGAAGACGGTTTACAAATAATTAAAAATTTTGTCATTAATATTTCTAATTGTTCTCCAGACTGGACTCCTAATTCTTTTGTAGAGTCATCCATTTCATCCATTAAAAAAATAATTGGTAACCAAAAGGTAGTTCTAGGTCTTTCGGGTGGAGTTGATTCAAGTGTTGCAGCAATACTACTTCATAAAGCTATTGGAAATCAGCTTCATTGTATTTTCGTTGACAACGGTCTTCTCAGAAAAAATGAATTCGAAGATGTGCTAAAACAATATGAATCACTTGGTTTAAATATTAAAGGCGTTAATGCAAAGAAAGATTTTTATATTTCTTTAAAAGGTATTTCAGATCCAGAAGAAAAGAGAAAAGCCATTGGAAAAACATTTATAGATATTTTTGATTCGGAGTCAAATAAGATTAAAGACGTTAATTGGTTGGCACAAGGAACTATTTATCCTGACATAATTGAATCAGTTTCTGTAAATGGTCCTTCTGTTACTATTAAATCACATCACAATGTTGGGGGATTACCTGATTATATGAAATTAAAAATAATTGAGCCCTTAAAGTCCCTTTTCAAAGATGAGGTAAGAAGGGTAGGGAAATCTTTAAACTTACCACTTCAAATATTAAATAGACATCCTTTTCCTGGACCAGGATTGGGTATAAGGATTTTAGGAGAAGTAACTGAAGAAAGAGTGAAAGTATTACAAGAAGTGGATCATATTTTCATTAGTGGTCTTAAAGAATTTAACTTGTATGATAATGTTTGGCAAGCAGGGGCAATATTTTTACCTATTCAATCTGTTGGTGTAATGGGAGATGAAAGAACTTATGAAAATGCTATTGCTCTAAGAGCAGTTTCTTCCACTGATGGCATGACAGCTGATTGGTGCCATTTACCTTACGATTTTCTATCTAAAATATCGAATAGAATTATCAATAATGTAAAGGGGATTAACAGAGTAACATATGATATCAGCTCCAAACCTCCAGCAACAATAGAATGGGAATAATCAAGTATTTATATACTCCCATATTTTTATGGATAATAATTGCTGCAAATATTATTTCTGTAAGTTCTCAAACAATTGATACATCTAAATTCTTATTACATACAGTCATTAAAAGTGAAACCAGTTACGGAATAGCAAAAAAATATCAAATTAGTTTAAATGACTTCTTCTTGGTTAATCCCAATGCTTCAGATGGATTAAGTAAGGGTGAAATTGTTAAAATACCTGTAAAACTTTACAAAAATAAAGAAGTTGGGACTGAGATAGATACTGTTCTCAAAAAACATAAAGTTATCAAAGGAGAAACACTTTGGTCAATATCTAAAATTTATGGAGTTCAGTTATCAATTATTAAATCTTATAATAATTTAATTTCTAATAATTTAACAGACAATCAAATATTATTAATTCCAAATATTATAGCTGATACTATAAATCAAATAACTCCATTAATTAAACATGTTGATCACCCATTATTAAATAGTTGTGATACTCTAATTATTCATAAAGTAAAAAAGAAAGAAACACTATACGCCATTTCTAAAAAGTACCAAATTGGTCTTGATATGATTATTAAAAACAACTCCTTTTTAGAAGAAGAAGGATTGAAAAAAGGTCAAGAACTTAAAATTATTTATAGATTAAAAGATTGTATAGAAGATTCTGTTATACTTATCAATGATAGTTTATTGTTATCTGACCAAATAATTAATAATAGTGTAGTAAATATCTCTTTATTGTTACCTTTTTTTATTGATGAATCTGATTCAGTAATTAAAGAAGGTCCTGAAAATACTGCATGTTCATTAAAAAAAATAACTGAAAATTCTATCTTATCATATAATGGAATTAAAATAGCTTTAGATGAATTAAAAGAAAAAGGATACAATATTGAATTATCAATATATGATACCAAATACGATACTATTACTACAAAAGAAATTTTATCAGATTCTTTATTTATGAATACCGAATTGATTATTGGTCCACTTTACTCAAAAAATATTAAGCTAGCTAGAACTTATTCTAAAACTTATCAAACCCCAATGGTAACACCATATAATATTCCTAGTCAGGCTCTATTTAATTATCCAAATCTATACAAACTTAATTCCTCTAGATCTACTCAATCTAAAGAAATTGCAACTTTTATCAGATATAATAATTCAAATGAAAATATTCTTCTTATTGTAGATAAAGATGATAGAAAAAGTAGGGTGTATGGTTCTATTTTTTCAGATGAATATAATGATTCTATTTATTTAATGGACTCAATCAATCCTTTAGATTCTGTTCCTATAATATTTGTAAAACGGGGAGATGATTGGAGTTATTTGGAGAAAAAACTTTCTAAAAAAACGAATAATATTTTTGTTATCTGTTCTAATAAAGTTCCTTTTTTGACATATGCTTTTAATCAAATTATTGGTTTTTCAAATTCTCAAAATCATTACAAGTCTAAATTAACTGTTTTTGGTTTTGAAGATTTGTATAGGATGAATACTATAGATGTCAAATACAAAAATAAATTTAATCTACATTTTTCTTCCAACGGGATTGTAAATTATGATGCTGATAATGTAGTTTCATTTATCAATAATTATAGAGAGAAATTTTTATCGGAACCCACTGCATTTGCGTTTGAAAGTTATGATATGGTAAAATCAATTTTTCTTCAAGTTTTTCCTGCAGATACTAATTCAAGTGCTATTTATAGTGGTCTTAAAAATGATGTTATGTTTCACAAAATTGAAGAAAATAGTGGGAGTGAGAATATTACAGTAAAATTTTATAATCTAAACAATTTTATTTTAAATCAACTTTTTGAAAATTGAAGAAATTTCTCTACTTAATTTTATTATTTTTTATTATTATTTTAATTTATAAAACCTCTCCCTTATACTTTTTATATATCAACAAGGACAAAAAAGAAATAATATCCAACTCTAATAAAATTATACTCACAGTCAAAAATGATATTTCTTTTAATGAATTAGGGAATTTTTTAGTTCAAAAAAATATTTTGAAAAAATCAAATACTTTTAATGAATTAGTAGTTTTCAAAAATTATGATAATGATTCTCTTAAAAAAGGTAAATATACTTTAGATAGAAATTGGACAAATAATCAACTTATTAATCAGTTATTTATAATGCGAAATCAAAATATAACTGATTTGTACATACCATCATCAAGAAATTTAAAAACAATTTGTGCTAAAATTTCAAATCAAATTAATATTGATAGCTCTATATTATTTAAAATTTTTAATGATGAAACTTTTCAAAATAGATTTGGTTTTAATTCTTATACTTTTCCTACAATAATCATCCCCAATACCTATGAAGTTTATTCTAATATTACAGAACATCAACTATTAGATCTATTTAGAAGACATTACAAAATTTTTTGGAATAGCAGTAGAATAAAAAAAGCAAAAAATATAGGGTTAACTCAGTCTGAAGTAACAATTCTTGCTTCAATTGTTCAAATGGAACAACAACTAAAATTTGATGAACATGCAAAAATTGCGGGTCTTTATATAAACAGATTAAAAAAAGGAATGAAACTTCAGGCTGATCCTACTGTGAAATTTGCTTTAAATAAGCCAGATTTAAGAAGATTGTATTATCGACATTTAGAAGTTGATTCACCCTATAATACTTATAAGTTCAAAGGATTACCTCCAGGCCCAATTTGGATTCCAGATTCAAGGGTAATTGATGCCGTATTAGATTATGAACCTCATGATTATATATTCATGTGTGCTCAACCATCATATTCTGGTTATCATAACTTTTCCTCTAACAATAGTGATCATGAAAAATATAAAAAAGATTATACTAACTGGCTATCTAAAGAAGGTATCAACTAGATAATAATTCCAATAACAAAACTTATTAAGCAAGTAAAAAAACAACTTAAAGCCAATACTTTTAGTTGACTATCAAGCCATTCAGTAGTTGTTTCTTTTTTGAATATATAAATGTGTCTTATAATAAGGGAAATAGGAATTAGTGATAAATAATAAACTAAGTGATTAGAGTAAATAACAATTATGACAAATGATATTATAGAAGATAATAACAATAATAAATGATATTTTTTCGCATTCTTTATACCCAATTTTCCTACTAGTGTAATTTTATTTGCTAATTGATCACTTTCGTAATCTCTTAAATTATTTAGGTTTAAAACTCCACAACTTATTAAACCAGTAAATAAAGCTCCAGGAATTGTTAACCAATGAAAACTTGATGTAAATAGGTAATAACTACCCATTACACCGATTATTCCAAAAAAAATAAATACTGAAAGGTCTCCTAATGCTTTATATCCATATGCTCTGTCTCCAATAGTATATTTTATGGCTGCAATAATTGAAGAAATACCTATTATTAGAAAAATAAATATTTTTAAAAAGTTACTTTGAAAAACAACTAAAATTAATAATAGCCCAATTATAAATGTAATTATGCTTAGTAATAGAATTGCTAATTTCATTTGATATTTAGTAATTTTTCCAGATTGAACCATCCTCTGTTCCCCTTTTCTATTTTTATCTGCATTTTTCATAGCGTCTCCGTAGTCATTGGCAAAATTGGAAAGTATTTGAAGTAAAAGGGTAGTAGTAAGTGTTAGAAAAAGTATCTTAAAAGAAAACACTCTTTTAGTTATAAAAACCAAAGAAGATGACAGTAATATACAAGAAAATGCTAATGGCAGGGTTCTAAGTCTTGCAGCCTGTATCCAATATTTGATTTTCAAAAATAAAAGTATTATCTATTTCTTTGTCCAGGATTACTGTGATGAGTTTTTCTTTGAGTTTGAATTTTTTTAAATTCTTTATTTGCCTCATAGTATTTAGCTACTTTTTTTATCGGAAGAACTTCTTTGAATTTTTCATGATATTTGATTTTAATATCAATTTGGGATTTCCCCATTTCCATTTTAGCATCCATTATTTCTTCTAATTCTTTATCAGAAATTTCTTCCTTATCTTTTAACATCATTCTCCCATGAGAGTTTTTATTTCTTAAGGCCTTTAATTCAGCTTCCATATCATTTACCAATGGCCAAAAATTTTGAGACTCTACAGTATTTAAATCCATTTTTTTAGTGAAGAAAGCAATTTTTATAGCTTCTCTATTTTCTCTCTTTTTATTCGAATTATTATTTTGACTTAATAATAGATTTGTAGTCAAACAGAATATTATTGTTAGAGCTAAGTTTTTCATTATATTTTTTTATTTAATTCTTTATCATTTTCTCTTTAAAACTCTATGAACTGCATCAATTATATTTGTGAAATGAAGTCCATATTTTTTCATTAAATCAGCAGGTTTGCCACTTTCTCCAAATTGATCATTAACTGCAACAAATTCTATTGGAGAAGGGTTGTTATTAGCTAATAATTGAGCTATTGACTCTCCCATTCCACCAGCAACTTGATGTTCTTCTGCAGTAACTACACATTTTGTTTTAGCAACTGATTTTAAGATGCTTTCATTATCTAAAGGTTTAATAGTATGAATATTAATTAATTCTACAGAATATCCCTCGTTAGACAATACCTTTGCAGCCTCAACTGCTTCCCATACAAGATGACCTGTTGCAAATATAGTTACATCAGTTCCTTCTTGAAGAGTAAGTGCTTTTCCAATTTCAAATGGTGCATCCTCTGGAATAAAAATAGGAACTTTGGGTCTACCAAATCTTAAATATACAGGTCCCTTATGATCAGCAATGGCTATTGTAGCAGCTTTTGTTTGATTAAAATCACAAGGATTAATAACTGTCATCCCTGGTAACATTTTCATCATACCTATATCCTCTAATACTTGGTGGGTAGCTCCATCCTCACCAAGAGTTAATCCAGCATGAGAAGCGCATATTTTTACATTTTTATTTGAATAGGCAATTGATTGTCTGACTTGATCATAAACCCTGCTTGTAGAAAAGTTTGCAAATGTTCCTGTAAATGGAATTTTCCCACCAATTGTCATTCCAGCAGCAATTCCCATCATATTAGCTTCAGCAATTCCAACTTGAAAAAATCTTTCAGGATATTGATCTCTAAAATCATTCATTTTTAAAGAGCCCGTTAAATCAGCACATAAAGCCACTACATTTGGGTTAATTTCTCCTAAATAAGAAAGTCCAGCTCCAAAACCTGATCTTGTATCGCTATTTCCTAAAATTTCAATTTTCATTTTTATAATTTTAAATTTATGTTTTGCCCAGAAGATATTCTAAATTCTTTTAAAATTGTATGAGCTGTACTGTTTGATCGCTTACTTCTAAAACTTATAAAATATTTACCTGGTTGAATATTTAAATTTTCGATTGATCTATTTTCATTAAAATCATAAACCCATATATTTTCTCCTTTTAATTTTAAAAATAGGGCAGCCGGTCCATCAGACTTATTTACTTGAATAGAACCATATAAAGGAATAATAATATCTGTTAATCTACTTTGATTGATTTTGATATTATTGAATTTTATTCTAGGAAGTGTTAATATTTCTAAATCATAATTACCTACTAAATATTGTTTGGTAGAATTCATTTTTTGAACATTTAAAATAGGAGAATCATCTACCATTTTAACAATACAATTAATACCATTATATATGTTATCATTACCTTGAATTTTAAGATTGAGTTTTCCTATAGGAGAATAAACAATTACCGTATTGTGTTTTCCTGGAATTAATTTAATACTATCCAATATTATCTCAGGGACACTATGTACTACCAACTTGTAGGTATATAGCGGATCTAAAGAAATAGTATCTGGATTTTGATTTCTATTCAAAGTGTGAATATAGGTATGCATTAATTTCCCATTAAGAGAATTATAAAGACTCATCGTTAAATCAGTCTCATTTGGTAAATTATTGATATTATTTAAGTTAATTTGAGCAGTTGTATTGTTTAAAGCTTGACTAATGACAAATTTTAAGACACTTTTAAAAGAATCTTCATTCTCTGCACTTAAAAATTCTCCTACACATTGAAATTGGGTTAAATATGATGTGTCAAGTCCTAAACCAATTACAAATGGTTTAAGCTTTATGTTTTTTTCTCTAAGAGCAATGGCTACTGCACAAGGATCTTCGTCACAAGCCTCAATTCCATCTGTTATTAGTATAATAATATTTCTACAATCTTGACAAGAAGGAAAATCTTCAGCTGAATACTCTAATGATCTTGCTATAGGGGTAGTACCTTTAGGCTCTAATCTCCTTATTTCATTAATTATTTTCTCGTAATTAAAAGCTGCACTTCCAAAAGGAACTTCTAACTTGGTATCTGAACAATCTTGTTTGCCAGGTAATATTCTACTTTGATGACCATATATTCTTAAAGCAAGTTCAACATTTTCGAGAGTCTTTAGACTATCCATTGTTTGAATCATTAACTTTTTAGCTACGGTAATTTTACTGCTATTTTCCCACTGAGCATTCATGCTGTTGGAACCATCAAAAATAAATAGAATTCTTATTTTACCTTCATTTAGTTGAGCAGAACATACAATGTTGAAAAACAAAAATAAAGATGATAAAGTAAATATTTTAGCTTTTTTTGACATTTCAAATTTTAAAAAATCACCATTAAAAGTCACCATGGGTTTCTTCAAGTTGATTTAAAGCATTTTCTAGTTGTTCATCATTTGGAGCCACTCCATGCCATTTATGAGATCCCATCATGTAATCAACTCCAAAACCCATTTCTGTTTTCATTATGATCATTATGGGTTTGCCTTTTCCCGTTAAAGATTTAGCTCTATGAAGAGTATCTACAACATCTTTCAAATTATTACCATTACATTTTAAGGTTTTCCATCCAAAAGCGATCCATTTACTTTCTAAATCCCCAAGGGAAAGTACATCATCAACATCACCATCAATTTGTCTTCCATTATAATCAATTGTTGAAATCAGGTTGTCAATTTTTTTGGCAGATGCATACATAGCAGCTTCCCAAATTTGTCCTTCTTGTAATTCTCCATCTCCATGGAGGGTGTAAACAACACTATTATCATTATTTAATTTCTTTGAAGTTGCAGCACCAATGGCAACACTTAAACCCTGTCCTAAAGATCCACTAGCAATTCTTACACCAGGTAAACCCTCATGTGTTGTAGGATGACCTTGTAATCTTGAATCAATTTTCCTAAAAGTGCTTAATTCATTAATTGGAAAATATCCACACCTAGCTAATGTTGAATAATAAACAGGTGAAATATGACCATTAGAAAGAAAAAATAAATCTTCATTTTGACCATCCATATTAAAGTTGGTATTGTGATTCATAATTTCATTGTATAATGCTGTAAAATATTCAACACAACCTAAAGATCCACCTGGGTGTCCAGAGTTTTGGGCGTGTACCATTCTAACAATATCTCTTCTTACTTGACTTGCAAAATTTTTCAAATATTCTTCTTTCATTTCTTATTATTAATTTTCAAAAATAAGCATATAGTTATATGAGAATAGGAGTGTTAACAACTTTCAGTAACTATTTATCAATTATTTATTTGAAATAAAATTGTAATTTCGAATTTTTATGAAAAGAATATTATTAAATCTTATTTTTATTTTTCTATTTAAATTTTATTTTTCTCAAGAAATTGACAATGAAGTCAACATTTTCTTTAAAGTAGAAGAGCATCAAACTTATGTCAATCAAAATGGATATTATTTTATTGATATTCCTAAAGAAAAGTCCTATCAAAATAGACTTTCTGGTACACTTCAAATAAAAGATACAAGTTATATTGATTTTAAAGATATTAATATAAGTTTTAGCAAAAATGATTATCGTTATTATTTGATTTCTAATTTGGAGACTATTATGGTTTTAAAATCAATAAATCACATCATCAAAGAAATGGATTTTAATGAATAAATTTTTAGTACAAATATTCATTTTAAATATCTTTTTTATTTCTAGTGCATTTTCACAACCATTAGTTCAATTAGGAGATGACGACTGGACATCTACATC
>MDTC01130133.1_pt1 | contig 13155 bp, 6 predicted proteins | sample 811181 | NCBI WGS metagenome assembly MDTC01 (sample SAMN05326644, study PRJNA326480) | marine metagenome | isolation source: seawater | place: Pacific Ocean: North | collected 2011 | reverse complement strand
CTATTTTTTGCAAGCCCAGTAGATTTTAAGGTCAAATAAGTCATTGTATCCATTGGGTTAGATACTACTACAATTATAGCTTTTTCAGAATAATTTAAAATATTGTTAGAAACTTCTTTAACAATTCCAGCATTTATGCCAATCAATTCTTCTCTAGACATTCCTGGTTTCCTGGGGATTCCTGATGTTATTACAACAACATCACTATTGGCAGTTAGTGAATAGTTGCCAGTCGTTCCTACTACCCGTGTGTTAAAACCCACAGTCGTAGATGTTTGAATTATATCTAAAGCTTTACCTTCTGCGAAACCCTCTTTGATGTCTAACAATACAACTTCACTAGCAATAGAATTAGAAGCAATGACATCAGCACATGTTGCTCCGACATTTCCTGCACCTACAATGGTTACTTTCATATAAATACTTTAAACATCAATTTTTGCATATGTAGCATTTTTTTCAATAAATTCTCTTCTTGGTGGCACATCCTCTCCCATTAACATTGAAAAAACTCTATCAGCTTCGACTGCATTATCAATTGTTACTTTTCTAAATGTTCTAAACTCAGGATTCATTGTTGTTTCCCAAAGTTGAACAGCATTCATTTCGCCAAGTCCTTTATATCTTTGAACAGAAGTTCCTTGACCAAACTCCTTGACTAGTAAATCACGCTCTTTATCATTCCAGGCGTATTGCTTTTTAGAACCTTTTTTAACCATGTACAGTGGAGGTGTCGCTATGTAAACATTCCCATTGTCAATAAGTTCTTTCATATATCTAAAAAAGAAAGTTAATATCAAAGTAGCAATATGGCTGCCATCAACATCAGCATCACACATAATTACAATTTTGTGATACCTAAGTTTCTCTAAATTAAGTGCTTTGCTATCCTCTTCGGTTCCAATACTAACTCCAAGAGCAGTGTAAATATTTATGATTTCCTGGTTTTCAAAAACTTTATGTTGCATAGCTTTTTCAACATTAAGAATTTTTCCCCTTAGTGGTAAGATCGCTTGGAAATTTCTGTCTCTTCCTTGTTTAGCCGTGCCACCTGCAGAATCACCCTCAACCAAAAATACTTCACACAATTCTGGATTCTGTTCTGAACAATCTGAAAGTTTGCCTGGTAGACCACCCCCACTCATAACAGTTTTTCTTTGAACCATCTCCCTAGCTTTTCGAGCTGCATGTCGGGCTTGAGCAGCTAGAATAACTTTATCGACTATCGTTTTAGCATCGTTTGGATTTTCTTCTAGGTAATTTTCCAACATTTCAGAAACTGATTGAGAAACTGCAGAGTTAACTTCTCTGTTACCTAACTTGGTCTTGGTTTGGCCCTCAAATTGTGGTTCGGCTACTTTAACTGAAACTATAGCAGTTAAACCTTCCCTAAAATCATCTCCTGAAATTTCAAATTTCAATTTTTCAAGCATTCCTGAGGATTCTGCATATTTTTTTAAAGTTGATGTTAATCCTCTTCTGAAACCTGCAAGATGAGTACCACCCTCATGTGTATTAATATTGTTTACGTAAGAATGAAGGTTTTCAGAAAATGAAGTATTATAAATCATCGCAACTTCAACAGGAATATTATTTTTTTCACCTGCCATTGAAATTACATCAGCAATCAAGGGTTCTCGGTTTTCGTCTAAGAATGTGATAAATTCTTTTAAACCTTCCTCTGATTTAAATTTTTCGGAAACGTATTCACCATCTATTTTTTTTCTCCTATCGGTTATTGACAAATTTATTCCTTTATTTAAAAAGGAAAGTTCTCTCATTCGATTTGAAAGAGTTTCATAATTATATTCTAAGACCTCTTTAAAAATTGATTTGTCAGGCTTAAAAGTAACTTGAGTTCCCGTATTATCTGCATTTCCATCGCTTTTAACTGGGTATAGTGTTTTACCCTTTTCATATTGTTGTACCCATACCTTTCCATCTCTATAAACCTTAGCTTCAAGAGTTTCAGAAAGAGCATTCACAACTGAAACACCTACACCATGAAGCCCACCAGAAACTTTATATGAATCTTTGTCAAACTTACCTCCTGCTCCAATTTTAGTCATAACAACCTCAAGGGCTGAAACTCCCTCTTTTTTGTGAATACCAACTGGGATTCCCCTCCCATTGTCATTAACAGTTATTGAATTATCCTCATTAATAATAACGCTAATTTCATCACAATGGCCTGCCATGGCCTCATCTATTGAGTTGTCTACTACTTCGTAAACTAAATGATGTAATCCTCTAACTCCTACATCACCAATGTACATTGAGGGGCGCATTCTAACATGTTCCATTCCCTCCAGAGCCTGTATGCTATCAGCTGAATAATTATTCTTGTTTAAGTCTTCACTCATTTTATGATTTTTACTTAATAATTTTGGTATTACAAATATATGAAATTCAAAGACCTTACAGAGGAAATAACTGTTGAGTTAAGACCTAAGTTATCAACAATTTGGATTAGTTTCTTTTATAAGATTTTTGGTGAACATTGAGCACAGCTCTACCTGATGGATCATTCATCTTTTTGAAAGATTTGTCCCAACTTAACGCTACTGGTGAGCTACACGCAACCGAGGGTTCTGATGGAACTGTGGAAGCTGATGCATTTGAAGGGAAGTGATCTTCAAATATTTGTCTGTAATAGTATTCTTCTTTTGAAAGTGGAGTTTGAAAAGGAAAAGTATATTTTGCATTTAAAAACATGTCATTACTTACCTTTTTATTAACTAAATCTTTCAAACTATCAATCCAATCATAACCAACACCATCGCTAAATTGTTCTTTTTGTCTCCAAGCGACAGAATCTGGTAAAAATTCCTCAAAGCATTTTCTTAAAACCCATTTCTCCATTTTTTTTTCTGTAATCATTTTATCTTTTGGATTTATCCTCATAGCAACATCCAGAAACTCTTTATCTAAAAAAGGTACTCTTCCCTCAATTCCCCATGCTGCCAAAGACTTATTAGCTCTTAAACAGTCATATTGATAAAGTTTACTTAGTTTTCTAACTGTTTCTTTGTGAAACTCTTCGGCATTTGGAGCCTTGTGAAAATATAAATAACCTCCAAAAATCTCATCTGCACCCTCACCAGATAAAACCATTTTTATTCCCATTGATTTTATAACCCTAGCCATTAAATACATCGGGGTTGAGGCCCTAACAGTAGTTACGTCATATGTTTCCAAGTGGTAAATTACATCCTTTATTGCATCTAAGCCTTCTTGTACAGAAAAGTTAATCTCATGGTGAATTGATCCAATATGGTCAGCAACTTCCTTTGCGGCCTTTAGGTCAGGAGAACCTGTCAGTCCAACAGCAAAAGAATGAAGTTGTGGATACCAAGCTTTTTTTTGATCGTCAGTCTCAATTCTATTTTTTGAATATTTTTTTGCTAAAGCAGATGTAATTGATGAATCTAAACCTCCGGAAAGTAGAACACCATAGGGTACATCACTCATCAATTGACGATGAACGGCTTTTTCTAAGGATTCTTTTAACAACTTAAGATCAGTTTGATTGTTTGAAATGTTTTTGAATTTCATCCAGTCTCTTTTGAACCACTTTTTAGGTTTTTTTAAAGTGGGAGTTAAAAAATGACCAGGGGGAAAAATTTTAATTTTATTGCAATACTTTTCCAATGCTTTTAATTCAGAAGCTATAAATAACGTACCCATTTTGTCCCAACCCATGTAAAGTGGTATTATTCCAATATGATCTCTGGCAATAAGAAAAAAATCTTTTTTATTATCATAAAGAACAAAAGCGAATATTCCATTGAGTTCATCTAAAAAGTGTGCACCATTTTCTTTATATAAAGCCAAGATAATTTCACAATCAGAATTTGTTGTGAAATTGTAATTATTCGCTTTTTCCCGCAGGGATCGATGATTATAAATCTCTCCATTAGCAGCTAGCACCAAGTTTTTATCATCACTGTAAATAGGTTGATTTCCAGACTTTGGATCAACAATTGCTAACCTCTCATGAGCAAGTAAAGCATTTTCTGAGCAAAATATGCCACTCCAGTCTGGACCTCTGTGTCTAACTTTTCTGGACATCTCTAAAACTTGGGGGCGTAAAACATCCCCATTTTGTTTAAGATTTAAAGCACAAACTATTCCACACATAGTTAAAAGTTTGTGTAAATATCAAAAATTAATTTTAATATTTAAATGAAATTCTTTTTTTGATTATGATTTATAATTAAACATACTTAAATAAATATAAAGTGTAATTTTTAATTAAGATTAGAAAAAAAATAAATTCAAATTGAAACATTAAGATATTTGATTTATATATTTATAAAATGTCAAAAAGTGTTATCATTAATTTAGAAAACATAAACCTTCAAAATTTAGAAAAAAAAATATTTTCAAATATTTCAACCAAAATAAACGAAGGAGAACTAATTTATATAATTGGAAAAACAGGAAGTGGCAAAAGTAGTTTATTAAAAATATTATACGGAGATATCATTCTTAGTCAAGGAAAAGCTGAAATTGCAGGAATTGACTTAATAGGCATCAAAGAAAATAAAATCCCATTTCTGAGAAGAAAATTAGGGATAGTTTTTCAAGACTTTAAACTCTTGGCTGACAGGTCGATTAAAAAAAACCTTGAATTTGTTTTAAGAGCAACTGAATGGAAAGACAAAATTAAAATTGAAGAAAGAATTGATGAAGTATTAGGCCTTGTTCAGTTACAAGAAAAAACCAATAGTTTTCCAAACCAATTGTCTGGTGGAGAACAACAAAGGATTGCAATAGCCAGGGCAATTTTAAATAAACCTAAAGTAATTTTAGCGGATGAGCCAACAGGAAATTTAGACCCTGCAACAAGCAAAAAAGTGATGAAACTTTTAAAAGACATCAACGATGAGGGAACAACTGTTCTGATTGCAACTCACGACTATGAAATCATTTCAAAATTTCCCTCAAAAACAATTAGGATTGAAAAAGGAAAATTACTTGAGTTGTCAAAAAAAATTAACTAATATTTAATATGTATTTTAGCTAAGAATTTTTATGATCAGTTCAATTAATAATATTCAAAATTGCGATTCACAAAATTTTTTTCTAATTGCAGGCCCTTGTGTAATTGAAAGTGAGTCAACGGCGAACAATATTGCTGTGAAATTATTAAATATTACTAATAATTTAAAAATTCCTTTCATATTTAAAGGCAGTTTTAAAAAAGCGAACAGATCTAGAATTGACAGCTTTACAGGAATTGGAGATAAAAAAGCTCTTGAAATCTTAAAAAAAATTGGCGAATCAAATCAAATACCTACGATAACTGATATTCACGAGGTAAGAGATGCACAAATCGCATCTGAGTATGTTGACGTATTACAGATTCCTGCTTTTTTGGCAAGACAGACTGATTTATTAGTTGCGGCTGCGAATACAAAAAAGCATATTTCCATAAAAAAAGGCCAATTCATGAGCCCTGAAAGTATGAAATATGCTGTGGAAAAAATTAATAACTGTGGAAACAAAAACGTATTTATCACCGAACGAGGAAGTATGTTTGGATATCAGGATCTAGTTGTTGATTTTAGAGGAATAAAAACAATGAAAAAATACGCCCCTGTTGTTCTTGATGTAACACACTCATTGCAACAACCAAATCAATCAAGTGGTGTGACAGGTGGATTACCTGAAATGATAGAAACAATGGCTCGAGCAGGAATTGCGGCTGGATCCGACGGGATTTTCATTGAAACACATTTTGATCCCAAAAGTGCCAAAAGTGATGGTGCAAATATGTTGCATATTGACAAAATAGAATCTTTGCTCAAGGATTTAGTAGCAATCAAAAAAACGATGAATTCGCTGAAATAATTCAAAAAAATTATATTTGCGAAATAATTTGTTCTTTGAAACATTTAGGGGTCGACTGGTTTTGACAGCGAGTCTGAATAAATAGTAAGCAAATCGAGCTCTGGATTAAAGCTCGTAAAAATTCTGATACCAAACTTTAAATGGCGATAATAAATACGCTCTTGCAGCCTAATAACTGAATTATAGTAAGTTAAGGCCTAGTCCTGCGAGGCAGGAAGGTGAGATGTCTTAGAATAGCCCTTGTTGATGGCGATTTAATGTAAGGCACCATAAAAATCAACAAAGAAAACTTATTGCTTTGGTAAGTTTTTAAAAATTTAAAAGCTAAGTAACAGTTCGGTTGTTTTCAGCCAGAGTGTTATCGAAAATCAATTGAAAACTAAATTTGTAGAAAGCTGTTTTTTCACTTGTTTGGACGAGGGTTCGATTCCCTCCGACTCCACTAACTGAATTAACTTCAATTTTATTTTAATAACAATCGTCTATCATTTAATAATTTCCTATAATGAAACTTAACCTTTTATTCCTAATATTTTTTACTTTATTTACGCAAATTAACCTTTCCCAAGGAACCCGAGTACTCAGGAATCCAGACCTCAGTGATAATCATATAACATTTACCTATGCTAGTGACATATGGATTGTAAATAAAAGTGGTGGATTGGCTAAAAGAATTACCAGTACTCCAGCTGTTGAAAATGATCCTTACTTTTCACCAAATGGAAAATGGCTCGCATTTACGTCTAATCGAACAGGAGTAAATAATGCATACATAGTTCCAATATCCGGAGGAACACCAACTCAGTTAACCTGGCATCCCTCCGGTTCCACAGTTAGAGGATGGAGTCCTGATGGGAAATCATTACTTATATCAAGCAGGCGAAATACAGCTCCACGCTCATACAACAAGTTGTATTCTTTACATATCGATGGAGGTCTTCCAGAGATAATTTCAAACCAATGGGGTTTTGATGGATCTTACTCACCTGACGGATCAAGACTGGTTGTAGATGTAATGGATCGATGGGACAGTGAATGGCGTGCATATCGTGGAGGTCAAAATACCCCATTGATTATACTTGATATTGATAGTCAAGATGAAATCTTGATTCCCAACAGAGATAGAACTACTGATGTAAAACCAATTTGGATGAAAAATAAAATCTATTTTTTATCTGATCGTGATCTAGTTTCAAATATCTGGTCATATGACTATGAAAACCAATCTCTAGAACAAATAACAAAATTAAAAGGCTCAGATATAAAAAATATTTCAGGACATGACGATAACCTAATTTTTGAAAGAGATGGTTACATTCACTTATTGAATCTGAGTTCAAAAAAAACGAATCAAATCCAGATTGATGTAATTGGTGATTTCCCCTGGGCTGAAACCAAATGGGAAAATGTTACAAACCGAGGTCAATCAGCTTCATTGTCACCTAATGGGAAAAGAGTAATCATCGAAGCAAGAGGAGATATCTTTACCGTTCCTGTTGAATTTGGAGACTCTCGAAATATTACATCTTCATCTGGTGTTGCTGACCGCAGACCACTTTGGTCACCTATGGGTGATAAAATAGCATGGTTTAGTGATAAAAACAAAAGAGGTTATCAATTGATCATAAGTAACCAGGATGGAACTAAAATTATAGATAAAATTAATATTGGAGAGTCCAAACTAGCTTGGAACCCTAGTTGGTCTCACGATGGTAATTACATTGCATTTGTAGATGATGACGTAAGACTTCGTGTCGTTGATCTTAGGACTAAAGATATTAATACAATTGACATTGGAGGAAATAATCTAGAACGAAATTCAATTAAAATGAGTTGGTCCCCAGATTCTAAATGGATTGCTTATTCAAAAGCAGGGGAAAATATGCTGAGACAAATTTATCTATGGTCAAGTTCTAGTAAAAAGTCTATTTCTATAACGGATCCCTTCGCTGATTCGTTTTCTCCCTCTTGGGATTTAAATAAAAAACAACTTTATTTTCTTGCCAGCACAAATATAGCTCTTGGATCAGGCTGGGCAAATACCAGTTCAATGATGTCAGATGAAACATATGCAGCTTATGTTATTAATTTAAAATTGGAAGATGACTCACCATTCAAACCTAAAAGTGATGAAGAGGATGTTTCAAATGAGATATCCGACAAAAACAAAAAAATTAAAAGTGAAGACACAAAAAATGAAAAAGAGTCAGAAATAAAGATTGATTTTAATAATATTGGTAGACGAATTTTAGCTCTTCCAATCCCTGTTAGAAATTATTCATTTATTAATGCTGGAATTGCCAACACAGCTTTCATTGGTGAAAGAATACCAAACAAAAGAGGTTTAACATTACACAAATTTGATTTAACTAAAAAGGAATCAAAAGAGTTTGCGTCAGAAATACTAAATACCAATATCACCCCAAATGGAAAACATTTGTTATTGCGTTTTGGTGGAGGCTGGAAATTAGCCAAAACATCTGCCTCAAATGCTAAAGGTGCAAAATCTATTAAACCTAATTTACAAATGAAACTCAATAGGTCTCAGGAGTGGGTACAAATGTTTGAAGAAGCATGGCGGTATGAGCGTGACTATTTTTATGATCCAAACCTACACGGTCGAAATTGGAATACAGTTTATAAACGTTATGCCCCATTAATTCAACATGTAAAACATAGATCGGATCTAAATTACATTTTTGACCAAATGAATGGTGAACTTTCAGTAGGCCACAGTTTTGTAGGAGGTGGTGATTACCCAGTTACAGAGAAAAACATGGTAGGTCTTCTTGGAGCTGATTTTACACTTGAAAATGGTAGATATAAAATTATTCGCATTCTAACAAGTGAAAATTGGAATCCTGGACTTTATGGACCTTTAGATGCACCAGGTTTGAAAATAAGTCGTGGCAATTACATAGTTGGAATAAATAACAAAGAACTCACATCAACAGATAATATTTTCGAATTTTTGGATGGTACAGTTAATTCTCAAACAGTTATACACATAAATGATGTACCGAGCTTCAAAGATCATTGGACTGAAATTGTTAAGCCTATTAGAAGTGAAAACTCACTAAGACAACGCACTTGGGTTGAAGATAACCGAAGACTAGTTGAAAGACTTTCTAATGGTCGTTTGGGATACATTTGGGTGCCAAACACTGGTGGACCAGGTTTTGTTTCATTCAATCGTTACTTTTTTGCCCAGCAGAACAAAGAAGGTGCTGTTATAGATGAACGTTTTAACGGTGGAGGGCTTTTGGATGATTACATGGTTGATTTAATGACTAGATCAATTAGAGCTGGTTTGACAAATGAAGTGCCCAACGGAAAGGCTATGAAATTACCTGCCGGAATCCTTGGACCAAAAGTATTACTCATAAATGAACTCGCAGGTTCAGGCGGGGACTTTTTTCCTTGGGTATTTAGACAACAGAACGCCGGCAAATTAATTGGTAAGCGAACCTGGGGAGGTCTGGTCAAATCATCAACACATTACTTGATGATTGACGGAGGAAGACTAACTGCACCAGACAATGCGGTTTTTGATCCAGTCAATAATATTTTTGTAGCAGAAAATAAGGGAATAGCCCCTGATATTGAAGTTCGACAAGATGCAAAATCTTTAAATTTAGGAAAAGACCCCCAACTTGAAACTGCAATTCAAGAGTTGATGAATCAAATAAAAGAGAAAAAGGTAATTAAAGTTCCATTATTTAATGAACCAGCAAAAGGTAAATAGAGAAATTTTTTTTATTAATAATAAATTACTTTTTCTCTAACTCGTAACCCTGATTAATACCTTTTTCGATTGCAGGAACCCCCCTTATCATCCACTGGGGTTTTGGTTCTTCTTTAAGAAAATGGTCAAAAAATTGCTGCATTCTAATGTTGAAATCTTTTCTATTTTGCATTTTTAATGGCCAATGTCTAGCTCCGTTGTAATTTAATAACCATGATGGCTTTCCTAACCTTCTTAAACTAACGAAAAACTCAATTCCTTGATACCAAGGAACATGACCATCAGCATCATTGTGCATTATTAAAAGTGGAGTATTTATTTTATCAATATTATAAATCGGTGAATTATCATAGTAGCGTTGCGGATATTCCCACGGACTGCCTCCTATTCTACTCTGGGTGTGCTCATACTGAAATTGACGGCTCAAGCCTGTATCCCAACGTATTCCCCCAAATGCACTGATCATATTAACAACAGGAGCACCAGATTCTGCTGCTTTGAATATATCGGTTTTAGTTACCAAATGAGCAATTTGGTATCCTCCCCAGCTGTGTCCTTGGACTCCAATATTTTCTTCATCCACAAAACCTTTTTCTATCATTGAAGTTACGCCAGGTATAACGCAATTAAATGCACTATCACCAGGATAACCAACTTTATAATAAACATCAGGATTAAAAATCAAATATCCTCTACTTGCATAAAAACTATAATTAATCGAAGATCTTCCCGGAGATGGTGTCCTATGAGAGTGTATTCTGTCAGAACTTTTTTCATAAAAGTTAACAATCATAGGATATTTTTTGCTAGGATCGAAATCTTCAGGTTTTACAAGCATTCCATCTAATTTTATGCCATCCAGAGAAGACCAACTAACCAACTCAATAGTTCCCCAATTGTAATCACTTTGCTGTGGATTTGCGTCACTGATTAATATTTGAGTTTTAAAATCTAAATCAGAAATTCTGATGTTTGGATACTCAGAAAACGATTGCCTAGAAAAAATAACTTTTTCATTTAATCTTGCTTTTACCGGGTTTGAAAATCTATAGGGACCGTCCAATAATTGATTACCTTCCTTCTTGTTGTAGTCATATTCATAGTATCCTGAATTTTTACTGATATTATTGAAAGTGGTCAATAATATTTTTCTTTTTTTGTCTATATAATCCTGATCGGAATTGAGTTTTACATATCTGTAAGTAACGTTGTTTTCACGTCCCTTTGTTAAACGCCTACCCATTCCTTTATCTGGATCAAATTCCCATAAATCGTAACGATCATAAATTATTATTGACTTATCATTTTTTGTCCATCCAGCAAAACCATAAGAGCTTGGGAAATTTGGAACATCATTTAATTCATCTTGAAAAACTTTGTCCTTAGTTAATTCCAAATATTTTTTAGTTTTTAGGTTATAAGTGTACCAAATACTATCAACTTGATTATAACCAAATGCGTACAATCCCTCAGGACTTAACCTTGCTGAGCTAGGATTTGCTTTTATAATTGTTTTGGATAAACCTGTTTCTAAATTAACAATTGCTAAATCGTGTTTATAAAATTGACCTGTCCACTGAGAACTCAACTGATATGGTTCTGGATTACTAATTAATGCATAATTTCCGTTGTTATTAGATGGCAGGGTTACGTTGGGAAATTTTTTATTTGCTATTTGTACTAATTTATCTTCTTTTAAATTGTATAAGGTTTCATAAGATTTTTTTCTATCGTTATCAGCCTGAATTTCTTGTATTGTATACAATCTCGGCTCATCATAAGTCCAAACCTCAACATTTACAATTTCTTCGTCTAGCAACAGGGTATCTTGTACAATTTCTGGTAATGCCAAACCAAAGAAAAGTTTATTTTCATCTTTTGAAAATTTTATGTTCCGATCAGGAGACACTCTGTAACCTTTTGGAGAATTTTCTTGATTTACAAGTAATCTGGCTTTTTCATCTTTTTTATTCCAAGCATATAAATGGTATGGCCTTGTGTATGATTTGGTAGAATCAGAATCTACTACAAATCCAATATTGCTACCCGAGTCACTTAAAGCAAGGTTAAAATATTTGGTTTTTTCGTGTGTATTAAAAACATGTTTGTCCTGAGACAATTTCAGATCTTTAACGTATACACCCGGTTTGTATTTTACATTTTTTCCAGTCGTTGAATATGCCAGAACGTGTCCTTCTTTAGCAAAAGAATAATTGGTAACAAAAGGAATTGTATCTTCTTGAGATGTACTTAGGTTTCTTATAACTAGATGAAAACCATTTTTGAGACTTGGTTTCTTAATTGGTTTTTGTTTTAAGGTGTCTTTATATTCCTTTTTCTTGGGATTAGATTTATCAATTGTATTTTCTAAAGTGTAAGCAATATAATTAGACCATTTTTCAGGAAGTTTGTAAGATTTTACATTTGCTATTTTTTCTAAACGTTTTTCCAAAAGATTAAAAATACCCAAAGAATCTTTTGGCATATTTTCTTTGCTCACTTTTGATCTTTTTAGTTCAGTGATACTATCTTTCCAAGCCCTAATGGTAAATACTGCGAATTTTGAGTCATATGTGAATTCTCCATTTTGTGATCTCTCGTGATCAATTATTAAATTTCCTTGGTTGTCTTTAATCTTTAAATGGCTGTCTTTTTCACCTTTAAGCAGAGAATACATTACATATTCACCATTTGAACTGATTGTTGGCATTTGAATTGTATTCCAAATTTCAAAATCCTTGTGATCTAAAATTTTTTTCTGAGAAAAAACGGAAATAGAAAAAAAAAGCATTAAATAAGAAAAGAAATTTTGATAATTTTTCATTGCATTAAAATTTTAAATCTTCTTAAAATTAAAAAATTGGTCGAGATTAATACGTTCATAATCAAAAAACTCTAAACATAATTAATTTCCCAACCTTTCTCATATTTTCTAGACCAATATTTATTGGCCTTTCTATTGTTTGTTTTTCCACTTTCAACATTGATCTTAAATGGAATATCCGCTCGATATGACATATTTGCGTAGTGTACCATACTTTGACTGATCACCGCATCATCAATTGGGGAATTTAATTTTGTTCCTGATCTGATTGCATCAACGAAATTTTGCATATGATTCGTTGTCATATCACCACCACCTCCTAGAGATAAAGAGGACTCATTATCTTTTGATATAGTTTTTTCGATTTTGTTACCATAAAGGTCATAAATAATGTATTCTTGTCTATTTATAAATACTGAACCCGTACTTCCATAAACGATGGTTCCTCTACCCCCCTCTCGACTCTTTCCATATGCATTTCGACTTCTTCCATTCCAGTTTATAGATTTGTCACCAGGAAATATAAACTTTGCTTCCATATTATCATACATTGTCCATCCATCATCCAAAAAATGATTTTTTTCCGCGAATACGGTTACCTCTTCAGGGTAATTTACATTGAGTGCCCAGCGTGCGATATCAAGCTCATGTGTTGCATTATTTCCTGCTTCACCGGTTCCATAATCCCAGTTGTACCATCTCCAATTATAATCCCAAGTGTCATGAGTAT
>MDTC01138362.1_pt1 | contig 13158 bp, 7 predicted proteins | sample 811181 | NCBI WGS metagenome assembly MDTC01 (sample SAMN05326644, study PRJNA326480) | marine metagenome | isolation source: seawater | place: Pacific Ocean: North | collected 2011 | reverse complement strand
TTATTTACAGCAGTCGCAACAATCACAACTACATGTTCCATTACATTCACACATATTAAAATCCCATAAATTGATAATTAACACCTAATTTTAAATCATAAGCAGGTCTTTCCCAATAATACAGATATCTACCCTCAGCAAAGACTCCAAGATTATCCTGAACCTTTACTCCAAATATTGCTCCCATGTCGTAATCATTCCAATCCATCCACATTGGATCCATAAACATGAATTCATGTGGTTCTTTTCCTTTATCTAAATGTTTACCGTAATGAGCAGCGTTATGATAAGAATGTGTGGTGTGTCCATAATGTACAGGCAACCAATTACCCCAACCATGTAACCACCAATTCTCACCATAGTGATAAAAATCTAAACCAATTACCAATGAGGTTTCATTCTGATTACCCAATGCTCTTTTCTTATCTCCAATATATTCCTCTAACATACCTGGAAAGTGATATAAGAAATACTCTCTGTCCGTGTAGGCAAATATTCTACCATCAGCATCTCTCCACAACCAATCATGCCCCCAATACTCACCACCTTCATTCCAAAAAGGACCATCACCTTCTATCGGTACGAGATCACCTGTTTCAACATCGTATTCAAACAATTCTTGATGTATCCATTCTCCATCTTCATCCAACATGGTTGGATCAAACCACATATTATCGTCAATACCAAATGCGTCTTCAGCAAAGTTCCACCATTGTCCTCTGTACCAAGTGGTATCCAATACCATAGCATCAAATCCATATACTGGATGCTGTCTGTGTTTTACACCAACGGATAGATGAAATTTATTACCCAATGCTTCAGGTGTTAAATGTACTCTAAGGTCTGCTTGACCATAGGCAATATCTTCTAATCCTAATTCGGTCATACCGATTTTAGCCATTACAAAATTACCAATGTATCTTAACCAATACTCTTGATTAACATAATCATTACCCCATTGTCTACCCTCAGACCATTTTATTAAGTATTCCCAACCCTTAACAGGTCCGAATGTAGCACTTTCGTTTGCGTTCTGTTCTGAACCATCATACCAAGTTCCACCCTTACCTGCAGACTTTACACCTCTTTTTGGTTCGTATTGAAATCTACCTATCTTACGAAGTCCAAATGATGTTTGAAAATCAGGTTTTAATTCTCTTTCATCTCTAACAACTTCTAAAGCACCAGTGGATAAACCACCAACAATAGCAAATCTATCGTCTTGATATCGTGGAGCATTTAAACTAAAACTAGCATATGCTGTCGAGTATTTAAAGAAATCCCCCAATGGACTTTGACTAAACAAAGATGAGGTTAATAATAACCCTATTATAATTTTCTTTAACATCTGTTTTCTCCTAAAAAGTTTTGTACACCTATAAATATATCAATAATCCATTCTCACAAAGAATCTCATCGGTATCTTTCGTGATTTTGGTATTGGTTTTGATAACCTAGCTATTCCCATCAAATCCTCGTTATCATCATATAATCCAACTTCTGTAACATAAGTTGGAAATAAACTACTAGTTAAATGATCTTTTAAATTACCTTGACTATTAGGTTTAAATATTGTTTCATTTTGAGTTAGATTACATTCATTTGGAGAAACGGCACAAACATATTCGTATGTAGATATCTCGTGAACTCCATTATATTTAATCGTGTAATTATCAGAAGTTACTTCTGAATAATCATTTGATCCATCAAATGAAGCAGTTTCGGTAATAGAAAATAATCCTAAATCGTAAAATATATTTCCCACATAATTTTCAGATGATGATAGTGATGTAGCTGATGATTGTGAGAATGTAGCATTAGAACCAAATAGATTACCCTTTAAATCATCTTTAATTATGGCACCAGTCTCCCCATCAGTTAAAGTAAATGTTCCTGGTTTTACCCTATCCCCAAATTCATTCTGTGGTATCGATACAACCGAACCACTAACATAAAATTTATCAAAAAACATTTGATCATTATTTAATGGATTACCTGGTGTCGGTTCTCTGTTTAACTTTTTATTAGAGTTTGTATAATCAGAACCACTTAGATATAAATTTATCCTAGCAAAATTATAATTTTTTGATAAAGTAGCATCAGTAGAACCTGATACAAAATTGTATCGAGTAACTTGTGATTGATCTAGATTATATGTCTTATTAGATACGAAATCGTAAATATTTCTATTTTCATCGGTGAGATTTTTAAACATCCCATAACACTAATAAGTTAGTCTAACCTTTATGATGGCTTCGGAACTAAAATTCTTTTCTAATCCCGCACTAAGTCTACCAACTGCCATCAAACTACCAAGCTCATCATATAAACCAACCTCGGTTATATACACCTGTGGATTATTAATCATATCAGTATGACGAATATCATACTGTGAACCACTCCAAAATGTTAGATTTTGTGAATAGTTAAATTCATTGGCTTTAGCTCTACAGAAGTAATCATAGATGAATTGTTTTTCTTCTGATCGTAATGTTAAACTACCTTTTCTAAGAGCAGTAACAAATTTATGAGCGTTATCAGTAGCATCAGCAACAGTTAAATTAGAATCAAGTCCTGATCCTACATTCTCGGTGTCGTTTGAAGCAGCTAAAACTCTGTAAGCAGCAGTTCCAGGTAAACTAGCAGACATTTGGGTAGCACCCAAAACCATCAAACCAGCATCAGGATAAAAATATCCATGATCAGTTGCATCAGTAACCGTACCAGCAGAACCAACTTGTATAGCATATCTTTCACCAAATGGAGCAGCTGAAGCATCCGTGGTTTTACTATTATCCGTTAAATTTAATGTAGCAGCCGCACCAGCCGAATTAGAACCAGATAAACTTAATGTCCATGTTCCAGGATTTAATCTATCTTTCATCTGTAATCTTTCAGCTGAAAGAATATAAATGTCTTTTTCAATTGCTGAATTTATAGTAAATCCCTCGTTTTTCTTTAATTTTGATCTATCAGTTTCAAGTAAATTATAAAATTGACCATAAACAGCTTTAGTAGTTCCCTCTACAGTTGTAGATTGTTGAGCACTTCCACTACCTTGTATGTGACCATAAGATAATGATAAATGATCTTTGGAATTATATTGTAAATTATAGTAATATTGTTTTTGAGCTGCTGATAAGGAGGAAGTAGCAAAATCACTTCCGTTTAAAATACCAACCCCACCATCACCAAATCCATCGGTTACTGTTATTTCGGTTGATACTACATCTTCTGCAAAATTAAATTGTTTCATATCTTATCCTTAATTGTCACCCACATCACCAGTGTCTACACTATTATTTATTTTAACAGTTAGTGTTACTTGAACAGGAGCGGCACCATCACCATCTAATTCTACTCTAATAGTGCGAGTTACATCTCTCGATATTTGACCAGACTGAGCATTTATAAATAATTCTGTACCAGTTACAAATCTCTTATCAACATCAACGGAGTTAAATGGATTACCAACTACTGTTTGACCACCAATCGTAGCAGTTAAACCTCTATGATCTAATATTGTAAATTTAAATTGACTATCGGATAACTCAGTACCAGCAGAAAAAACTCTTGGTCTTAGAGTTACACCTGTACTATCGATACCACCAGGTATAGAAGAAACATTTCTAGTAACACCATCTGGTAAATCAATAAACCCATAATTCTGTATTCCCCTTTCACCCGTTCCGAATAGTCTCGTTCTCATAAAAACATCATCATCTGGTACTGCTTCTAATTGTGGAAGAGAAGTTATAGCACTTCCATAAGCATCTGATCCAGATGGATGATTGGGATTATATAAATTATAATCAACACCTGTATCACCAAAAGCATATTGTGTGATACCAAGTGGTTGTCCTTGTCTTAATTTGTCTCTGCCTAATTTAGTTAAAATGGCATCAACAATTACTGTATCGTTGTCTAAAATACCCATATTGATTTACTCCTATATGTTAATAAATATGTAGAATAAAAAAATTCAATTTAATTTTTAAGTCTTACTCTTATTGAAAAATCTCCATCTATTCTTGTAAATGTTCCTATCATTGAACCATCCCTTTGTCTTCTCTTTGTTATCGAACCTTTTGCTCTTGCCGGTCTTCCATTTACCACTTCCATAACTGTTCTAGCATTACGAATTGTGTGTCCAGTTGTTTCCGGTGTTATTTTATAATTATAATCTCTTAAATTACCCGTTATACCAAATGTTATGCCACCCTTTTCAGGATTAGGTTCATTTCTTGGATTTAAAATCACAGATCCTAATGATGTTGACCTTTTAAATAACTCAAAGGTAAAATTACCAGTATTACCATTAGCTAATATAGTAATAGTTCTCTTGTCTATTGAAATAGGTCTTTCGACTTTAATTCTTTGTACAGTATCAGCACCACCAACTCTAATAATATAAGCTGCTATTTTAGGATTAGGATCTCTATCAATTGGATCTGTTGTTGGATTAGCTCCACTATGTTGAGTTCCTTTATAAATTAATTTATATAAAGCGTCTTTACTTGTACGAGCATTTATAAAATGATTTGATGGATAAGTTATGTTGCCATCACTATCTGTTTTGAAAAATCTTGTCCTACCTACCATTCTACCATCTTTGGGTGCACCATTAGAATCAGCACCCACTCCGAAGAATGATTTATATTTGTAATCATTTACATCATTTTTATCTACAAAATATCTATTTTGAAATGAATTAAAAACATCATGATGACTTTGTGAATTTATAAATTTTTCTGTATCACCTATTGTTTTAAAGGTAAATCTATTTTCAAATTTATATGTATTATAATTTCCATCTGTGCCAGGATTAATAGATTTAAAAAATCTATCATTAACACCAACACCTTGATTTTTACCAATGTGATTTTTAGGACCTAAAAATGCTTGATTCATATCATGTGATCCAACTTTTGGTGTCACATTATAAACAAATGTTCTTTTTGAATTTGTTAAATTAACATAATTTATCTTCGTATTACTTGTAAATGATTCATAAGAAGCATTTAAAGTTGGTTCATCCCATTGATCGGCATCTATATTACCAATCTTAACTTTATCATTTGCAAATGAATTTATCGTAGGCTCATCCCATTGGTCAGCATCTATCGTACCTTCCTTAACATTATTATTAACAAAAGATGTTACGGATGGTTCATCAGAACTATCAGCATCTATCGTACCTTCTTTAAAATTGTTATTAGCAAAAGATGTTATAGTTGGTTCATCAAATTTATCAGCATCTATTACACCAGTAACTTTATTTGGATTTAATTTAGTTTGTATTTTAGTATTTCTACCAAGTTTTGATCTAAACAAAGTATCATTTTTTATATCATAGAACATTTCAAAATTAGTTCTTGCTGGAGTCATTGTTTCTATGGTGTCTGATACTTCCTCCGTTAATAAATCTTCAGCAACTCTTAAATTTGCCTCAACATCCATAGACACTCTCGTATCACCTATTAACGATTTTCTTAAACCTAATAAATCTTGATATGTTTCAGTATCATCCTCATCAGGATCTCCAATAAAATCATCTATTCTAAAATCAGGTAGTTGATTAACTACAAATGAATCTATAGCATTTACATACGACATTCCTCTACCAAATTTATTTGTGTATTGTCTTTCAGATTGTCCAGAATTATCCGTTGGATCACTAATAACATCAGCATCAGGACTTAATTCACCAGCTATGGTCATTCCTGGAAATAAATTTGTTTGATTATCATTAGGTAATGAATCCGTACCTTGAACCGATAATCTATAAAAAGTCTGTTCCGTCATAGTTGTTGCATAATTAAAATTATCTTGTGATGCTATTAATATAGAATAATCATTTCCAAATGTTGAATTAGCATCATGTAATTTTAATGAAGCAGAGTTTGGATTAGTTGACCAATTAACAATATTTTCATCAAATTTATATCTATAAGTTAAATCAACAACAGATGAAGATATATGATTTCCAACTATACTTTGATAATTTAACGTATGTTGTTTAAACTTAGACATACTAACATAAGCGTTCCAAGTTCTAAGTTCTGATAACGAACCTGATAAACTTTCCCCAACAAACAAGTTATTATCAACTTTAGATTGATGTTGATTTACAAAATTATAATTAGCACGAGATGCCGATGGTACAGTAAGTTGATCAGATGACATACTGATATGACTTACATTTCTTATTCTATCGTCATCTTTACGAGAAACCAATAAGTGATATGATTGTGTAAGTTGATTATGTGGGCTTGATCCCGTAACAGAGTTTCTTTGTAAAAATACATTATAAATATTACCATCTTGAAAATCAACAAAGGGTGATGACATTGATATAGCACTACTAGCAAGTACACCTGATCCACTATTGGAAGCATTTAATCTAAATTGTAATTGACTAAAATCAGTTGAAGAAGCGGATGGTATTAATCTTAAATCCCAAAGATCATTACTTGAACCACTTGACCTCAATATAGTTTGTGAAACTAATGATCTATCAGCATTAAAAACAAATTCAATACCATTTGTTTCAGCATCGTTTCTCCACCAATCTATACCAAGTGAATTCGTTCCTCTAAAATTCATCATCGGAAATGGTTGTATATCTTCTACATATGAAACATTACCTTGAACATTTGTTATACCCTCTAAAAAATCTTGTGAATCATTTGTGATGATAGTGGGATTATGTTCTGCCGTTGAACCACCATATTCACGCATTTTAAATCCACTTGAGTCAAACCCATAAAGGTTTAATAAACTATTTATAGATTCTGTCGTACCCTTGACTTTATAAACATAGATCAAATTATTTAAAATCTTTTTCCAAGTAGAATTAATTACATTTTGTACTCCTACTTCGTCACCAGCAGTGCTTGTGGCATAATCTTCAATTGAACTACCACCGATGGTATTTAACAATTCCCAACCAACGGTATCACCCAATATTGGTAATAAATTATCCGGCATTGAGTTTGGATTTGTATATCCTAATCTATAAAAATTATGATAATTGTCTATGTAGTTTCTAAGTAAATCAAACTGCTCACCTAACATATTTACAAAATTTCTGATAACAGCGTGATCATCATTTCTTCGTAAACTCAATGGTAAGTTGTTTACTAATGAATGTACATTGTTCTGATCATGTAAAGAAGCAGTTGCTAAAGCATTAGTGTACCAATTGTTCCACTCATCTGAACCAGCATAACTACCACTCGGTGGTCTATATATAGGTGAAAATGGATGTGTATTACTTGGATCCTTATAGGAAACATGGACATCTGTAAAATTAGCACTAGCATCATTAGTATTAGGATGATGTAAATATACTGGAAACAAATCACCCTCTGGTAAAAAAGAGCCTGTTATGAATTTAAATGTGTTAGATAAATTATTTCGATCAACCACATTTGGAAAAATCTGTTGTGTTTTTTGTCCTGAACTATCTCTGATGCCATAGGCAAAACCATCACCAATGCTACCACTTGTCGATGCCTTTCTTACATTAGAACCACTTAATATTTCAAATTTATTGAGTTCATGATTATGAAAATATTCGGTAAATCCACTATCCGAATGTAGGTTTACTCCCAAATCTGTTGAATTAGGATCATCGGTTTTAAAAGGTCTGTAATAATTTTGTTTTGCTTTAAAAATATATCTTTGATAATTTGATTCCGTTGGTACAGGATTCATTAAATTAGAACCCTCGTGAGCATTACCTGGAATAAAACTATCCCTTCTATATTGATAACTTGTCACATATTTATAAATACCAGCTGCTGAATTTGCTGCACTACCAGACATCTGTGGTGGTTTTTCATCACTACCACTAGCCCTAAGAACAAAACTCAAATAAACAAAATCGTTTGTATTAAAAAATGGTGGTTGCTCTACATTAAAATTATCCGTAAATAAATGGACAAAATTAGTAGAGCCTGATTTATTATGTAATTTTTCAAAACCCTCGGCATTACTACCTGATATTATTGTATAAATATTTGTATCAGGAGATACATAAGTATTTTTAAAATTATTACCAGCTAAGTTTGTTCCTAATCCTGGTGCTGAGTTTATAGTGGTCTGTTGATTATCATTATACATGAATCTTTCGTAAGCAGTAAATGATTCTTTGACATCTCTAATTTTTTTAAATAAATTTTTACGGTAATCTACATTATCAGCACTACTTACAATAGCTAACGATGATGATAATTCGGCATAAATACCCTCTAATTTTACAACCTTATCCTTAAAATTTTCTAATTTAGTTTTTGCCGAACCAAAGAAAACATGATTATCAAATTTAGAAAAATCTATATTGAGATTGATATCCTTTTTATTATTATTTAAATCGGATATTATATCCAAAGATCCACTTGATATGTTACTATAGTTTTTAAATTCATCTTCCGGATCTATGGCATTTTTTTCTTTTATAAAACCCACATCTACCGGCAAACCTCTTTGAGCTCCAGAAGCTATCTGTTCCTTATCTACAAAATATATATCTTCGGTTTGTGATTCTAAAAATTTAGTTACTATTTTTAATGATTTATCTAATGTTTGTATATTAGATGGAAGAGCCGTATTCAGTTTTAATATTATACTTGTAGAATTTTCTTCACCACCATTAGAATTTGTATGTGGTGGATAGGTAACCTTGTCAAGAACATAAGCATTTATTGGAATCAATGAGTCTATTAATTCTAAAAATCCGTTAAACTTATAATTGTCAGCATTTAATTCTGAATTAGTATAGGTATTAGATAATTCATTTAAAAAACGGCTTATTTGTCTACCTTTTATTTTGGGTTGATTAAATAATCTTATTTCTTTTCTACTAGGAGATATTTCTGCTAAATATAATTCCTCCTCTTCATACCTCTGTATAAAGTCAAATTGTAAGGTATAATTACCCTCAAAATAATTTTCCCTATCAAGTAATTCATTTGGTCTAAGATATATCTCATTATTTTTTATATAATAATCTTTGTTTATTTCAAGAATGTGATTTTCTTGAAAAATACCAGCTTGAAATATAGAAAGTTTTACTTTATATTTTTCATCGGATATATCAGATGGAATAACATATTCATCGGATCCTTTAATTAAATCCTTTACATCATCTTTGTAATTTCCAATTAATTTCATTAAAATGCCTGATTTTCTTTACGAGTTTCTATTTTTGGAACATCCATGTTATCTTTTTTTCTCATATCTCTATTTGGTTCTTTAACAACCTCATAATCACCAATTAAAATAGCCTGTTCATTTGATATACCTGTGTTTTCTATTATGTTCCTATCATTTTTATCAGGATTTAATTCTACCAAACAATCACTATTATCTATAAGTATATCGGTAGCCCTACTTCTCCTTTTAGTTGTTGGAATACGATCAGTAAAATAAGATATATCATATGGCTTGGTAAATAATCTTGTGGTGGATAAATCCATTTTAGTTATGGTATCACCATATAGTGATTCTTTAATATTAGGTAAGGTATTTTCAGTATATTTTTTTTCTAAATAATCGCCTGGACCGTACAGATCATTTCTTTCTATAACCTTTAAAGAATTTACATATTTTGATTTTTCACTCATCCCACCGATAATTAACTCTGATTCATTTTCTTTCAATGGTAATACACTAAATTCAACGGCACCAAATAAATCAAAATCTTGTTTATATTCTGAAGCATCGTTTATCACCACATTGGTATTTAACAATATGGTCTCATATAATATCTTTTCATCTGATGACATCCTAAATAATATCGTTTTTATGTTTTTTACGCCAGGTGTGGTGTAGGTGTGTTCTGTTAAGTTCATCTCACCATCTTCATCTAAATGAAATGGAGAGCTCTCTATTGTTTGGAATAATCTCTTTGCCTGTGATCTGTCAAATGTATCATCATCATCACTATATAATGAGAAGAATTCAGAATTTAAAATCTGTTCATTTGTTAATTTTATATCCTCATCACCCCATTCTAAAACATGATATTTAAGTTTAAAACTACCCAACTCCGTATCTACTTGAAATGTATTTATTCCAAACCAAACCCTAGCTGGTGCTGTGGTGTTTTTATACTCATCGGAGTCCGTTGGATAAAAAACAGGAAAATAATAATCATCGGATTCAGATCCATCTTGGTTTAAAATGTCATACGAGTCTGGTTTGTTTTCAGAAATTATTGAAAAACCAAAATATATATTTTCAGGCCTTCTTAATTGTGGTTCTGTTATTATTGTCTTACCCCGCACCCATTTTGCTGTAGTACCATTCCATTTCCATTCATACCCATCACTATATGTACCGTCCTTACTAAATGTGGCAAATTCATTTAGATTTGGTTGCCAATTAAAATAAATAAAAACATCATCAAGATTCAAATTAGTCTCATCCAAATATCCTTCATATGTTTCACCAGTAACGAGCGCTTTCGCTTTATTCCACCAACTTTTTACAGTATCTTGTCCGGCTTCAATAAGACCTTCAATGACTCCTTGATCGCCTATTTCCTTTCTACCAACACTAGCGAGTATCCAATAACCTTTTGCATCATCATTATTCATTCTCGGATCATTTGATTTAAAAGACCTATTCAAAAGATAAGGCATGGCTTCCGCAAAAGGCAAAAATCTTGCTTCATAACCATCTACATCAACATTTGATCTAAAGAAACCAAAATTACCATCTGAATCTGAAATCTCTGTAATCGTTGCACTGGTACCCGTAGGAGTTGATCCCATATCATGCACAAAAGGTTGATAACCACCCGTACCATCTGTATTTGGTCTACCAAATGAAATTCCAGCACCTTTACTATCCGATGGTGGTTTAGCTTCAAACTCTTCAGCGTTCTCTTCTGTATTTTCTACAAAACCCTCTGGCGGCTCCGTTGGCTTGGGTTCACCAGTATCCTCACTTAAACCCAAACTGATAAAATCCATCTCTTCTATGGATAGTAATTGTATTCCTCTGTTCTGTCTTGATAATTCTTGCCAAGTTCCTATGGAAAATTTAAACCTATTTAATTCAGAATCATCAATACCCGTATAGGTTTCCCAAACATCCTCTAAACCATTTTCATAGAAAAAAACTCCTGGTCTTGTAGATGATGGATACAATGGTTCTTGTTTAATTCTTATTTTCATTAAAAAGCCTGTTTGTTTGTATCAACATCGATTGAATCCGTAAAATCTTCTACACTTTTAACTATACGATTATTAGAGTTTATTTTTAAGGAAAAATCTGTTATATTTTCTAAAGTAAAATCCTCATTGGTTTCTTTTAACCCATCCTCATCAAATGACATATTTATTATTAAGTCAGCGTTATTAGCATTCATATCCGTAATAATACCACTACCAACATTACCATATGTCTGTTCTTCCGTTCCTTGGGGATACTCATCTGAAAAGCCACCATACTTATTAAATTTTGGTAAAGCAGGCCAATAGTATCCATCTTTCCAATATTGTGTTGCCTCTTCATCTACTATAAATTCCTTTCTCGGTATCCTCGGTATCAACGAACCCTTCATAGGATCTGGTAAATCTCTTTGTGTTATACCAACCCTTTCCGATAAATCAAAATCCTTCGGTATTATGTTCTTCCAATAAATATTTCTATTTGGTTTATCAAACTCATCATTATCAAAACCTAATTGTTGCCACATAGGCTTTACACCTCTATAAAGTTTGGTGGTTGATATATCAGTTTGAGTTAAAGATGTATTTTTAAATACTCCGTGCCATTTTTTATCAATAACACCTTTGTGTATTGTGTTACCATCATCATCTTGTCTACCAAAAGAATATGAATCTAAATATTCATCATATAGTTCATCATCATATTTAGCTAATGTGTCAAGAGATGTTATGATATCATAAGGATTATATTCACCATAAGAAAAACTATTCTTTTTTTCACCTGTGTTATAATCATATCCAACGATAGAAGATAGTGATTTATAATGATATGAATTTTTTGATAATCCACCTATTAATAAAAAGCCATTTTTTTCAAACATAGGTGAAACATATTCGGTTGATGGATTTACTATAAATTTAGAAGTAAACCTTTCCCATTCCAATGGAAATTCTAATCCCCTTTGATTTTGAAATTTTATCTCTATGTTTTTAACATAGAATGCCCAACTAAGATTTGGTTCTCCATCAGCATCGAGTCTAACATCAGTAAACCTATCCTTCTGTCTTATGTAAACATAAAGCCTAACTATCTTTTCCTCATCGGTGTGATAATACTCACCAGTAATGGTTTGCCATGAATTCGTACCAATTACTGTTTGAGATATTTTTTTCTTATTGTTATAATTTGGACTAAACTCCCCATTCTCACCACCACCAGGAACAGCCTCTATGAAAACCTCATATTCCGTATTTCCATAATCAGGCAACCAAGCATTAAATCCATACTGAAATAAATTATTTTTATCTCGATCCAAAAATATATTTACACCCATACGAAGACCAGCCTCTTTTTCTCTATTACCAAGAGCAGGCATCTGAACCCTCACGGTGTTTATAAATGCTTCTGTAGCAGTAGGGTATCTTTCCAAGGTGGTTAAATAAATATTACCATTTGAAAGTGGAAACAAATTGTAATTAGGAACTGTTGATGCTGGTATGTATTCCGTACTCACTTCATAAAACAATTCACTTAAATTAAAGTAGTCCGATTCTACACCTTTGGATCTTACCACAGTTTGTGTATAAGTCGCACCCTCTTCACCCCCATCTAATTCAATCTCCCCTCTGTCAAATTCCTCATAATCTATGGTCATGTCTTCGTTTCTTGGGGGATAAGCATTTACCATATATAAAGCCTTTTTATATATCAATCCCTTTACGGAATAGTATCCTGGCATCTCATAGGTGTGTTCAAGATTATCCAACCTATCAAATTTCTTTGGATTATCCGTGAATTCTAATTCACTGCCATCATCCCAATCCAAATTGGTTATGTAGTAATCATAATCTTTTTTGATAGGAGTAGCCATTATAATAATCCATTCCAATCAAGTGTTATGGTGAAACTATTACTTACACCGGTTATTTTTAAATTATACTGAAAAGCTGATATCTCTTCTATATTTAAACCAAT
>MDTC01253852.1_pt1 | contig 13161 bp, 7 predicted proteins | sample 811181 | NCBI WGS metagenome assembly MDTC01 (sample SAMN05326644, study PRJNA326480) | marine metagenome | isolation source: seawater | place: Pacific Ocean: North | collected 2011 | reverse complement strand
TCGGGCGGTTACTGATGACGATGTGACGCGGCTGACGGAGATCCGGATCAAGCGTATCTCCAAGTTTGATTCGTTCAAAGCCGATCGTTTGATAGAAGGGCTGGAAGGGGACATCGACCAGGTTAAGCACCACCTGGAAAATTTGACGGAATATGCCATTGAATGGTTCCGTATGCTCAAGAAGAAATACGGAGCAGGCCGCGAACGCAAGACGGAATTGCGTTCGTTTGAATCCATTTCTCGCTCTGCGGTGGCTGTTGCCAACGTCAAGCTATATGCTCAGAAGGAGGAGGGGTTTGTCGGATATGGATTGAAGCGTGGAGAAGGAGAATTGGTGGGGGAATGCAGTGATATTGATGATATTATCGTGGTCCGGAAGGATGGCATTTTGCAGGTTAGCAAGGTGAGTCAGAAGTCCTTCTTCGGGAAGGACATCATCCATGTCGCCGTATGGAAGCGCGGAGATGACCGCACGGTATACAATTGCATCTACCTCGATGGGGCCGCCGGTCGCAGCATGATGAAGCGCTTTAACGTTCCGGCCATTACACGCGACCGGGAGTACAATATCACCAAGGGTACGCCAAAGTCGCGAATCCTGTATTTCACTGCGAACTCCAACGGCGAGGCGGAAATTGTAACGGTGTTCTTGCGGGCAAACGCTCGCCTTAAGAAAGTCAAGATGGACATCGACTTTTCCGAGTTGGCCATTCGTGGCCGCGGCGCCGGGGGCAATTTGGTCTCGAAGAATGCCATCCGCAAGATCGAATTGAGCGAGGAGGGTGTATCGACCCTTGGTGCGCGCAAAGTTTGGTACGACGAAACCGTTCGAACGCTCAATGCTGAAGGCCGGGGTGTTTTGTTGGGCGAATTCATGGCAAACGATCGAATTGTGATTTTTCTCTCTTCTGGTGAGTATGCGTTTACCGGCTTTGACCTGAATACGCGGTTTGACGATAAAATGATCCACCTCGAGAAGTGGCACCCGCAGCGACCGGTTTCGGTTGTGTATTACGAAGGAGAAAAGGAGGATTGGTACGTGAAGCGTTTCCATCCTGAACTCGTTCAAAAGCCCTTTTCTTTCATTGGCGATCACGAAAACTCCCGCCTCGGCGCGGTATCGACAGCCCACCACCCGCTGGTACGCATCCGATTCAACCGCCGCTTTAAGGAGACGCGCGATCGAGAAGATGAAATCTTTGATGCTTCAGGCTTCATTGCCATCAAGGGCATCCGCGCATTGGGCAATAGATTGAGCGGCCTGCCCGTCACGGACGTGCAGTTGGAGCCCTTGGACGAAGAGAAAGAAGCTCAAGCCCAAACGGTCTGGGAGGCAGAAGTCTCTCCAAACGTGGAAGCCCATGCATCGTCGGCTTCAAGTGAAGAGCCCGCAAAATCCGAACCCGCAGATGCACCAGCGATGGAAGCATCAGCGTCAGACACAACTGCAAAATCAACACAATCCAAAATGTCTAATTCCGCTGGAGACGATGACGATGAAGCGCCATCGAACAGCGAAGGCATACAACCGACCCTTTTTTGAAATGAACACCGTGCAGCAAACCTTTGTCGGATTCGCAGTGCTTTCACTGCTATTGGCGAGTTGTGCAGGAGGCAACTCCCCCTCTTCAACTACAGATGCTCTAGCGCTGGGACAAGGCTTGAAGTCGGACGTTCTCGTTCATCCTGCATGGTCCTCAAATGCAACCATCTACGAAGTCAACGTGCGCCAGCACACACCTGAGGGAACGTTCAATGCATTCGCTGAAGATTTGCCCCGCTTGAAAGACTTGGGTGTGGATATTCTGTGGCTGATGCCCATTCATCCCATTGGCGAAGTCAATCGCAAAGGCGGCGAAAATAAGAACAACTTCATGGTTGAACCTGGCTCATCGAGTATGGGAAGCCCGTACAGCGTGAAGGATTACTACAAAATCAACCCAGACTTCGGCACGGAGGCTGACTTGCGAGCGTTGACCGATGCGGCGCACGCTCTGGACATGAAAGTAATTATTGATTGGGTGGCCAACCACACAGCGTTTGACAACGAATGGACTGAATCTCACCTTGAGTATTTTCTGCTTGATGACTCGGGTAACTTACAGCCGCCATCCGGAACGGATTGGTGGGACGTGACCCAACTCGATTGGGAAAATGGAAGGGAATCCGGTTTATACGACGCCATGGCGGACGCATTGGAATACTGGGTGCGTGAATTCGGAATCGACGGATACCGGTGCGACGTGGCCGGTAAAGTGCCAACGGATTTCTGGGAGAAAGCACGGCGGCAGTTGGAGGAAGTAAATCCAGAGGTGTTTATGTTGGCCGAAGCCGATGTGCCGGAACACCATAAACGTGCTTTTGACATGTCATATGAATGGGAGATGCACCACATCATGAACCAAGTGGGCAAAGGCGAGTGGTCCGTTGATTCGCTGATTCAGGCGGTACCACGTCAAGCGGAACGTTTCGGAGCGGATGCTTACCGCATGATGTTTATTACCAACCACGACGAAAATTCCTGGAACGGTACCATTGATGAAAGATTGGGTGCTAACGGCGATGCCATGGCGGTTTTGTCCGGATCATTGACGGGCATGCCGCTTGTGTACTCTGGCCAGGAGGCTGGAATGACAAAGCGGCTGCGCTTTTTTGAAAAGGACACGGTAGAATGGGGCGATTACCCCAAAAGCGAGTTGTACCGAACCATCAATGCATTGCATCATGAGAACCAAGCGCTATGGAATGGCAAGAGCGGCGGTCAGCCGGAGTTTTATGCCATCGAGTCAGACGTTGCGTTGGCTTGGAAGCGAACAGCGGGTTCCAACGATGTAGTAGTGGCAGTCAACCTGGGTGATGAGAGTGCCGTCATGAAATTAGGCTTGGATGCGAGCTACGCATCAGCTTGGGGAGGAGTCGCACCGGCGGCTGAGGTGGAGATTCCAGCGCATGCTGCCAACGTATGGACTCGTAACCGCACTGAATGAGCCAAGCCAAAACCATTGCATTGATTGCGCACGATGGCAAAAAAGACGCGCTTGTGCAATTTGTTCGGACCCATCAAGCGTGGTTTAATCGCTTTGCTTTGGTGGGAACGGGGACAACAGGGGGCAGAATAGCGGAGCTTGGTGTGACGATTGAACGATTGGCTAGTGGTCCTCTCGGTGGCGATGCACAAATCGCGGCCCGAATCACTGAAGGTGCCGTGCACGCTGTCATCTTTTTCCGAGATCCCATGGGAAAGCACCCGCACGAACCTGACATTAACATGCTCTTGAGGCAATGCGATGTCCACAACATTCCCCTGGCAACCAATGTGGCGACAGCAAGCTTGCTCATTGGGCGCCACGATTTTGGAAGTTGATGCCAAATCAAAGCGCATCCCGAGGAGAGGGACCGTGGCCGACGAGCAACGAATTGCGTTCCGTTCGAGCGTGGTTTGTTCGACGTGCAGGCTTGGGTGATTCGCGTGAGTCTGATTCTGCGGTTCGCCTTGTTTTCGATTGTGTCAGTGGCATGTCGAGAATGGAGCGAATCACTGTTCCTTGGCGCGCTTCTGAATCTGAGCTCGAACGATTGGCATTGCTGGCCGACAGACTGCAAGTGGGTGAACCTGTGCAGTATGCCGTGGGCACAACTTCGTTTGCGGGATTGCTGTTTAAATGCGATTCCCGGGCCCTGATTCCCCGCCCAGAAACGGAGGAATTGTTGATGGAGTCGTTGCACCGGGTGCAGCTTCCCTCAGCGGATAATTCCCTGCGGATGCTGGATGTCGGAACGGGAAGCGGGATTTTGTCCATTGCGTGGAAATCTCGTCGTCCAGGCGATGAGGTGCACGGCCTCGATGTGGAGTCGGGGGCACTGGAATTGGCCACGGCAAATGCCGAGCGGTTGGGTTGCGTGGTGGATTTCCACCGAACGGACATCCTTCAACCTCAACCAGCAGATGGTGTTTTCGCTGTGCCATTCGATGTCATCCTTTCCAACCCGCCTTACATTCCACCCGCTGACCGTTCAGATATGCTTCCGACCGTGTCGGATTGGGAGCCATCGACGGCTTTGTTTGTGGAGAGTGAAGATTCGCTGCTGTTTTATCGCCGTATCATCGAAGGATGCCAAAATGAAAATTGGTTGGCGCCGGGAGGCCTATTGGCGTTGGAATGCCACCGTGATGCGACGGCCCAGGTGCTTGATCTGATTCCAGAATCTTGGGCTGCGAAGGACCGGTTGAAAGACTTACAAGGCAATTGGCGGATGGTTTTCGCTCGCCAATCCGAACCTACCGATTGAATTCAATTTTCAGGGCGTCTGGAATCACGTTGGTTGGAATGGCGAATCCGATTCCGTCCACTCCCATGCCCAGGACTTTTTCATTGATGATGCCGATGAGCGTCCCATTTTCATCAATGAGTGCGCCACCGCTGTTTCCCGGACTGATGCTGACATCGGTTTGAATCAAGGTTCGGCTCGCATCTTTTCGTTTGCCGGAGATGATGCCCTTGGTCACTGATGCGCCAAGATCAATGTCATATGGAGTCCCCAGGGCATACGCTGCTTCGCCCACATTGATGGTTTCAGACATGTTTAAATGAAACGGGACGAGATCGGTGGTGTCCACCTTTAACAGCGCCAAGTCGTGAACTGGGTGGTAACGTACCACTCGGGCTGTCCGTTTTTCACCGTTTTGAAAGTGAATAGGGTAGGCATCAGCTCCGTCAGCGATGACGTGGTAATTGGTAACGATGTAGCCGTCTGCACTTACGATGCAACCGCTGCCGTGTCCATCGCTTGCCTCCACGGTGACGACCGATTGTAAGGCAGAGGAAATACGGCCGGCGGGTTCAGCTGATGCTGATAAGGCGATGGGATACCAATCTTTCGTCCATTCCGATTCGAGGTTTTCAATGCGATTGAGTTTGCCGATGAATGCTTCAGACGCCAAAGACTGGAACATCGAGTGCACGACGGCTTCCGAAATGAGCTCTCGGTCGAATCCGGGGTTGGAAAAATTGTACAACGCCCAATTCGAGGACGTGGTCATGTGGGCCGTATCGCCAGCGATGCCAAAGGCATTGTAAAGCCACCAGGCCGTCTCTAATTCATACCTTACTATGTTTTGCACGCGGTGTTCCCGAACACCGATGAGTTCTCCAGTAATCTCAATGGCTTCCCCGCGCTGAAACATGCCTTCCTGAGGTTCCGGTTGAAACCCTTGCGCGATTAATACTTCATTCAATTCTTCGTCCAAGTTGGAGTATTCTATTTGTATGGATTCATCAGAGGCGCTGATAAATTCGACACGGTCGTCATGGTATCGGTCCATATTTTGGAAATAATGCCAGGAGTGTTTCCCTTCCGGAATGCGCATGTGGAATCCTTCGATGTGCAAATTGGGATTGCTCGGGTTACCGATGGGTATCGGTTCAAGACCATCGAAGTCATAGCTGCGTTTGTAGACCTTTTTCGGCTTGGTCAAGACACCGAGTCCGTTGGCTACTGCGCCAGCAAAAGCGGCAAAAACTGCGCTCTTGGGTTTTTGGGATGCCAGCAGGACTGCTCCGCCTGCTGTGCAGGCCACCGCTCCACCGAGGTCGAGTGCCTTGAACGGATTGCGGGTCAGCGGGAAAAGAGGGTAGACTTCAGGGTATGCACCCGTTTGTTCGAGTCGAATCAAATGAACGGGTTCTTTGTTATCCAGTTGAATCAGCGCTATGTTGTCTCCTTGGTGTGCATAATGAAACCCAGCATCCCAGTTCCAAGCATCCTTCAAAATGCGCACGTTTGAGCCGTATGCGGGGTCGATAGCTACTTGCGATGAGGTGGATTTGTTCAAGCTGGAGCACCCCGTTATAGCAACGAGAAGAAGCAACAAAATGGAAAATGGGAATAAAGCACGCCTCATATTCCAAAGTAAATGCTGCGCCGCCTCTTGTATCGCACCCCTCTGGGTGGGTTTTCCTAGAGAATTGTGAATTAATTGCGCTGGATTGCGCGCATTTTGAAGTGGCCTGTGCAAAGGGCATTTTTACCTTTAAGCCATGAGTTGGGATCCTGACAAACTACCACAAACCCCTGCAGAATTGGAACAGCTGCGTACGGAGTTGCATGAGCATAACCGTCGGTACTATGTCGAGGCTATGCCCACCGTTTCGGATCGTAAATTTGACCGTTTGATGGAGTGCTTGCTGCGGGCAGAAGCACAACATCCGGAATGGATGGACCTCAATTCGCCATCGCAACGGGTGGGAGGCGACATCACCGATGGGTTTGAGAAAGTCGCGCACAGCGCTCCCATGCTGTCGTTGACCAACACGTACAATGCCGAGGACATTGCAGATTGGGCGGAACGTTCGGATAAAATCCTCGAAGGCGAGGAGGTGCAATTTGTAATGGAGCTCAAGTATGACGGTGTGGCCATTGCCTTGCAATATGAACACGGGATGCTCCAACGTGCTCTGACCCGCGGCGACGGGTCTGTTGGGGAGGACATCACAGCAAATGTTCGAACCATTAATAGCGTTCCTCTCCAGTTGAACAATACAGCTCCAGATTTCCTGGAGATTCGGGGCGAGATTTTCTTCCCGTGGGCAGGATTTGAGGCATTGAATGCGGCGCAGGTCGCTGCCAACAAGCCCACATTCGCCAACCCACGAAACACAGCTGCTGGAACGCTAAAGAGTCAAGACAGTCGGGTCGTGGCCAGCCGGTCATTGGATTGCATGTTGTACAGCGTGGTCACATCAAATGCATCCATTGAAAGTCACATGGCATCCATTCAAAAGGCCAGTGAATGGGGGTTTCCGACGCCTTCTCCTGCCAAGCGCACGGTTGAAGTGGCCACATCCATCGAAGGAATCTTGGACTTTATTGCGCATTGGGATGCCGCACGTCACGAGCTGCCTTTTGCCATTGATGGGATTGTGATTAAGGTGAATGCATTCGGCCAGCAGTCTGAATTGGGTATGACGGCTAAAAGCCCACGTTGGGCTATTGCCTACAAATTTGAATCAGAGCAACAGGTGACCAAGCTGAACGCCGTCACCTATCAAGTAGGGCGAACAGGGGCCATTACGCCGGTCGCAGAACTCGAGCCTGTGCTGATTGCCGGTACGACGGTCAAGCGGGCGTCCCTTCACAATGCCGATCAGATTTCGGCAATGGATATCCGCATCGACGATGAGGTCCTGGTTGAAAAAGGTGGCGAAATCATCCCGAAAGTGGTGGGAGTCAATGCCGAAGGTAGGGGCGCCTCTTCCGAACCCTTGGTGTACATCACGTCGTGTCCAGAATGCGGGACAGGTTTGGTGCGCGAGGAGGGTGAAGCGAAGCATTATTGCCCGAACGAATCCACCTGTCCGCCTCAAGTCCTCGGACGTATCGAGCATTTTGTGAGCCGGAAAGCAATGAACATTGATGGTCTGGGACCCGAAATTATTGAGTTGCTCGTTCAAAAAGGCGGAGTCAAGCACGCTGGTGACTTATACGCACTTGGAACACGTGCGACAGAGGAATGGCGTGAATCCACGGTCATATACAAGACGACAACCTCCGCCTCAAGTGATGAGGACCTTTATGTTCAACGGGTGCACGCCTTAGCGCTTTGGTGGTATCGAAATAAAAATGGAGGGCGCCCAAGCCCCTCAGCTATACCAATCTCCAAAAAAGCCGTTGAGCAAGCGATTCAAGAAGGAGATGCGACGAGATTCGGTCCAATTCCCGGACCGGGTGCCGGTTGGCAATCGTTTTTGGAGTTGGCAATTGAACAGATGCTCACCCCGTCAGTGGACATTATGGAGCGAGCGCGTCAGATGAAGTACGCGGACGAATTGCTGGTGGGTGCATTAGCGCTCGAGAGGAATCGAGATGGATGGGGCGTTGATTGGAACGAATGGGAACACCTGATTGCGTTTCTGCATCGGCTGACCAGCCGCACCAGGCAGCGATTGGGTGGAAAAGAACTTTCCAAGCTTCTGCATGCCATCGACGCTTCCAAGAGCCAACCGTTTGACAAAGTACTCTTCGCAATTGGCATTCGGCATGTTGGGTCAGAGACGGCAATCCTGCTTGCCAATCACTTTCAGCGCTTGGATGAATTGGCCCAAGCCGACGAAGCAGCAATCAGTGCCATCCATGGTGTGGGAGATGAGATCGCACGGAGCGTCAAGGCATTTTTCAATGATCCCCATGCACTGGCGTTATTAAAGTCACTTCGCGATGCTGGGGTAAAGTTGGAGCACGATGCATCTGTAATGTCGCAACGTGGAGGGGAAGCATTCGCAGGAAAGACGTTTGTGATTACGGGAACACACCCGGTCCCACGGGAAGAATTGGCGGATATTATCCGCGCCAATGGGGGTAAGGTGAGTGGTTCAGTGAGTAAGAAAACCAGCGTGTTGGTAGCTGGGGAAAAGGCGGGATCCAAGTTGACCAAAGCGACAGACCTTGCTGTTATAGTATGGGGTTATGAAGAATTGATGAACGAATTGGAAAAAGAGAAGCCATGAGGTATGCCGCATTGGATTTGGAGTGTGCCACAAGTGATACGGGCAACATCTGTGAAGTTGGAGTCGTGCTCATGGAAAATGGAGCGGAAGTGGGGCGATTTCGGTCTTTGGTCCGGCCGGTGGTTGAGTCATTTGGTGACTGGCAGCGCTGGAATTTTGATTATGGCTTGAATGATGCGTTAAAAGCCCCCGCCTTTCCAGCGGTGTGGCGAGAGGTGGAGCGCATGATCGGTGACGCGCCCGTGGTTGCGCACAATGCCGGCGTAGTGGAATGCAAGCACATGGGGCATGCCTTTTCGTTCCATGGCTTGGACGCGGCTTCAGGTCCGGTTTTTTACTGCACGTTGGAATTGGCCAAAGGCCACTGGAATGAGATGCCTAAGCACGGCATCAAGCACGTTGCTCGTCACTTCAATTGGAAGTTGGACCACCACAACCCGGAAAGTGACGCCCGCATATGCGCTGCCATTGTTGAAGAGGTGGCGAAGGAGCAGGAACTCGAGGCCTGGAATGCACTGGTGAAGGCCAATCGGTGGACTGCACACCGCATCCCGCACTATCACAGCCCAATCAAAATCGCAGCCAAACCCACCGGTCCACGCACTCGGGCGGACTATGCCCACGATTTGGTGGCGTGGAAGCCAACGGTACCACTTCCGCAAATTACTCCTGGCCAGCGTTTCATATTGAGCGGATTTGATCATTCATCGAAGACAAAACTCCGCGAAGCTGGGATTCAAAAGGGGCTTCAGTATAAGCGGTACATCAAGGGAGGTGTTGATTTCTTGGTTGCGGATGCCAAGATGGGGGTATCCAAATACGCAACGTGTGTGGAGAAGGAAATCCCGATTTTATCCAGAGCGGAATTCGAGGCTGCATTGAAGGCAATGGATAAATAGCCTTCGTCGACGGGCTTTCAACGCAATATTTCGAAGGCACCGAATAACTCCCCACGTTGCTCTTCACCGCATACGATGAGGTAATTCAAGCGGTAGTAATAGGTGCCCTCGGCTACAGGTTCACTCTGGATCCGACCGTCCCATTCTACGGGAGCACCAGTAGTGCGAAATACCTCACCGCCCCAGCGGTTGAAAATGACGAGGTCATAGCGTTCAATCACAGAAAGCAAAGGGAAGTTCGGGTCGTCAGACAAGTAGAGCGTAAGGCGCTCGTTCATCCCGTCTTCATTGGGGGTAATGACATTGGGGAATTGCGCTGAGCTCGCATCAACGGTGGCCTCTGGATCTTGGAACACTACCAACGAATCCGTGCTTGTACAACCGTTCTCTTCAAAGGTGACTGTCAAGTAATACGTGCCGGGAAGGAGCACCTGTGGAGCCTCAGGGGACCATGGCAGGAAAGGATTCATCGCACCGGTGTCCCAACTCCATTCCAAGATCGGCGTGTATCCGTCGGGGCCAATATCCACTCCTTCAACGACAGCGGTGGGTGAAGCACATGTCAACGTGTCTGCTGTTCCGGCGTACACCTCTGGAAGGGTGAAATTGCTGCCAAGTTGGATGACCGATGTGCTGGGGCAGCCGTTGGCGGGATTGGTCGTTGTGAGTTCCCAAGTACCTGCATCTTGAACCAAAATGATAGAGGGCTGTTCAACCCATTCAAATTGCGAACCTGAGGGACCTGACCATTCGAAGTCAGCTCCGTCATTGGCTTCAGCGCTCAGGAGAATGGAATCTACTGCGCAAGTGAACCCAGTTGCTGAGGCTGAGAGGATGTTTTCAAATGTCTCCAAGTCCTCAGTTACCTGAACCTGCAAATTGTCTATGCAGCTGCTGTCAGCATTGCTCAGGTTTAAAACATATGTCCCTGGAGCATCGACGGTTGCATTGGGACCCAGCGCGTCTGCAATGTTTCCCTCCAGCGTTTCCCAAGTGTAGGCGATACCACTCGGAAAATTACTTGACCCTTCAAGTTGAATGGATTCAACGAGGCAGGTGAGGACCGTGGACGGAGTGGCGTTGGCGGCGCCCTCCAATTCCGCCACCTCGACGTGGATGGTGTCGCTGATTTGAGCTTCGCAAAATCCCTCATAGGTGACCACATAGGTCGTGCTAGAATCCGGAGTGCAGATAACAGTCGCCCCAGTGGAATCAGACAAAAACGTTGCGGGCTCCCAGCTGTAGTCGCTGTTGGGCGCGCCAATGACGTTCAATTCGACTGATCCCCCTGGACAGATCCACGTTTCGGGACCGGTGGCGAGGATGTTGGGTGCCAGGCAGACGCTTTGGTTGTTGAATGAACCGCCCGTTGACCCAGTGAATCCCCAGTAGACGAATTCCTGTCCCGAGAAAATGGTGTTCACGAGGTCCACTTGATTGGCCAAACGCAATTCACAGTCGAAGTACACGGCAATGATTTGGGTATTGGGATCCCAGGTGATGCGAACGGGGTGCTCCTCAGCATCTTCGATGTTCCCGCCGTTCACGTTGGCTGTGACCGGACCTCCAAGTCCCGTTGGCGGGGCGTGGTCAACGGAACCGTCAGAAACGAAGCCGATGTGGTCTTGGATCAGATCCCCGTATTGGCCATTCTGCCACGTATCGAATTCGATTCCGAAGCTCGGGTCGAAGCCACTGAATCCCAACGCGCCGCCGTTTTGCCCGAGGGCATTCGTTCCCACGTCTTGAAGGACGAAAACCATGCCATCTGCTCCGGTCGCATCAAACGTACCAAAATTCATGGTGAAATTCAGATCAATAGGTTGCGACAGATCGATGAGTTCAGAGTACCAAACGGTACCATTTTGATTGCCTTGGGTCGTGGTCAATTGGTAGCAGTCTCCTCCCAGCGACTGCGCTGTTCCATTCAAAAAGTAGGATTGAGCCCCAAGTTTCCCACCAGCGACTAGCAAACTTGCTAAGACGAGTCCGATCAGGAGCGGTGCATGGAATGGAAGCCGTGGCATGGTTCTAAATTAGAAGTTCAATCCAATTTTCAAATTGACTCGGCGATTGGTGAGGTAATTCGGGATGGCATACAACCTGCCGTTGACGTCCTCTATCCACGTGTGGTTGATGGTGTTTCGAATGCCGAGGATGTTGAAGATTTCTAACGAAATGAATCCATTTCTATCCGAATCTTCTTGGTCTAGGAAGAGTTCACGTGAAAATCCAATGTCCACCCGGCGGTAGGTTGGCGTCCTTAAAATATCCTTGTAACGTTCGAAAGAGGGCGGGCCGAATGGGAGTCCAGTCCCGAAATACAAGCTAACGAGCACTTTGTAGGCATCGTTTCTGGGCATCTCGTCTTGGAACAATAGGCTCATATTAAACCGCTGGTCGGTTTGACGTGGAATGAATCCTGGTGCGATTAATGCGCTGTCTACCGGAGTGTTGTCCAAGGTGTAGCCTTGAATGATGGGTTGGCCTTGGCTGTTGTAGGACTGCCAGTAAGCATCGTCATTGAGGTCTTCTTCGGTTTTCATGACGGACATGCGGAACCAACTTTGGATGCCATCTATGAATTCTCCATTGAGCATGAAATCGGCTCCGGCGGCATACCCTGAGCTGTTGTTTCGGGCATAATAACGTTGGCGCACGTTTTCGATTTCGTAGGGAATCAGAAAATCGAGGTCTTTGTAGTAGAGCTCTCCAACCATTTTGAATGGCCGGCCGTACATCTCGAAAATGCGGTCCATACCCAGGACGAAATGGGTGGCCCGCTGTGCTTTGACAGCCGCGTTTACGGTACCGTCGAAGCGGCGCATCTCGCGGTAAAAGGGCGGCTGCCAGTAGACGCCAGCTGCAAAATTGTAGACGGTGGAGGGTTGGCCTTCTCGGTCTTTCGGAGTATAACTAATGTGGCCTCGGGGACCACCAACCAGCGAAGTATACACCGTGTCGCTGAACTCAGGTGCCCACAAGTGACCGCGCAACCCGGCATTGATTTCCCAATCGCCTTCCCGGGCGTCAGTCCAACGCCAAGAATTTTGAACGAAGGCCTGCACACGTTGGGTTTCTACCCGGTTGGTCGCCCGAATTACATCATCCAATTCAATTGCCTGTTCCGGGCCCTCATTGATGTACCCAATGCTGTCTTGAGGGTGGGGGGTAATGAATCCTGCAGAGTCCACCAATGACCACTCTGACAAGTGATCCTCGATGCTTTCGGCTTGCCATTTCACGCCCCATTCAAAGAACCCTTTGTCCTGCCCCCACGCTGAAGACCCTTTCAAAGCGCTGCTGATTACAGTTGCATACAAGCGGTTACGGGCGTGATTCAAGAAAGCGCCTACACCTCGGCTGACGGCCGCTTCACCGAGTTCATCAGAGCCGAGGTCGCGTTCTAATTCATCGAGCCAATATGCACCGAGGATATCGAACGTCTCGGATTCTGCCGTTTGGAAGGCGGAGGTAATCCACCGAATGCGGTGATTTTCTGTTTTGTAATTCGCGCCGAAGGCTCCAAAACCCGTCTGGTATGCAGTCTTCTCCTGGCCATCGAAATAGATCGTCAGGCGCAGGGCTTCGTTGATGTTACCTGCGTTCGATTCGCGACGCACGGGCAAAAAGCGGTATTGGTTTTGTCCATAAATGCCGAGGGCCTCAAATTCCCAAGGGCCGTAACCGTCAGGATCCCACGTGGCATAGCTTTGAACGTCTACATATCGGGGTTGGTATTCGCCACCTTCGTCGAG
>MDTC01064134.1_pt1 | contig 13161 bp, 8 predicted proteins | sample 811181 | NCBI WGS metagenome assembly MDTC01 (sample SAMN05326644, study PRJNA326480) | marine metagenome | isolation source: seawater | place: Pacific Ocean: North | collected 2011 | reverse complement strand
TTCATCTTCTGGGTTTAAAATAAAAACAAGAATGTCGGGGCACGGTCAGGTTGGAAATGCAGCATGTTGTGAGTGGGTGTCCAATGACCATAGTATAAAAGTAGACGGTATAACTCGATTCGAATGGGACATATTCGAGGAAGAAGACTGCGGTAATAACCCACTTACAGGTCAGGGTGGTACTTGGCCATATGCGAGAGAGGGCTGGTGTCCTGGAGATAAGGTGAAAGAATATGAATTCGAACTTACACCTTTTGTTGTTCCAGGAGATTCTGTGGCTCTTGATTACGTGATTAATAATGTTCCTTCTTTTGACCAAGGTCAAGGAGGGGGAAATTATCGCGCCGCCTATGATTTAATTTCGTACTCTGAACCAAATTTTCAAAATGATGCTGCGATTGTGGAAATATTAAATCCAAGCAACTATGAGTATTATAGAAAATGGAATCCGACATGCTCCAATCCTCGAATTGTACTTCGAAATACTGGTGCTCAGCCTTTGACTTCATGTACGATACAATGTTGGGTTACTTACGGTGACAATATAAATGTTGAGTGGACAGGAAATTTAGATTTCATGGAAGAAGAAATAGTTGAGATTCCAGTAGTCTCAAACGCATGGTGGAGTGACCTTGATCAAAATATGACATTTACTGCGTACGTACGCAATGTAAATGGTGCATTTGGAAATGACGATTATCATCAGAATAGTGTAAACAGATCGAAGTTTGAAGCTCCAAAAAGAATAGATGGACCTTTCTTTGTTTGGTTTACAACGAATAATAAGGCTCATGAAAATTACTATGAATTATTTGACGGTTCTGGGAACCTGATTTTTGAAAGAGATGAATTGCAGAATAACTCTCAATATCTAGATACATTTGATTTGGAGCCAGGTTGCTACTCACTTGTTCTAACAGATAGAGACGATGATGGACTATCTTTTTGGTATTCTGCGCAAGTAGAAGGTGAAACGGCAGGATCATTTCGACTTCGTAAAGTAGGAGGAACCTTTATCGAGTTTTTTCCAGGTGATTTTGGGTCTCACCATCGCTTTGATTTTTCTGTAGGTTTCGAATTAGGCTTAGATGAAATATCCTCTTTAAACGAAATAAAAGTTTTTCCAAATCCAGTAATCGATGAATTAACTATTGAAATTGAAGGTCATATTCATGGCGCTGCGCATCTTGAAATTTTAGACCTATCAGGGCGTATTCTCATTAGTGAAAATATGAATGCAACAAATACATTTGCAGAGTATATTACGGATATCTCAAATTTTAGTAGTGGAAGCTACCTTATTAAAATTTTTACCGAGAACGGGACCTCTACTTCTAAGTTTGTGAAGTACTGATATCCAATTTCATAGCTGAAATCTATCGTTCTTTCGCGCGAGATTATAACCCTTGTCTTCTATTTTTTTGCAGGCGTTATTTTCGATGTCTAAAACAGGATTCGTATGATTGTAATGGATAAAATAGATCTTATTTCTTTCTTGCAAAGATAGTTCCCCAAACAAGGAAATTGACTCCTCTATAAAAGGATGAGGAATTTCAGCAATATTTCGATGTCCAATTTCTTCACCGCTATAAAAAGTACCGTCTATAAATGCGTAGTCTACTTTTTTTATCTCCTCAATTATACTTTCTTCCCATTTATTCCACTTATCTATATCCGGAATAAATAGTGCTATTTTATCTTTACCTTTGATTTTAAAACCCACAGTTTCAGAGTATTCATCCCTGTGTGGCACCAGAAACGGAGTAACACTGAGCGATTTGTTGAGTATAATTTCTTTTGATGCTTCGAGGCTTATGAGCTTAATGTTCGAATTGCTTATAAGTTGACTCCAGGGTCCATTTTGGGTCAAGAATTTTCTCATTCCCTTCATGGTGTAAACTTTAACTCCTTTGCTATTCATTGCCTCCTTTCCGAGGTGCATAAGTCCCGTGTAGTGGCCGATATGGGCATGTGTAATAAAAATACCATTGGGTAATTCAGAATGATTAGATACTTGTTGTAAATGGTGCAATTGGAAGGGAAGATCCGGCGTCGCTTCAAACAAGTACTGTTGTTTTGTATCATGATCAACAGCACCTAATGCAACAACCATTCTCTTAGAGACTCCTTGTGCCAGTAGTTCTTTACAACATTTTTTTTCACATCCAATCTGAGGTGAACCGGCATCTTGTATTGTTCCGAGTACGACGAGCTCGATACCTTTTTTATTTTCATTATGAACAACAGCCTCAGTACATGAGAGGATAGGAAATAGAGCTAAACTAATTAAATAAGCTTTATGTTTCATATTAAATTTGAAAAGTTCAGTTTATGTCTCTCGCCCATTTTTTATTTGCTCTACGACCTCTGGGTTTAGCAAGGTACTGATATCCCCAAAGTCAGAAACGTTTCCTTCAGCTATTTTTCTCAGAATTCTACGCATAATTTTACCGGATCTTGTCTTGGGTAAGCCCGATGTAAATTGAATTTTATCCAACTTTGCAATAGGACCAATTTTAGATGATATAAGGGTATTTATATCTTTTTTCAATTTTTTTTCATCATTCACTTGAGCTTTAGTTGTTACAAAACCGTAGAGCGCATTTCCCTTAATATCGTGAGGAAATCCCACTATAGCTGATTCCGCTATATCATCATGTTCATTGATCGCATCTTCAATTGGTGCGGTTCCAAGGTTGTGTCCTGAAACGATAATTACATCATCCACTCGCCCAGTGATTCTATACATGCCATCTTTATTTCTGAAGGCACCATCTCCGGTAAAATAATAGCCTGGATAAGCACTAAAATAAGTTTCTTTATAACGTTTGTGGTCTCCCCATATGGTTCTTGCGATTGAAGGCCAGGGATATTTGATGCAAAGTCTACCTTCTCCCTCTGGTTCCTTAATTTCGGTTCCCGAATCATTCATGAGAACGGGTTGTATACCTGGAAGCGGGGTAGTTGCATAGGTTGGGATTTGCGGGGAAACATCGGGGATTGGCGATATTAATATACCTCCAGTTTCGGTTTGCCACCAGGTATCAACAATCGGACAGTTACCTTTACCAATATTTTTATGGTACCATTGCCAGGCCTCCTCATTGATTGGTTCACCCACGGAACCAATGACTTTTAAAGAACTAAGCTTGTACTTTTCTACATATTTTAAGGATTCTTTTGCTAATGCTCTGATGGCTGTAGGCGCTGTGTAAAACTGATTTACGCCAAATTTATCAACGATTTCCCAGAATCTACCTGGGTTAGGGAAAGTTGGAATCCCCTCAAAAATAATGGAAGTAGCACCATTTAAAAGAGGCCCATAAAGTATGTAGGAATGTCCTGTGATCCAACCAATATCCGCTGTACACCAATACACATCTCCTTGTTCATAGGAAAAAACATTTTTAAAGGTATAGGCAGTATAGACCATATATCCTCCGACTGTATGCACCATTCCTTTTGGTTTCCCTGTCGATCCCGAGGTGTAAAGAATGAAAAGGGGATCTTCCGCATCCATAGGCTCTGCTTCGTGCACTTCAGAGGCATTTTTTAGAAGTTCATTAAGATAGATGTCTCTTGTAGGATGCATCTTTACCTCTGTTTTAGTGCGCTCGGCAACAATAACATTTTGAACACTAGGGCAATCTTTCAATGCCTCATCAACAATACTTTTTAAGTCAATTGTTTTATTTCCTCTGAATCCACCGTCTGACGTAATGATCAGCTTACAGCTTGAATCATTAATTCTCGCCGCTAAGGCGCTTGAAGAAAAACCTGCAAAAATTACTGAGTGTATTGCACCTATTCTTGCACATGCCAGCACGCTAATTGAAAGCTCGGGAATCATTGGTAGGTAAATGGCAACTCGATCTCCTTTTTTTACACCTAGGGAGACGAGCGTATTTGCCATCTTGCAAACGTATTTATGAAGATTTTTATATGAAATATGTTCGGTAGTATCATTTGGAGCATTCGGCTCAAAAATAAGTGCTGTATGGCATCCTCTATTTTTTAGATGACGATCAAGACAATTTTCTGTGATGTTTGTCTTTGCATTTTTAAACCAACTAAATTCTGCATTCATCATATCAAATTCGCATACATCTGTCCATTTTTTGGACCAGCTGAATTCATTGGCGATTTTATTCCAAAATTCTTTTGGTTTGTCAATAGCCTTTCGGTATTCTTCGGAATACTCCTCGGCATTATTTATTTTATATTTCATCGTTTCAATTCTATCTTGTATAAAAATAAGCAGTTATATTTAATTCTGTATTTTTACGAAGAATGAGTTGGAAAAGTACGATTTGGAAATATTTTCCTGATATATGGCAATATCTGGTAATTATCATCCTTTTTGCTCTTGCGCTTATTTTCTACTTATAATTCAAAACCGATTAAATACTAAATGACTCATTTTATCTCTTTATTATCCGACATTGTTCTTCGTTTTATCATTTTAATTTCAATTTTTTACGCACCCATATTACTTGGTCAATCCAATTTGACTTTTATTTCTCAAATCGATTACTCAGCACTTCACAATACCGGTCTAAACGATGTTTGGGGTTATGTTGATGAGCAGGGGAATGAATATGCAGTTGTTGGAACTGAAGATGGCACTTCCATTGTCAATGTTAGTGATCCGGTAAATCCTTTTGAAGTCTTTTGGCTCCCGGGCGAAAATAGTATTTGGAGAGATCCGACGGTTTATCGAGATTATGCATACATAAGTACCGAGGCTGAGGAGGGTTTGACAATTATTGATCTATCTCCTTTGCCTGAAAGCAGCGAACTTGTATCGACATTGTTCACAGGTGAACCGGGATTATTCTGGGAATCGGCACACAATTGCCATGTCGATGAAGCGGGTTATTTGTATGTCTTTGGTGCGAATTATGGTGAAGGAGGAGTTCTGATTTATGATGTAAATAGTACGCCCATGAACCCCTCATTTGTAGGTGCTTTTGACAATTGGTATGTTCATGATGGTGTGGCTTTTGGAGATACTCTATATCTGGCGCACGTGAATGATGGTTTTTTGAGTATTGTAGATATTACAGATCGTTCCAATCCTCTGCTTTTGGGCACACAAATCACACCAGATTCTTTTACGCATAACATATGGCCTTCGGACAATAGGGAGGTTGTATATACTACCGATGAGCTTCCAGATGCCTTCATTACAGCCTATGATATCACGAATCTAGACAATATTACTGAACTTGACAGAGTTCAAAGTTCACCTGGACAAAATGTGATACCACACAATACTTTTGTACTAAACGATTATCTCGTAACAAGTTATTATGTGGACGGTATTACTATTCATGATGCAAGGCATCCAAATAATCTAATTGAAATTGCATCATATGACACCTACCCAGGGCAAACCCCGACCTTTGACGGAAGCTGGGGAGTTTATCCATATTTACCCTCTGGGATTATTCTGGCTTCAGATCGTTCAGAAGGATTATATGTTCTTCAACCTGATTATCAAAGGGCCGCATATCTAGAGGGGATAGTTACCAACCAGATTGATGGAAGTCCTATAGGTAACGTTTCTGTTGACATTGCTGGTAATGACCAAGAAAATCTAACAAGTAGTGTTGGGTTTTATGCTACGGGTATGCCTGCTTCAGGTACTTATGAGGTGACCTATTTTAAAGTAGGTTATGTGAGTCAAACAATTTCTACTGAGATAACTCAAGGAAGTGTAACGGTTAGCGATGTAGTTTTAACTCCTATCACTCCATTCTCATTATTAGTTAACGTAGAGGATATCTTCGGAAATCCAATTCATGATGTAAATATTAAATTGGAACACCCATTAATCACTTATGAAGGATTGAGTAATGGGATTGGGCAGGAGATATTTTCCATGTTTTATGAAGGATTGCATAATGTGCAAGTCGGAAAATGGGGATACGTAACACAATGTTCGGACTTATCGCTCGACGGTACAACAGCTTCCCTTACCTTTGTTTTACAGGAGGGATATTATGATGATTTTACTTTTGATTTTGGTTGGACGGTAACAGGTAACGCCGAGACTGGCATGTGGGAGAGAGGTATTCCCAATCCAACTGAAAATACGGTTATGGATGCTGATGTCCTTAGTGATTGCGGAAATATGGCTTATGTAACGGGTAACGCTGAAAATCCAGATCCTTTATTTGATGACGTGCACAACGGGCTAACCGTTTTAAGTTCTCCTGTTATGGATTTATCATCGTATACCAATCCTGTGTTAACTTTTTACATTGACTTTTATTGTAACCACGGACCGGCCGCTATTGACGATACATTGAAGATTATTGTGAGTGATGGTACCTCACAAATAGTTGATTTTATTGCTCCACAGAGTGATGAGATGGTATGGGGCTTTTTACCTGTAGTTGTGAGTGGTTTAGATGTTTCTAACATTATAATTTCTTATCATGTTTCGGATTTGCCTGAAAATCCGAATGTTACAGAAGCAGCAATAGACTTTTTTAAGGCAGAGGAGTTCAGCAGTATTTATGAAGAAGAAATAAAAGAAGGTTTTTCAGTTCAACCAAATCCAATAATTGGTGAATTAACATTATTTGGTGCGCAGACGGGTTCCGAATATCAAATTCAATCTTTAAATGGAACTCAGGTGCGAAAAGGGTTTGTGAAAAGTACCCAACACAAAGTCGATATAAATTCTCTCGATGCTGGTGTTTATATTATTTCAATTGACGGAATTCAAAAGAAAATTCTCAAGCTTTGAGCAACATTTTATATTAGCTTAGTGCAAAAGAAAATATTAAATTTAGTCCGATATGCCGAAGCAAATTTCTGTAGTAGTCCCACTTTTCAATGAGGAGGAATCACTTCCACACCTGATTGACTGGATCAAAACAGTTCTTGATACTAAGTTTTCATACGAAGTTTTACTTGTAGATGATGGAAGCAAGGATCAATCATGGAGTATTATAGAAGCCTTAGTTGCGAAAAATAATGTAGTTCGTGGAATTAAATTTCAACGTAATTATGGAAAGTCAGCTGCGTTACAAAAGGGCTTTGAGTTCTGTAAGGGTGACGTTGTCGTGACCATGGATGCCGATCTTCAGGATTCTCCCGAAGAAATACCTGAGCTCTATGAAATGATTGTCCATCAGGATTTCGACCTGGTTTCAGGTTGGAAGAAAAAAAGACATGATCCTTTATCTAAAACAATACCTACTAAGCTTTACAATTGGGCGGCAAGAAGGATAACTGGTATTTATCTACATGACTTTAATTGCGGTCTAAAGGCCTACAAAGGCGCTGTTGTTAAAAGCATTGAGCTATATGGTGACATGCATCGATACGTTCCTGCTTTGGCAAAGTATGCTGGATTCACGAAAATAGGGGAGAAGGTAGTTCAACATCAAGCTCGAAGATTTGGGGTGACCAAATTTGGTTTGAATCGATTTTTAAATGGCCCACTAGATCTAATTACAGTGGCATTTATGGGTAAGTTTGGTAAAAAGCCAATGCATTTTTTTGGTGCACTTGGTTCTCTAATGTTTCTGATTGGATTTGCGTTAATATTCTATCTTGGTATTGATAAATTATTTATCCATCAGAATGCCAAGCTCTTGGCAGACCGAAGTGAATTTTACATTGCTCTAATTTCTATGGTTATAGGTGTTCAGTTTTTTATGACTGGTTTTATTTCAGAGCTCATCGGTCGAAACTCATCAAGCCGAAATGTCTATCTAATCGAGAAAGAAATTGGTGATGGCTTCGAGTGATTTCTTGCATAAAATTGACGGTTCGTGGTCTCTTTTTATGGATAGAGACGGGGTTATTAATGATCGACTGATGGGTGCATATGTATTGAATAAACAGGATTTTGTTTTTAAAAGTGGTGTGCTTGAAACCAGTGCTGAACTATTTAGTCATTTTTCCAATGTTTTTGTTGTGACCAATCAGCAATGTATTGGAAAAGGCTTGGTCTCTATGGAGGCTATCCAAGAATTACACCAATGGATGGTTGAACAATTCCTGAAGTATGGAGCAAATATTGATGCGGTTTATGTGGCTCCTGAGCTGAATAACGAAAAATCAATGAGAAGAAAACCAAATTTAATGATGGGGTTGGAAGCCAAAAAAAAATTCCCAGGAATTAATTTTTCCAAGTCAATAATGGTGGGTGATACGGATTCCGATATTGAATTTGGAAAGGCGCTTGGTATGAAAACAGTTTTGGTAATATCAGCTGAGCAATGTGCTACTGATCCTGACCTCAAAGTAAGCTCATTAGAAGCACTGAATAGTTTGATACAATGATAAAGCTATTACATGCATACCTGTTGGTATTTACTTTTTGTAGTTATGCCCAAGTCAACCAGTTGGATTCTCTGGGTCGTAAACAGGGTATTTGGACAAAGAATTGGAAAGGTACCAGTCAAATCCAATATAAGGGAGAATTTATTCGGGGTATCCCTGTCGGCCAATTTCGTTATTACTACCCTTCAGGAGAGGTGAGATCTATTATCGAACATGTGAACCAGAGGGCAGCATTTGTAACATTTTATTTCAAAAATAGAGAGGTAATGTCTGAGGGTTTTTATAAGGATAAATTGCGGGATTCATTATGGTTGAATTATAATCGCGAAGGTCTTACAATTTCGGCGGAACAATTTAAAAATGGTAAATTACACGGAAAAAGAGTTGTTTTTTATTTGAGAAACCAATTAGAGAGAGGAGAACTCAAAATATTGTCGGAAACTTCTTACAAAGATAGCATCAAAGATGGTCCTTTTTATTCCTTTTTCTCCTCCGAAAAGTTAAAGGAGGAAGGGCAATACAAAATGGATGTAAAAGATGGTGTTTGGAAAAGCTATACCAGTGACGGTTATCTAAGATCCTTGTCTCGATATAAAAAAGGGAAATTGCATGGATGGGTTGAGTTTTATGATGCTGAGGGGAATTTAATAGGTCGAACCTTGTATCAAAATGGTGAGCGTTTAAATGAAAAGAGGATAAAGTATCTTCTTGAAAGTTTACGTCGTAAAGGTTTAGATCCTAACGATTAGATTTTGTAAATTTAGGAGAACATGTTTAGACCTTTTTATATTTTACTGTTATTGATGGTACTCGTTTCATGCGGTAAGGAAAATAGTAATGTTGATTTGAATACCTATGAATCCTATTTTCCAATGGTTTTTGGTACCTATGTTGATTACGAGGTTGTGGATATAAAGCATGATATTAACGCTGAAATTATGAACGATACCTCAGTTTATTACCTCAGGACAGTAATTGGAGATACCATTACAGATAACGCAAATCGCCTGGCGCGCAAGTTTTTTCGAAAAAAAAGAAATGCGCTTACTGAGCCATGGGTTATAACGGATGTTTGGACTGCTTTGATCAATGATAATAGGGTTGAGGTCACAGAGGAGAACAAACGCAAAGTTTGGCTCATACTCCCTCCCTTGAATTCCTCTTCATGGGACCGAAACACATATAATACCGATGATGCAATACTTTGTGCTTACAATGGAATTCATGAAAATTTACCCATACATAATATTGAATTTGACAGTGTCCTGACGGTAGAGCAAGAAGAAGTGTTGAACCTTGTATCGTTTCGCAGGAAATATGAGCAATATGCGAACAAAATAGGGTTGGTTAATAAGCACTACAAGGACTTAAATATATTCAATTTTGATACCCTCAATATCCAATCTGGAAGTGAGTTATTCTACAAATGTATTGGTTTTGGAATCGAGTAAAATTACACAAATAAAGATTACTTTTTTATCTGCCCTTCCTCCCTTCCGTGGTGGGATATCTAGTTTTAGTCACTTATTGGTCAAAGCACTAAAAGGAAAATCATTAATAGAAGCTTTTACCTTCAAAAAACAGTACCCGGATTTTTTATTCCCAGGCGAAAGCCAGTTTTCCAGTAGCCAGGAGGCTTCTTTTCCCAGAATTGTGACCAGCTACAATCCCCTGACATACTTGAACGCAGTGAGGAAGTTAAAAAGCTCAGAACCAGATGTTTTTATTGTAAATTACTGGATGCCATTTTTTGCCCCTATGTATGCGTTTTTGGCGCGTCGATTTTCGAATTCAGTATTTAAGGTTGCGCTGATTCATAACCTCATACCACATGAGGAACGATTTTTTGATCGATTTCTGAATAGAATGTTTTTAAAAAAATTTGATGCTTTTGTGGTTCTCTCGGAAAAAGTAAATCAAGATCTTTTGTCATACCGTCCCGATGCTATTTCAAAAGTTATTCCCCATCCTACATATGCTCAATTTGGTTCGAAAACGGATTTTCAGCTTGCTAGAGAATATTTTGGTATCGATAAAGATGCAAAAGTACTTTTGTTTTTTGGCCTGATTCGAGATTATAAAGGTTTAGATATTCTCATCGAAGCAATGAATTTTCTTGATGAAAGATTTGTGTTGTTGATTGCTGGTGAGATTTATGGTGACAAGAAAAAATATTTGAAGGTTATAAAAGCAATAAAAAAAAGTAAAGTAATCCTACATGATCATTTTATCGAAGACGAGAAGGTAGCAAATTATTTCAGCGCTTCGGATTGTTGCGTACTTCCATATAAATCTGGAACTCAGAGTGGTATTCAAGCGATTGCTTCTTCGTTTGAATTACCTGTCTTAGTCTCAAAAAATGGAGGACTTCACGAGTCGGTATTGGATGGTGAAAATGGTTTTATAATTGAAGAATTAACGCCTCAATCTCTTTCAAAAAAGATTCAAAATATTTTTTCCGGTGGTAAATTGCAAGTTGTTCAAGAGGAGTTACGAGTTCAAAATAATTCCAAATTAGATGAATGGTCCTATTTTGCCGATGATTTCTTACAATTTATTTCTGTAGAAAAATCTAAAAAGTGAAAGTCCCTTCAACATTCATGTTTTTAGCATTTTATGTAGGTTTTTATTTGAATATGAATAATGTAAATTCTATATTTGCACGCTTATTTAAACATTAATCTGAAATAACATGCGCATTAAAGGATTCTTCTGGTTTTTAACCATTTTACTGACTGCTGTTTGTTTGTATCAATTGTCTTTCACCTGGGTGGCTAATGATGTCGAAAGTGAAGCAGGTATTAAAGCTGACCAAACGATTGCAAAAATTAAAAAAGAAGCGATGGCTTCTCGTGATGGAATAGGGGTAGTTGGAACCAACAATGATCTTGTGGATTTCAATCAACCTGAATCGAACGAAATAGCGAAAGGTATTCTCGTCAATCAAATTTTACGTGGTAAAGCAGAAAAAACAGTTTATCCCATACTAGGTTCCACTTTTGCTGAGGTAAAAAAGAGGTCTTTAGCCTTTGGATTAGACTTGGTAGGCGGAATGAGTGTTACACTTGAAATTTCAGTTCCAGACTTTTTAAAGTCTCAAGTCAAAAATCAAAATGATGTCTCATTTAAAAAGCCATTTGAGCAGGCATTGGAAAAGAATAATGAAAATCCTTCTGCTGATTTTTTAACCTTATTTTTCGAAGCATACAGTACCTACAATGATGGAATGAAGCTGAATGCCATTTTTTATGGTGAAGGTATTGAGATCACAACCCCAGATGCTGATGTACAAGCGTCATTGAGAACCAGAATCAGTGAAGCAATGAATGGTATTGAAAATGTGATGAACAAGCGAATTAATCAGTTCGGTGTCGCACAACCCAATATTCAAAAAGACGAGGCAAATAATAGATTATATATTGAATTACCTGGTGTTCAAGATGAACGAACAGTTGCCGAAAAACTACAGTCTACCGCGAATCTAGAGTTCTTCGAAACCTATTCGTTTGATCAAATTCAAACGAATTGGAGTGAAGCAAACCGTCTTTCGCTTCAGGAGGAAGGTATTGAGCCAGATTCGACAGAAGAAATTTCTTTTGATGATGAAGTTGAGGAGCAAGCCAATGGTTTGTCTTCATTGATGCAAGGGACTGGTGGCTACTCTATTGGATATGCTAAGAATGATGCAGATAAGTTTGCCGTTAATACCTTATTAAGTCGATCGGATATCGCTGCACAATTTGACAGTCAACTTCGATTTATGTGGGGTGCTGAAAGAGAGTATGTAGACATGAATAAAAGTAAAAAGGGTTGGTTTCTCTATGCGTGTCGTATTCCAGACAATGGAAAAGCACGTGTAAATGGTAGTCATATCGCCAGAGCTAGCCAAGGGTACGATCAAGTTGCGGGTGATATTACCGTTGACCTTTCAATGAATGACGAAGGAATGGAACAATGGAGTCGAATGACCTCTGAAAATATCAACCGTTTGGTCGCAATTACAATGGATAACGTTGTTTATAGTGCTCCGCAGGTCCGGGGTGCAATAAATCAAGGAAATACGCAAATCTCAGGAAGCTTTACTTTTGACGAGGCAAATGATTTGGCTGGATTATTGAATGGTGGAGCATTGCCTGCACCGCTGGTGATTAAAGAGAAAACAAAGGTAGGGCCCACAATAGGAAAGGAAAATACGCGAGCAGGTTTGATTTCTTTTGGAATCGCTTTCTGTGTTGTACTTCTTTACATGTTCTTTTATTATGGTAAATCAGGTCTCGTTGCAGACATCGCTCTTTTAGCCAATGTGGTTTTCATTTTCGGTTCATTGGCTTCGTTTGGAGCTGTGCTAACTTTGGCAGGTATTGCCGGTATAGTTCTGACCATCGGTATGGCTGTTGATGCAAATGTTTTAATATTTGAAAGAATTCGAGAGGAACAAGCAAATGGCAAAGATTTATCAAGCGCTGTAGAGACAGGTTTTCAAAAAGCACTTTCGTCAATTATCGATGCGAACGTAACCACCCTCCTGACGGCAATTGTACTTAAGGTTTTCGGTACAGGACCAATTGAGTCTTTTGCAACAACCTTGATTATTGGTATCTTCTCCTCTGTTTTTGCTGCTTTGATTATATCAAGATTAATTTTCGAATGGAGGCTCGGAAAAGGAAAAACAATTGAGTTTGATACCAAATTGACAAAAAATGCATTCAAGGGGCTAAATTTCAATTTCCTTGATAAAAGAAAATTATCCTACGTCCTTTCTGCGATGTTGGTTACTGGTTCTCTAGTTCTGTTATTTTCTAAAGGGATTTCAAAATCAGTTGAATTTTCAGGAGGCCGAACATATTCCGTGAAATT
>MDTC01204376.1_pt1 | contig 13162 bp, 10 predicted proteins | sample 811181 | NCBI WGS metagenome assembly MDTC01 (sample SAMN05326644, study PRJNA326480) | marine metagenome | isolation source: seawater | place: Pacific Ocean: North | collected 2011 | reverse complement strand
TACTACCAACCGTTGCAATTATCTGACCTTCTGCGATCTCTTCACCTTGTTTTACCATCTCAAGGCTTTCTAAGGAAAGATGGCCATGTAAGGCCCAAATATCTCGGCCTTGCCATTGGTGTTGTGTAATTATGGTTGGACCATAAGACCCCTCTTCTGGATTTATTCCCATTGAAAATACGAATCCTGAACTAAACGCATGTACCGGCGTACCCACGGGCCCCCCAATATCGATTCCAACGTGTAAATCTCTAACACCACCGAATAGTTCGAAATCATACATTCCTGGTCTGACCTCGTCATATCGGCCAATTTGATATTCATATGGACACACAAAATCGGGGTCTGCACCCTTGGTAAAATCAAATACCCAATAATCTTCGGGTAGGTGTATGACTGGGTGCATAAAGGGGCCAGAACGCACCGCCTCATTGAGTTTGTCAGCCAAGTTTGAAGACTGAATCTCTCTGGAGTGATTTGATGTCATGGCTAATTCTTGCTGTTTCCATCATCCCTGGACTTGGTTTAACAAGGGTACTGGATGGTAGTGCAGACCGAACTAGAAGGGCATTATTAGCACCGGCATTGGGACTATTGTTGATTTTTGGTATTGCAGGTATAATCTCATTAGCGGGTTTTTCATTTATCGTACTTGATTTAGCCATACTTTTACTCAATGTAGTAGGGATATACATATTGAGGCAAAATCATGACGAACTATTGGAAATGAGTCCTTGGCAGAAATTAGAAGCATCGATGAGTGGAGAAATTACGATATCTGAAAGTTTGGAAGGAGAAGTCGCATCTCAAAGATTCTTTCAAGAAAACCGTTCTACCTTACTGTTGCCTGCAGTAGCTGTTTCACTACTTTTGGCAATACTACCACTAATTCTATTCAAGCGACCAATGGGGGTTGACTGGATTGGTTTTACTGTATTGACTGAAACATTATTACAAACTGGAAGTTTTGAATTGCCATCTCCTTCTACTGGTTGGTGGACCTATCCTCCTGCTTTCCCTATGCTTGCAGCTTGGAACAGTCATCACACTGGGGCTGAAAGTCTTGATTCAATTATGGCACTGGGACAAATGACATTTGCAGCGTTACTCATGGGCATAGCAGGAGCGACTGACCGACATGGGTCTGGAGCTCAAACCCTCATTGCAATCGGTTTGAGCGCTGGACTTTTTGCGAAGATTCACGACTCAGGTTGGCCCACAATAAGTAGTCAATTAGGACTAGTTGTCGGCCTTTTGATTTTACTTAGACCATCTGCAACAAGAGGCAAGCATCATACTATTGGATTTGTAATTGCTGCATTCTCAGTAGCGGTAATTCATCCAACTGGCTTAGTTTATCTAGGTACGATGATGTTGGCTCATATCATAATTGGATATTCGATTGAAGGAGGTGAAGGATGGAACAAGTTGCTTTCAATCAGCGCAATAATCTTCACTAGTATGGCTGCAATTTCCTTGGTTTTCATAGCCCCAAGACTTGCTAGTGATGCTGTGTTTGCTGAATACGGATGGCAGGGCGGAGCACCATTAGTAATGTATTCTGGATTTTTACTACCCTTTGCAGTATGGGCCTCATGGAAATTAAAGGAAACCGTAGAAGGAAGAATACTAATTTTATGGCTTGCATTAAATTGGCTCTTAACAATGGTTCATCTCGTAGATGGTCTGCAAAAAATACCAGCTTTGACGATGCTTTCTTACACACTTTATTCAATGGGATTACATGCATTCCATATTCCACTAGCAGCAATCCTTGGACTTTGGTGGTCCGATAGTACCGCATTAACAGAAATAGAGGGGGGTAATGATTTCTTAATGCAGGGTAAAGATCCTCATTGCTCAAAAAAAGTTGCTTTCTCGATGTTAGCAATTGTTGTACTACAAATTGGCGGGGCTATGTTCGCACTAAATACACTATCAGATCATGATGAACTATATGCCAAAAGCGAGGGCGACCTCGCGATTCAAGAGATGCTAGGGCAACTGCCCAGTGGCTCGATTGTGTATAATGAAAATGCTCACTGGGGCCATACTTGGGATGTTCCAGAAGGCATTGGAATTACGGCAGTACCAACACTGGGACTTCTTCATCAAACCGAATCTATACAAAATAAAGCAACTAATGCGATTCAAAGAAATAATATCTCTTCTTTGAATGATTTAGGAATTACTCATGCGATAACTTCTCCCATGGGAAGTATGGGCTGGGTAATTGCATCTTCTCCATGGTGGAGTATAATCCATGACCAAGATGGGGCAAGGCTATGGGAATTGCGTGGCGAACTCGAGCCGTTTTCTGAATCGGCGTTCTATCCAGTTATAGGGGATGAAATGCGAAAAGACCCTTGGAAAGATTACAGGTTTAGAGACCCGTGGAATCTTGGAGAGCAGAGGCTACACCTCTACCAAGGAGTTCATACGGTACAATTGGAAACTAATGATTGGCAAAATGTTTGTTTTGTAGCCGAAATCATAGGAGATATTGAAGCTACCTTTGCTGGAAAAAATATCAACAAAAGCGGATGGACTCAAACGTGTGTTACCGGCGGCAGTGACTCGTTTATAATTGAAGTAAAGGATAACCCCTCATATTGGATTAATCCATTAGGCCTATCGGGAAGAGGGGACCAAATTATCGATCAAACTGGACTAAGAATACATTGGATTGAAACACGCTCATTAAATCAATAAGTAGTGAAAGTATTGATAATAGCAATACTACCGACGGTTTGTGCGCAATCTGTTAGTGATGCTGCCAGCCCTCGATGAAGAGGATGCTCTTCCACGTGTTCTCGAGAGAATTCCAATTGACAGATTAGAACAATCTGGTTGGAACTCAAAGGTCATGGTGGTAGATGGAGGTTCTACCGATAAGACGATTGAAATCGCAAAGAGTCTCGGTTGTATTGTCATCAATCAATGGGGTAAAGGAAAGGGTGCTGGAATGCGCCAAGCATTCAAAGCATTTCTTGATAGTGATGATGATGCGCTTGTAATGCTAGATTCAGATGGAACATATTCTCCCGAAGAAATGCTCAGATTAGTCAATGCCCTTCCTGAAGGAGGCGTTGTTATCGGCGATAGATTGAGAGGAGATTTATGCCCTGATGCGATGAGTGCTACAAATTGGTTAGGAAATCATATGCTAACTTGGTTTGCAATTGCCTTGCATGGAAGGCAAGTAAACGATTTGTGCTCCGGCTACTGGGCATTCACAAAGGAGGCTGTTTTGAAGATGCATCTAAACAGTATGAGGTTTGAAATTGAGGCTGAGATGTACACATGTTGTGTTAACCGGAATATTCCTATCCGTCATATTCCAATTTCTTACACAAAGCGTATTGGTCAAGCAAAATTAGGTAGTGTTCGCGATGGTGGTGCTATCGCAAAAAAACTCATTATTAGGCGTATATTCCCAATCCCACACGAGGCTGATGAATGACAAAACTTTCGACAGTAATACTTGGGGCTACAGGATTGGTAGGTCAAAGATTGCAGCAGAGATTAGAAGGCCATCCTCTGTTTGAAGTAGTTGCAATTTCGGGTTCTAAATCAACGGTTGGTAAGAACTATTCTCAATTGGAGTGGAGACTAGAAGGCAAGCGCCCTAATTTTGAATTTACTATTTGTAATATCGATGAGATTCCTGATGTCGATGTTGCTTTTTCGGCTCTTCCCTCTGATATAGCTGAAAAGATTGAACCTAGATTGGTTGGAAGAGGTATCCATGTTTTTTCAAATGCAAGTACTTACAGAATGACACATGGAGTTCCATTGGTGATTCCTGAAATAAATCCAGAAGAGATGGATGGATACTCAGGCCATGCTTGTGCGACTAATTGTACTGTAATACCAGTCGCTATGCCATTATCTGGGTTGACAAAATTTGGAATAAAATCGGTGAAAATTAACACGATGCAGGCATTATCTGGAGCAGGATGGGAATTGCTATTCGATCGTTCAGCACTGGCTGGAAATGTGGACCGTTATATTCCTGGTGAAGAGGAAAAGGTGCTCACTGAATTGAATTATCTGTTAAATTTAGACTGCCCAGTATCGGTTTCATGCAACAGGGTTGCTGAACCAGATGGCCATATTGTTGAAGTCGAATTAGAATTAGTAAATATCCAAGATATTGATTCGATAAAAGAAGCGATGATGATTCCTCGCTTAGAACTCCCCTCATCTCCGCAACATCCTGTGATAATAATCGATGATATACCAAACCGAGAGCAGTACCTCTGGGCTGGAGGTGAAGGCTTGGATGCAGGTATGGCAACCGTAGTTGGTGGGATAAAGGTAGATGGAAGTAATGTCACATTTACCGCACTATCACATAATACTGTTAGAGGCGCTGCTGGTGGAGTCATATTATTAGCGGAATTTGCTGCTCAATTGGGGTACATTTCCAAATAGGGAATCGTATCAGCATGGTTTGGTGGTAGTATGGGCATAACAGCAATGATTCCTGATATGACTTTCCAGCAACTGTATGATGAAGCAGAAAATCGCTGGGGCGAAATATGGGACGAAGACGCTGCGCGAATGAAAGTGATGTTACTCTGCCCCCGTAAAGAACGTAAATTACTGGAACTACATGGTGATATGATAGAGCATGGCCAACCAGTAATGGCCCTTTTTCATCGACCGAGGGTAGAGGCTGAACTATTGGTCGAACAAGGTTTTGACCCAAGAAGTGCATCTTTCCAATTCATAGATATCGCAAATGCCGACCTTGGCCCTTGGATGCAACAACTGGTAACTCAAGAAGGTTGGAAAAGAGGTACCATTGAAATCGCCCCCGTTCCTTTTGCAATGGATATTCCAAACCAAAGACCGTTTGAAAATCATTCAATTGTTTGCTTTAGACATCCCGATATTGAGTCTCTAGAAAAATATGTATTACCATATCCGATAAACGCATTACCTGGAAAGGCGTTTGTATCTCTCCCAAGAAGACAGGCTGCTGAATTAGCACGACAACAAGCAGAGATTTTGGGTGTTGGTCTGGCAAAGAAGGAACCTGAGATTGTAGAAGTTCCAGTAGTTGAACCTACTCCTGAAATTAAAAATGTCGAGGAGAATATTATCGAGGATGCATTTGTTAATGAGATTATGAATGAGGTGGAAGAAGTCACCGTTCCGTTACCCGGTTCTGCCAAGGAGGAGCCCGTGGTACCTTTGCCTGGAATGGAAAACTCTCCTCCTGAAGTTGAAGAGACCGCAGCATTACCTCTACCTGAAATCGAAGTCGAGGAGGATGACATGCCTGAAATCGAAAGAGAATTCAGAGATCTCGTTCAGGAACTATTGGATTCCGGTGTTGACCCCTCTGATATGATGGCTGATCCTCGATTAGAAGATATTCAAGAAAGGGCTATGGCGATAGGTTTTGAAACATGGCCAGTCTTCATGCACATGGTAACTTAATCGCAGGGTTCAAGGACAAGCACCTATTGGCAGTGTCATGGCATTCTGTACTAATTGTGGTCAAATGCAAGTAGATGGTACCCGCTTCTGCAGATTCTGTGGCGGACAGCAACCGGGAGACCAACTGATAAATTTACTAAGACGAGAAGCTGAAGCGATTCGTTTTCAAATGCAACAACAGCAGCAACAACAGCAGCAACAACCGCCTCGTTGGTGATTCTAATTGAGACTACGCCACCTTGCGATGGCGTTATCGCGACTTCCAAAACATCCTTGCAATGATGTAGAATTAGAGCAATACCAAACAGAGGGCGACTTAGCTGCAAGGTGGCTAATGGAAATTGATTCATTAGATTCCTTAGAAGGAAGGAAAGTGATTGACCTCGGTTCAGGTAACGGTATACTCGGACATGGTGCTCAATTATTAGGTGCTGAAGTTATTTTCGTTGAATGTGATAACGACGCTGCCAACCTGTGTAGAGAATTGGGAGAAACTCTCGAGGGGCGTGTCGGAGAAATTGAAATTCCAGATGCTGATATCGTGATCACTAATCCACCATGGGGTGTGCAAAAACATGGTGCTGATAGGATATTTATTGAAACAGCAATGCAAATCGCTCCAGTATTACATATCATGCATAGCGCTCAGGCAACTCACTTACCGCAAGGTGAAATAATTCTAGAAGGTGAGTTTAGAATGCCTGCCACATATTCACATCACAGTAGCAAAACAGGAACTACCAGTGTCAAGTGTTGGCGTATCACTCGATGAGAGGGATTCAAAAGGTATGGGCGCACGCCCAATAATATCCGATTCCCGTCACCCTAGGGTGACCCCCAAAAAATGAGTGTGAAAAAATATGACGAGCGTCGTCACCCCAGGTACAGTAATTGGTACCGCATCGAAAAATAGCCCCGGCAATGGAGTAATGGAAGAAAACGGTAACCTGATTGCCCTACTAACTGGAAATGTTGTAGAAAAAGAAGGCGTAATGTCGGTCCATACACATAATGAAATGCTTAGAGTTGAAGTTGGAGATACCGTTATCGCTTCAATTGTTAAACTGAATGAAAAGAACGGTGAAGCAGTAATCCTTAGCGTTGAAGGCAAACCAAATCGTGCAATAATGGCTGACCAAGAGTATGGCCAATTCCATGTAACCGGCATTACAGACCGTTTCTTACACAATACCGCAGATGGTCTTCGCCGAAGAGATATCGTTCGTGCCAAGATAACAGAAGCAGGTAATGTAGTTCGTATCAATATGAGAGATGATGAAAGATGTGGAGTCCTATGGGCCCTTTGTCCTCCTTGTGGAGATACATTTGTTACCGATTTGAAGGGAGACTGGAATGTTCTTTGCCCTACTTGTGGAAATCGTTCGTTCCGTGCCTTAGCCGATGATTACGGTGGAGAGGCCGGTAAGGCAGCACTAAACGGCGCTGGTAAGCGCTGGAGTGGTGAAGCAGAGGCTTTATTCGCAAAAGGTAGCGCTGGCCGTGCCACATTCATTGCAGAGGATGTAAGAGAAGATGGCAGACCGCGTGAATATTTCAGATTTGAAGGAGAAGGCGGCGGCGGTCGAGAAAGAAGGCAAAAAGCTGCACCAGGATGTCGCTTATTCATCGGTGGAATCTCTAGAGATGTTACTGAAGATGAACTACGTGCTAAATTCAAGGAACATGGTAAAGTTACAGATTTTGCTATGATGAAAGACGAAAATGGAAATAACCGTGGATTTGGATTTATTACCTACGAGGATAAGAAGATGGCTGATGCTGCTATTGCTGCTTTAGATGGTCAAAAGATCAAGGGCCGAAGAGTCGGTGTCAGAGATGCTGATGCTCCTAAGGATGAAAAGCCAAGACGCAAGAAGATTGATGGCGCTCGAATCTATGTAGGAAATCTACCTTTCAAGGCGAGTGATGATGACCTTGCTAAACTTTTCAGTGATGAATGTGATTTTGTTCATGTTGAATGGGCCACTGATAGGAACGGAAGACGTAAGGCATTTGCTTTCGTTACGATTAGGCCGGAGGATAAAGCGGTAGAAGTTGCATCCAAATTAAACGGAACCGAGATGCTGGGAAGAAGTCTCAAAGTGGATGTTGCTAAGCCGAGCGGTGGACGTAGAGATCGTGGTGGAAATAAAAACGATAATAATTCAGGGAAATCTTCTCGCGAAATGCGTGCTCTGCGCGAAGAGGAAGAAGATTCCAAGAAAAAGCGTAGACGCCCTAAGAGAGATTGAGGATTTGTTATGTTAGAGTCGGGAGAGCCCTCCTGGCTAGTCATAGACGGTTATGAGGATGAACCGGCAGCCTTTGGAGTACCACCATATGTTGGATTTCACATAAGATACATTTGTGGCGTCCTAGAAAAATCAGGTATTTCCTATCAATATATGACGATTGACCAGTATAGGCAAAACGTAGCGGCTCTAGATAACAGGCTGGGTGTTGTCCTTTTTGCCGGCGCAGTTGTACCTGGAAAGTATATGCGTGGAGCTCCAATCTCGCTCAGAGAAACTCGAGAAATTATTTCTAAAGTTCCTGGAGATGTTCCAATCCTTTGTGGGGGTTGGGCTATTCGTGGATGGCGTCATCAAGGATGGAGTCCCTTACGTCAAAATTTATTCTTAGCGCTTCAAGACACAGATGCTACACTTGAAAATTATCTAAAAAATAACGAGTGGAAGCATCAAAGAAGAACTCAAGAGCAATGGACAAATTGGGCTCAAGCAGGTGCTTCTTCACAAGCTGTAGTGAAAAATCCAGATATTGACGGACCTCTAACCTATGAAGTCGAAGTATACCAAGGATGTGTTCGATATAAGCGAGGATGTAAGTTTTGTATTGAGCCAAAAAAAGGCGTGCCGATTTGGAGGCAACCTGAGGATATCATCCAGGAGGTAAAAATCGCCCATGACATGGGTGTCAAACACGTGAGACTAGGGGGCATGACTGACACTTACACCTACATGGCAGAAGGGGTGGTCGAGATGGAATATCCTCGACCGGACCCTGAACCAATCGCTAAATTATTACATGGCCTTAGAGAGGACGAACGCTTAGAAATCCTACATACAGATAATGCAAATCCATCGATTATAGCAGAGCACCTTGAGGAGTCCGAACAGATAACTAAGACATTGGTGGAGACTCTTTCTGATGGCGCAGTACTTTCTTTTGGATTGGAAAGTGCAGACCCGAATGTTCATGAAAAGAACTGGCTAAACTGTAATGGTACACAACTAAAAAGTGCAATCTCCTTGATCAATAAATATGGCAGAACTAAAGGAAAAAGAGGAATGCCTAAATTGCTTCCCGGATTAAATTTCATTGCAGGATTAAATGGTGAAACATCACAAACATATGATTTAAATCTCAAATTATTAAATGAATTAAAAGAGCAAAATTTGATGATTAGACGAGTAAATATTCGCCAAGTAGAAGGACAAGGATTTCAGGAAATAGATGACAAGGATTTCCAATCATTCAAGAAAACCGTAAGGGACGAATTTGATGGCCCGCTATTACAAGAGATGCTTCCAATCGGTACAAAACTCACTGATGTATGGTGGGAGGCTCATGAAGGAAGAACAAGATTACCGCGTCATCTTTCACCTGAATTCCGTAGTAAAGAGGTTCACGGGAAGGCTGGAATTACATTTGGCCGACAAATTGGGGCATATCCAATTTTGGTTGGAATGAATTATCTCGCTCCATTAGAATCTCAAAGCGACATCATTGTTACAGGACACGGTGCTCGTTCAATAACAGGGGTTGAATGTGGACTTGCTATGAATGATATAACCGAAAAACAACTTGCAGCAATACCAGGTATTAGCAATAAGGGTGCATGGACCCTAGTAAGTAAGCGTGCTAAATTAATGTCCAAAGGAAACCAAATAGAAAATTTAGAGCAATGGTTCAAACTATGTAATCTACAAATTCCTGAAATCATCAGTGAAATTATTACAAGATAGGTTACTCTGCGAACCATTCGTAAGTTCGCATACCTTCTTCAACACCATCTTCACCTACATCGACCAAGGCAAACTCTCCTTGTGGAGACAAAATTGATTCCCTTGCAAGACCTTTGTGTAATGCCTCATAAGTCTCACGATCGATTGCCATCCTGCCTTCTAATCGCTCAAACAAATTCCAACGACTTGCTATTTCTCTCCATGTAGGTTGAACTTCTGCTTCGAATACTTTGGCTTTAGCTCCTGAACCATATCCACACAATCCAAAGGTAACATGGTCTAAATTTGCATTCTCTTCATAATCTGCCTCAAATGTTGACATTAGAGCTAAGAAAATCGAACCTGTGTATTGATTTCCAATCAGAGAAGATGCTCTTTGGCCTTTTTCTATTCTATCTTCAACGAACTGTCTGAATGATTCTGTCTTTGAAATCGCTCTTCGATAAATATCCATTGCACCTTCCCATTGTTCGGCGTCATCATAATCCTCTTCTTTCGGAGTTATACCAATCGATTTCTCAATCTCCTTCCATTCATCTGTCCCTTCTCTATCGTGACGGAAAACGTCAGGGAACATTCGCTTAGCTTGGAAAGCATAAGGCAAGTGCATGATAATACGTGACCACTGTTCAGTCAGCATAGTATCCATGTCTGGGTCAAAGCGCCCTTGCTTTATCGCCTTATGACTGAAATGAGTAAAAGCCTGTTTAACAGCCTCTCTATAACAACGATTAGAAAACTGGCCATCGAAAACTGGTTCGTCTCTATGCACTTTTACTGACTCTTCGCCGTGTGCGAAAATTCCTAAGCGGCGTACTGCTGATTCAGGAAGATGTTTTACCATCGCTTCAGCCATCCCTTCTTTGATTGTAGCTCCAGCCTCAGTAGCAAGTTGCAAAACATGTGCTATCACACTTGCAATTGAAACCTCACGGCGAGGTTTGAAGAAATCATGAACCGGTGTAGTTGAAACTCCCCAGCGGTCTGGTATTACGATTAGACGAGGATTATTACGAACTAAAAGTGCACCCCCTCCTGCACCTTGAGTATATTCGCCAGATGATTCAAGATCATATTTGGCATTATCAGAAAATACTACTATTCCCATTCTATCATCTTCTTCGCCACCGCGTGCTACCCAATCCAAGGTATTGTGTAATGCATCGACTGCACCTATACAGGCGAAGGTCATATCAACAACGTCGCAGCCTCTAAAACAATCTTCACCAAATCGGTCTGAATAGCGTTTTGTAAGCATATCAACGATGTAGGTTGCTGTTGGTTTAGCACCATCTAACGCCGATTCTGTACCCAAATAGATACGTCCAATTTGTTTTGGCTTCAATCCATTACGGTCGATTAGTCGACAAACAGCATTTGCCCCCATTGTAGCGGTATCTTCGTGAACATCTGGAATAGCCATCGCTGCAAGACCAAGACCCTTGTTCAGTTTACCATAATCGGCGCCTCGCATTGCTGCAAACTCTTGCATATCCATGTATAATCTAGGGAAATGCAAAGCCATATCATCGATACCAACCTTTGAGTTCATACTCTTCGCCACTAGATTTCACCTTTAATGACTCCGCATTATTAGTTACCTCATAGCGGTGTTACTGGCTACACCGCCTAGGCCGAGCGTTTTTTACTTATTAGGTAGTGCAAACACCATGAGGCAGTTGGTGGATGTTGCGATGGAACTATCAGCTGCCTGTGATTTATTAAAGCAAGATATAATCGCTGAAACAATTGTAGAATATGTTACTAATCCACTAGACTATGCATGGCAATATCACGAATCATATCTTACTCAATACGGTGGTTTAGGAGCAAAAACCTTGCTTCTGGGAATGAATCCAGGGCCGTACGGCATGGCACAATGCGGAGTACCTTTTGGTGCAACAAAAATCGCAAAAGATTTCTTGGGAATTAAAGGAGATGTGACCGATCCATCCGATAGACATCCGAAACGACCCATTGAAGGGTTGAGTTTTGCAAGGCAAGAGGTTAGCGGTACTCGCCTGTGGGGATTGTTACGCGATTTGTGGAAGGAACCTACAAAGATTCACAACAATGTGTTTTTAGTTAATCATTGTCCTTTGTTAATGTTAGGAGAAAGCGGCAAGAATATCACTCCTTCAGACATCTCTGGCTCTGCTGTAAAAAAATTGATAAAAATATGCGATATTCATCTGGAAAGCGTTGTAAATATACTTGGTATTACCAAGGTAATTGGTGTCGGAAAATATGCTGAAAAACGTGCAAAAATCGCCCTTAGTGGCACGAATATAGAGATCACAACTTGCTGGCACCCTTCACCTGCTTCACCCCTTGCCAATCGTAATGATGGAGCCGATTGGCGTGCAAATGTTACAAATGCTTTGCAGGGCAATAATTCATAATCGGTGTGCTCTCTCACACTAAGTATGCAGCCGAAAAAAATGGCTTGGCCTCGCCAACCACAAGATAGACAATGGATTAAACCAGAGGGAGATGACCCTCGTACACTTTACCAAATGCTAATGGTAAGTCAAGAGATGTTTGCTGATGAACCGTGCTTCGGATTTATCCCAGCACCAGGAATGGCCAGAGTACACCTCACATATCGTGAATTTGGAGAATTAGCTACTTCAGTAGCAAAGGGACTTCGAGATATTGGCGTTGAAAAGGATGACCGCGTAGCAATTATTGTTGACAACTCGGTCGAGTGGGCAGCGGTATCCTATGGAGCAAATGCACTTGGTGCAGCTTATACTGCAATGTATACTCATCAACATGGAAAGGATTGGGCTTACATCTTAAACGATTCAACTCCTAAGGCAGTAGTTGTAGCAAATACAGAGGTATTGGACAAATTATGTGCCAGTCTCGAAGATGATGCATGGCCTTCTTCAGGAGTAATTTTACTCGGTGATGAACCTGCAAATGAATTACCTCCAGAAGGTGTTGAGGTTCGAATGTGGTCCTCTTTTGTTAAGGAGGGACGTGCTGCTAAGGACTTGGATGGATTCAACGATAACCATGAATCTCTTTCGACTTTGATCTACACGTCTGGAACTACAGGAGATCCAAAAGGAGTAATGCTATCAAACTGGAACACACTATCCAACGTACTTTGTGTTCAGGGAGTGTTTGAATTATACCCTGGAGACAAGAATGCTGCATTCCTTCCTTGGGCTCACTCGTTTGGTTCGACATTCGATTTACATTGGATGATTAGAATGGGAGTACATATCAACTTGATTTCCGACCTAACAAAGATTGCAGATGAATGTATTGAGATTAAGCCGGCAGCATTACTTGCAGTACCTCGTGTATGGAACAAGTTCTACGACCGTGTTAACAGTCAATTTGATAGCGCTACTGGTCTGAAAAAGATGTTTATTGGTAAGGCGCAAAAATCTGCAGCAAAGAGAATCGCTAAGGCTGGTGTCGAATGTGATGCTGTTCCTCCAAATGGCTTCTTTGACAAACTTTGGGACAAACTAGTTTGGAGTAAAGTACGTGCTCGATTCGGCGGAAATATCCGTTTCTGTATGTCGGGAGCTGCTGCTCTTTCACCAGATGTTGCAGCCTTTGTACAAAAGGTTGGATTCAGTTGCTATGAGGGATATGGGCTAACTGAAACTTCACCTCTAGTGTCTGCAAATGGCTGGATGGGCCCTGGTGGCTCAAGACTTCGTACTGTTGGAAAACCAGCAAACGGAGTTACTGTTACCATC
>MDTC01215712.1_pt1 | contig 13163 bp, 13 predicted proteins | sample 811181 | NCBI WGS metagenome assembly MDTC01 (sample SAMN05326644, study PRJNA326480) | marine metagenome | isolation source: seawater | place: Pacific Ocean: North | collected 2011 | reverse complement strand
TCTCTATATCAATCTCATTAGCTTGCAATGCGTCATGGACATTTTTATCTCTCGTAACTTCATCAAAGGCAAATTCTTTATTCCAGTAAATTTTATTTATTAAATGTTCTTGGATAAGATCTGCAATATCAACCTTTACAGTATTAAAATTTTTGCTTTCAATAATAAGTAGCGGTACATTTAAAGCCTTTAATTTGGCAGCTAGTAATCTAAGATGTTGTATTAAGAAATCTTGTTTAATATTTGACTCATTGTGCTTCTTGAGTTGCTCAGCAGACCATATATAAACACATATAACAGAATCACACTCTTCGAAAGCTCTTTTGAGAGAAGGATTATTGTCCATCCTTATATCATTTCTGAGCCACACTAAACCTTTCATAGGCCTATCCTATCTAATATTTTTTGTCTTAATTTATCCCTAATCGAATTTATTTTATCTATATTATCAATTCCAAGTTCTAGATTTAGTGGACTTGAGATACTCTGGCTATCAATTAAATCTAAATCAATATATTTCTGTATATGTTTTGTGTATCTAGCTGGAGCATGAATATTTTTGGGGTAAAGGGTTGTAACTTTCTTTCCACTGCTTATAGATTCAGAAATCATCATAGTACTATCTTCTGTTACAAAAACTTTACAAGCATTGCCTAAAAGTTTTGCAAGGTTTGCGTTTTTACCACCCAAATTAAACCAGATCGATCTATTGGAATAAAAGCCAAATAGCTCCTTTCTAAAGAGCTCCTCTATTTTACTATCAGTTCTCCTTGATGTAACTATTACAAGTTCAATACTATGAATATTTACAAAAGATTTAATATTGTTTAATAAGTGTCTCCATTCATCATCAGTATAAGTATGTGCTATGCCATTTCCACCCATAAGAAGTAAACAGGAATCTTCAGAAGAAAGATTATCTGAAGCATTATTACATATACTTGGTGAATATAAATTTGGCGTTATATCTAAAACAATATTTCTTGGGGTATCAAAATATCTTTCTATTGTTAAATGAGCATTGAAAAAGTTGGAATGAATTCCTCTGGGTGATCCTAATTGTATATTTGGTATTTCATTTAACATTGATATTGCTGCAGAGAATGCAGCCGTGTTACCACCAGCTGCAATGATTAAATCACAATTATCTATATCTATTTTTTTATAAAAACTTTGGATTAATATCGCTCTAGATTTGTTTAATCTTTTGCATAAGTATCGTGAAAATATTTTAATAAATGAGCGAAATATAAAAAACTTTGGCTCTAAAATCTTTATTTCTTCTGTAAAAATTATTTTTTCTGCAATTAGTTTAGATACCCCTTTTGATTGATTGAAATGCCCTGGCACGCCATCACTTAAAATTATTACTTTCATAAAAATATAACTATATAAAATTTAATCATTGAATACATATTTTGTAATTTCATTAGCTATAAGATAGTTACCATTCTCTGAAACGTGACAATGATCAATATAAAAATATTCATCTTTATCAAGCACATTTATAAGTGAGATAAAGTTTATTCCTTTTTCCTTAGCTAAATTATTTATAAGTGGATATACAACATTAAATTCTCTCTTTAAATTAGTATGAAGAGGTGAATCTAAATTAATATGATCTACTTTTGGGTTGCCAATAAAAGCTACTGGTTGGAGAACAGCTAAAAATTTGTCACCATTAGCATATGCAATCTCTTGAGCCTGTGACCAAGTATTTACTAAAGAAGAGGCAACATATTTAGCTTTTGCATTATCAGAGCTACAAACATAATCTAAATTTTGAACAAAATTAAGGCTGGGTATTTTTCTAAATATACTTTGCAATAAATCTTGTAATTGGCTAAAAACTCTTTTAAAAGTCCATTTATCATTAATTGCATTAGATAGAATATTTTGTAAAATCTTTTCATTGGGTGTCTCAACACCTTTTATATCTGATCTACATCTATAGTTTATGTCATTAACTCCATCATAAAAAATAATTGTTTTTTGTAAGTTGTCATCGGGATCGTTAATATATTGATTTGACAGCAATGCTAAAGATTGCCTTGCTATATATCCACTTTCACCGTAGTTAATAACTTTTGCTGAATTTTTTTTTGCAAACATGGAGGGAATAGTTCCTGAATCTCTTGAGCCAGTACCCCAAATTGTAGAACCTCCAAAAAACCAAAATTCACCCATCTCTCTATTTAGTTGTTCGCTTTCAAAAGAATATCGAATTCCATTTTTGATATTAATTGTTTTTCCATCATAATCATTTCTTCTATGTAAGTAATAATCAAAATAACTAGTGGTAATCTCATTAAATTCTCTAAAATGAATTTTTGACCAATCCTCTTCAATATAATTTGGTAAATTAGTTTGGGGCCAGATCTTGTTATTGGTGTCTTCAGAGAAAATATTTACATAAAGAGAGTTTATTACTGGTGGAGAAAGCAGCAGCAAAGCCAGCAAGCTTAACAAAAATAAAATATTTATAATAATAGTCTTTAGAATATTCATATTTAATCAATCTAATTCATATCTTTCTTGATAGTTTTCTTTTAATGATAGATCTTGGTCTACTTTAAGAAGTACGTAATCTCCAATAACTAGAATATCTAATCCAGTTCCCATAAAACACCTAAAAGCATCTTCAGGAGTACAGACAATTGGCTCCCCTCTTACATTGAAGGAGGTATTTACTAGGATTGGACATCCGGTGATTTCTTTAAACTTCTTTATTAATTTATGATATCTAGGATTAGTATCTTTATGAACAGTCTGAACACGTGCGCTATTATCAACATGGGTTACGGCTGGAATTCTTGATCTTTTATGCTTTAAAAGCTCAATGCCAAATAAGTTATCTTTGGAATCATCCTCAATTCGTTTATCTCGAGCTATATTAGAAACATACAGCATGTAAGGACTTGAGCTATTTGTTTCAAACCAATCACTTAAATCTTCAAAGAGAATGCTTGGAGCAAATGGGCGAAATGATTCCCTAAATTTAACCTTGAGATTTAAATTTTTTTGCATTTTTGAAGATCTAGGATCTGCTAAAATACTTCTATTTCCAAGTGCTCTAGGTCCAAATTCCATTTTTCCATTCATCCAGCCCACCGCTAATCCTTCTGATAGAGAGTGCGAAACAAAGTCAATTAAATTATTTTCATCATATTTCTTATAAATTGCACCAAGTTGGTCTAAAGTCTCTCCTATTTCTTGATCTGAGTATTCTGGACCAAGATAAGAACCTTTCATGAAATCTTTATCTTTTTTAATATTTTTTACAGATGGCTTTTCAAGCGCAATATGATAACCAGCTAAAGCTGCTCCTATTGCTCCACCAGCATCTCCAGCTGCAGGCTGAATCCAAATATTTTCAAAGATATTCTCCCTCTGAAGTACTCCATTTGCAACACAATTAAGAGCAACTCCTCCAGCCAAACATAAATTTTTTTGACCAGTGAGATTCGCTACATGCAAGCATGTTTTTAAGAGGATCTCTTCAGTTACTTTTTGTATGGAGGCAGCTAAATCCATATCTCGTTGTGTGATTTCTGACTCAGGTAGTCTAGGAGGACCTCCAAATAAACTATTAAAGTTATCATTAGTCATCTTCACGCCTGTACAGAAATCAAAATATTTCATATTTAATTTGAACGATCCATCCTCCTTAAGATTTATTAATTTAGTCTTTATTAATTCTTGATATTTTGGAACTCCATATGGAGCAAGACCCATTAGTTTATATTCTCCTGAATTTACTCTAAAACCAGTGTAAAAAGTAAATGCTGAATAAAGCAATCCAAGTGAATGAGGAAAATGCATTTCTTTTATAATATCTAATTTATTATTATTACCAATTGAAATAGATGAAGTTGCCCACTCCCCCACAGCATCCATTGTCAATATAGCTGCATCATTAAATGGTGATGGATAAAATGCGCTTGCAGCATGACTAAGATGATGCTCAGAAAAAAGTAATTTATCATCACAATCTGATTCTTTACCAAAATTATTAATTAACTCATTAACTATATTAGATCTTTGAAATAATTTATCTTTTGCCCATAAGGGCATAGATTTAGAGAAACTTGCAAATCCTTTTGGAGCAAAAGCTAAATAAGTTTCTAATATTCTCTCAAACTTTATAAAAGGCTTTTCATAGAAAACTATTTTATCAATGTCGAAAAGACTAATATTTGAATTTTTTAGACAGTATTTAATAGAGTTAGCTGGGAAAGAAAAATCATGCTTTTTTCTTGAAAACCTCTCCTCCTGAACAGCTGATATAATTTCATGGTCTTTTATTAAACAAGCTGCTGAGTCATGATAAAAAGCTGAAAATCCCAGAATATACATTTTAAAAAAGAGTATATATGAATGGTCCTAACACAGAACCTTGAGCAAAAACAATCAAGACACTGATCAAGATCATAATCAGTATAAGTGGAGCTAACCATAATTTTTTTCTACTTAAAAGAAATTCAAATAATGTTTTTAGAAATCTCATTTTTAGAACTCTTTCTTAAAAGATTTATGTTGATAATTTTTTTTAGCAATCCAAAATGAGTCTTGCTCGCCATTCTTTAAACGAAGCTCATCTCTTCCAAAAATCTTTGAAAATAATGCTATTGGGGTAACTAAAATAAAATAAATTATTCCTAAAATAATTGGGCTTATAATTTTACCGAGAATAAAACCTATTATGTGCCATAAATAATTAAGTCTATAAAGATACTTTTCTTTAAAGAAAGCTAAATATAAAAATATAAAGCTAATTAAAAAAAGAAGGTATGAAAGGAGAATTTTATAAAAAAAAAGACCAAGCAGGAAAAATAAAAAACCAAATAGAATACCGAAATTTTTATTAGATCCTCTTACTACAAAATCTTTTATCATAAATTGTATTATTTGAATAAATGTTCGTAGCTGGCCACTAAGTTATCATCTTTCATCATTTTTTCTACTTTTTTTATATCAGGCGGATTATCAACCCCAATAATTTCTTCATAAGAAGTAAGTGCAGAAATTTTAATATCATTTTCTAAAAATCTCATCATATCTATTGACTCTAGAATCTCTAAATCTGTTGGAGCTAGTTCACAGTAAGTTTCTAGTATCTTAGAGGTAAATCCAATCATTCCCAATTGCCTGAAACCCGAATTGGCTCCATAAGGAATAGATGACCTACTAAAAAATATAATATTATTATTGATATCTTTAATAACTTTCACAACATTAGGATTCTTCATATCTTCGTTATGAATTGGATGAATTAAATTTACAACCTCATTTGAACTTTCAACTAAAGCTAATGCAAGCCTATCCACCTCTTCAGGATTAATTTGCGGTTCATCGCCTTGAAGCAATAATACATAATCATAATCTTCATTATCATTTCTTAGAATCTTAAGAACCTCCTCTGCTCTTTCAGTAGCTCTTTCATGTTTGTCGGAAGTTAAAATAGTTTCAATATTATATGTCTCTCCAAAATTTATTATCTCTTGATCTGGGGTCGCCAAGACAACCTTAGTAATATTTTTTGCTAACATTGCACGAAAATAACAATGTGCAATCATAGGTATTCCATTTATATTTTCTAAGGGTTTTCCAGGAAATCTGGATGAATCCATTCTAGCTGGAACAACTGCAAGAATTTTATTCATCAAGAAAGGGTTTTCTGGCAGATGTGTCTAACATCCTAAAATCTACACTATATGCAATAAAATTATATCCTTTATTAATTTGATTCTTCATTAAGCCAATATCAGGCTCAACAACATGATATCCCCTTTTGATACTATACTTTTTAGCAGTTTCAATAATTTTATTTTCTATTTCAATAAATTTTGAGTTTTTAAAATCGCCTGGAATACCTATAGATGCAGATAAGTCATATGGTCCAATCATATAGCCATCAATATCATGAGAAAATATATCATCTAATTGATTTAATGCTTCTTTAGATTCAATCTGAATATACAATTCTATTTCTTTTGATTTTTTATCTATGTATAGCTTTTTAGCTGATGACTCTCCATAACCTTGAGCTCTAGCAAGACCCATTCCTCTTTTGCCTGACGGAGGATAATTTACTGCAGCTATTGCATTCATAACGTCATCTACTGAATTTACCATTGGAACTATAATACCCCTAGCGCCTGCATCTAGCACCCTTTTAATTTCAGTACTATTATTTTCTGAAACTCTTACAAAAGGCTTTGATCCAGCTAAATCAATGACTCTAATTAACTTTTCAGCTTGACTAATATTTATTGCGCTATGCTCTAAATCAACCGTAATCCAGTTATATCCTGCTTTCGACAGCAGTTCAGCAATTGATTCACTATACAGAGTAAGCCAAGTTCCAATAGATACATCTTGTTTATTCATAATTTCCTACTCTGGTATTTTGTTATCATCTAAACCTTCTATCGCAGCATTTCCCATAGCAATAACACTCTCTGTAGTCATGCTTCCTAGATGAGATGTTGCATAAAAATTTTCTAATTTAAGAAGAGGATTATTAAAAGCTGGTTCAACTTCAAAAACATCAAAACATGCAAAATTATCTTTATTTATTTGCAAATGATTGAATAAAGCTTTCTCATCCACAATTCCACCTCTAGATGTATTGATAATTCTAGCATTATTTTTTAACAAGCCTAGCTCCCTTCTGCCAATTAGATTCTTAGTTTCTTTTAAAAGAGGTAAATGGATTGAAATAATATCTGATTCGGACAAAATAGATTCAAGAGAATTCTGTTCCAAATTATTATAAAAGTTACTTGATTTATTTGGAAAAATTGACTTTAAAGACTCAATTGAAATATTTCTATTATCATAAAATTTTATTTTACAACTAAATGGTTCAAGAATCTCTGAGAGTTTTTGTCCTATATTGCCAAAACCAATAATACCAATTGATTTTTCTAGTAACTCATTTCCTTTATTTTGACTCCAGATATTTTTAATAGCTATATCTTCTTTGCTAGAAGGTATTTTTCTTAAAGATAATAAAATGTGCATCAAGGTTAATTCAGCTACCGCTTGCTTATTGGTGCCAGCAGTAAATCCTAAGGCAATATTATTTTTAGCCATTGCAGCAATATCTATATTATTTAATCCAACTCCAAATTTGCTTATGACTTTTAATTTAGGTAATTTTTCAATTAGATTTTTATTAAAATCTTCAAGCCCTACAATTACCTTATCATGATCTGATAGAAACTGCAGAAGATCATCACCAGTTAAGGTTTTACCAGAATTATTAAGTGTTATGTTTGCATATTTAGAAGCTAGATTCTTAATAAGTTGTTTATTTGATGAGAAGGATCTTGAGGTTACTGCAACTTTATCAAGCTTGTTCATAATATAGTTTATCTTTAAAAAAGTTATTAATTAAAGTTTTTACCTCATTTGTCATTGGCAGCGTTGTCTTAAACATATCACCTAAGCCTCTAGTTAGAATAACCTTTACTTCATTACCTATATTTTTCTTATCTTTTGATAATGCATCAAAATATCGATCAATCTCAAACTCAGGAATGTTAATATCTTCCCATATACTTTGTAATAATGGATTAATAGAATTTCTTAATTCTATATTTATTAACCCAAGATGGGCTGATATAAGATTGGCTAAATCCATTCCATATGCAACAGCAATACCATGAGGGACTTCATAGTCAGTTGCAGATTCAAGAGCATGTCCAAATGAATGACCAAAATTAAAAACATTCCTTGGACCTTTATCAAATTCATCTAACTCAACCATTGGAGCTTTAATGGAAAGGCTTCTATTAACTAATTTTGCAAGAGTTTGTTTATCAGTTTTTGCTTTCAAAATATCTTCATGAAGTTCAGCTAAATTAGATACTCCATCAACAAGAAAGTAATGCATCATTTCTCCCAACCCTGACGCTATCTCTTTATCTGCTAGTGAATCGCAGAACTTATAATCGATAATTATATTTTCAGGTGGATGAAAACCACCTAATTGATTTTTAAATTTGCCAGCATTTACTGTATTCTTACTGCCAATACAACTATCACATTGAGTTGCTAAATTTGTTGGTACAAAAATCCAGCCTACTCCTCTAAGTAAGATAGATGCTATAAAGGAAGTAATATCTTGAGTTATGCCGCCTCCTATAGCAACCAATCTATTATTTTTAGAAAAGCCAGATTCAATAATTAAATTTATTATATTCCCAATATTTTCATACGATTTTGCCTCTTCGCTTGGATCTACCAAATAAACTTTATGACCTTTAATTACTTCATCAACATCTTTATAGATATTCTTAATATTCTTATCAAGAATAATAAAATCTCCCTCTGAAAGATTTTTTGCTAACTCAGATTTGTATTCGCAAAATTTTACATGGTATTCATGATGAAAAGATTGAACTTTAAAATCCTCAAACATTTATAAAACCTCCATCAACGAATATATTTTGGCCTGTTAAATAAGTATTCAGATCGCTTGCTAAGAATATTACAACATTGGCTATCTCTGAGGTTTCAGCCATCCTCTTCATTGGGATTGTGTCAGTTATTTTAATTATTTCTTCTTTTGATAGGCTTCTTTTAGTTAAATCTGTTAACGTAAAACCAGGAGACACAGTATTTACAAGAATGTTATCTTCAGCCAAGTCCACAGATAAGCCTCTTGTTAATCCTGCCAATGCAGCTTTTGAAGTAATATAGGACAATCTTCCTTTCTTTGAAATAGCACTCCAAATTGAGCCTATATTAACTATCTTACCTCCACTTGACTTCATTTGATTGACTAATTTTTTAGAGATAATAAAAGGGCCATTCAAGTTTACTTTTATGACTTCATCATGTTCATTAATATCTATCATATCTAATTCATTTATTGCATTTATTCCAGCATTATTAATGAGTATATCGATTTGCGGTAGGTGTCTTAGCTGCTCTAGGAAATTATCTACACTATAGTCATCAAGAAGATTTAATTGATGATAAGAAATATTTTTTGGGATATCTTTTGGTTTAGATGAAGAAGTGCCAGTTATGATCAAATTTCCACCGAGCTCAGCAAACTTTATAGCTATCTCTTTTCCTATTCCATTTGTGCCTCCAGTAACAATAATCGTTTTGTTTGTAAAATCTATTAACACCATTTGTCCTCAAAATTTATATCTTATATTTTATATATTATTAATTGTTAATTAATTTAGTATTAGTTAAAGTTACATCAACCAAATATCCATCTTTATCATTTTCTAATATAGCAACTCCTCCTGCTGCTTCAACGATTGCTGCTCCGGCTGCTATGTCCCATAAAAATGTAGCTTTTTCTTTATAAAGATCAGCTTTACCCGAAGCAACATAGCATGCTGACATAGCTGCTGATCCAATCATCCTAATTTTTTTCCAATCCTGCATATCTTTGATCATTTGCTTTAGTGCGTTTTCAGAAAAATCTGTTAATCTTGGAAGTCCTGTAACTAATATCCCATTTTTTATTTCTGATGTATCTGAAACTGAGATTAATTTTGCATTTAATTTAGCTGGATGTTTAAGTGAGCCAGAATATAGTTCATCATTAATAAAATCATAAATAACTCCTAAAACTGGTTTTGAGTTGATTATTAAAGCAATTGATACACAACAAATTGGAATGCCTTTTAAATAATTTATAGTTCCATCTAGCGGATCTACAACCCAATAATTACTTCCTAACTTTTCAGAAGTTGGTCCAAACTCTTCACCCAAAACTGGAAAATCAGATTCTTCAATTAATATATTCCTTATAAGGGTTTCAGATTTTTCATCAACTTCTAATTTAATATCTTTACCATCTGAAAAAAGAACATTTTTATTATTTTTGATTTCACTTAATAAGAAATCTCCAGATAACTTAGCAACTTTTTTTGCTAAATTCATAGATTCATCTAGAATTATTTCAATATTTTTTTGTGTCATATATTATTATATCTTTCTTACAGAACTGATACTCTATAAATTACGTTATATTTATCATCAGATATAAGTAAAGAGCCATCTGATTTAACAAATGGTGCTGATGGTCTGCCCCAAGCTTTTTTACCTTGCAGCCAGCCTGTAATAAATTCTTTATACTCAGTAACTGCTCCATTCTCATCTGTGGATACTGCAACAACTGTATAGCCAGATGGATGGTCCATTTTATTCCATGAACCGTGAAGAGTTATAAACAGAGTGTTTTCATACTCATCTGGAAAAGCGTTGCCAGAATAAAATGCAGTACCAGTTGGAGCTACATGAGGCCCAAGATTAACAATTGGTTTCACATACTCTATATTCTCAACCCCATATTCAGGGTCCATTACATCATTAGCATGTACATACGGGAAACCATAAAAGCTATTTTCTTCCTCAACAACATTGAGTTCGCATGACGGGGAATCATCACCAAGCCAATCTCGACCATTATCTGTAAAATAAAGTTTCTTTGTGACAGGATGCCAATCAAACCCAACACTATTTCTTACTCCTGTAGCAACAAACTCCCAATTACCATTATTTAATCTCATTATTGATGCATATCTAGGGTCGTCTTTTAGGCATATATTACAGGGCGCACCAACTGGAACATAAAGTTTGCCATCAGGGCCATGCTTTATCCATTTCCAACCATGCCATGCATCAGAAGGTAAATTATCGGTAACAAGTTTTTTATCAGGTAACTTATTGGGATTTAAATCTAATTGGTCTTCAACATTTTCAATAACCCAAATCTTATCAACCTCAGCAAAATATAAATTTCCATCTTTAAAAGTAACACCTCGTGAGTTATTGAGTCCTTCGGCAAGAGTTATTTTTGAATCTATCTTATTATCCCTATCGTTGTCTGCTAATGCATAAATTTCTCCCATTGGGCCGGAGGCAGTATAAATATATTTCTTTCCTTCAGTGATCTGCCTTGGAGATTTAATATCTTCAGCAAATATTTCTATAGAAAAACCTTCAGGCACTTTTAAAAAAGATAATTTTTCATTTTGAATTTGAGCATTAATCGGAGCAATAAAAAATATGCATATAATTAACACATATTTATTTATTAAATTATGTATACTAGTTTTAAAAAAGTTATCATAGAGTATCAACATATTGCAAAATTTAAATTAAAGGTTATTTGTGAATATTAACATACTTATAGACTATCTCATTATTAGTGCAATTGTTTCTATTGGCATTAATTTTATTGCTAGAAATATTGCAAAATCAAATAATCTGCTTGTTGATTTACCAGATAGAAGTAGGAAATTTCATAAAAGACCTACCCCCTTAACTGGTGGAATAAGTATATTTATAAGCCTGCTCATTTCAGCAAAGTTGTATATAGATCTTAATGAACTAAATGGTTTTATTCCATTATTCTCGTCAATGCTTTGTCTTGGTTCTTTTTTTATTATTATAATTTTTTTAATTGATGATATAAGACCCATTAAACCCTCCATAAGACTTATTGCTCAAGCGTTATGCGCTTATTTTATTATTAAAACTACTGGTGTTTATTTAGAAAGTTTTGGAAATCTTTTAGGTTTAGGAGAAATACATCTTGGTAGTTTTGGAATTCCTATCACTATCTTTTGTGTTGTTGGTATTATGAATGCTTTTAATATGATTGATGGCATAAATGGACTTTGTGCTGGTTGTGCGTTGGTAATGTTATTATTTATTGGTTTTACTTCAGGCTTCATATTTGATTCAATGTTAGTATTATTAATTGGCTCAATGCTCGGATTCTTAGTATTCAATCTTAGAATAATTGGTAAAAGAAGAGCTGTATTTCTTGGAGATCATGGATCAAACTTTATTGGTTTTGTGGTTGCTTGGATTGCAATTTTTTGTTCACAGAATACAGTTTATGAGATTTCTCCAATAACTACTGTGTGGTTTGTTGCAATTCCTCTCTTAGATTGCATTGGGTTGATATTCTCGAGAACATTAAAAGGAATGAGCTGGGCTGATCCTGGAAGAGATCATATACATCACAAATTAATGTATCATTACTCCCCAGAGATCTCATTGGTTATTATTTTGACTTTTGCTTCTTTATTAAATTTCTTTGGTATATTTTTAGAAAATAATTTCAATGCATATGTTTCTTTTTATGCATTTGTTTTATTTGCTATTAGCTATTATTTAGTATTTCATTTATTTATTAGAGACAAGAGTCATGAGGTAAAAAATGTTTAATTTTTTTAAAAATAATCAAAAGGAAGATATTTGTGAAGAAGCTGGTTTTGATATTGAGCTCATTGCCTATGCTTTAGCTTTCGAAGTTGCTACAGCAGATGGGAATATTGATGGTGAAGAGTTAGCTAGGATTAAATCAGGTCTTCTTAGGATTTCGAATAAATTATCCCAATCTACTGATGAATTATTAGAAATTATCGAAGAGCATAATAAAAATAGTGTCTCTTTTTATGAATTTGTTGAAGATATCAATATTAATTTTACTAAAGAGCAAAAACTTGCATTAATTAAATTGCTATATGAAACAGCTTACGCAGATAATATATTAGAAGTTAATGAAGAAAGATTAATAAGAAGAATTGCGGAACTAATAAGAATCAAATCTTCATTAGTTCTTAAGGTTAAAGAAGAAGTAAGATCAAGCTAATATCTAAAAATCTATAACTCCACTGTTTTCATCTAAAAATCCTCTTGCAAGGCCTCTGTTGCACTTACCATCTAAACGATTTTGATAATTATCAAAAATATCCTCACCAACAAAAGTAGTTATCTGGAATAATAGTGCGCATTGCTCTCTTGCATCAACGACAGTACTCAACTCAAGTTCAGTAATCAAGCTATTTAAGTTTTTATCAAACTTATTCATTCTCATTTCACTTCTTTTATCTAAGATCATAATTGATTGCTCATCATTACTTATAAAAGGTTTCCACTCTTTGTTATTGCTAGATATTCCAGGAGAACCATTTTTAGCAAAATTTGCCCAAAACTTCATCATATTTTTTTCGGTAAATCGTTTCGAAGGTCCTGCTGGGTATAAAATAAAATCGAAATCACCCACAATGTCATCGTTGCCAGATATCAAAGGAATTTCTGAGGCATGAAAAGCACCAATTAACTCAGCAAAATCAGCAAACAAATATCTTCTATGATCATCCCAATCAAATCTA
>MDTC01023016.1_pt1 | contig 13164 bp, 10 predicted proteins | sample 811181 | NCBI WGS metagenome assembly MDTC01 (sample SAMN05326644, study PRJNA326480) | marine metagenome | isolation source: seawater | place: Pacific Ocean: North | collected 2011 | reverse complement strand
GGTGGAACCGGTGGCGTGGGCGGCAGCGAACCCGTGTGTGGTAACGGGGTCGTAGAGGGCGACGAACTGTGTGATGACGGTAATGATATGGATGATGACGCCTGCACATCTAGTTGCCAGGAGTGCTTGCCTGATTCAAGCCAATGCGCGGCGCCTAGACTTGGCGGTGTACTGGTTTGCGTCGATGGCGCTTGGCAAAGAGACGCCTGTATGCTGGGCATGGAATGTCGTGACGGTGCATGCCGGTCGATACCTGTTTGTACCAATGACGCATTGCGCTGCCTCGATGGCGTAATCGGCGGGCGTGAAATCTGTGTTGATGGCCAATGGGAACGGTCACGAATGCCATGTGGCGACGGTGAGACCTGCGTTGACGGTGAATGTGTTGTGAACGTGCAGATGTGCCGAGACGAAGAGGCGCGCTGTGCTGAGGGGCCTATGGGCGGGCGTGAAGAGTGTGTAAATGGTCAGTGGGAAAGTTCACCCTGCAATCGTAATCAAATGTGTACAGACGATGGTGAGTGTGTGGCGAACCCAGTCGTGCGTTGTGTCAATGAAACGACTCGCTGCCAGGATGTTGATGGGACGACGGTCCGCCAGGTGTGTCAAGCCAGTCAATGGCGTGACGAGGCCTGCGCTGTCGGTGAAATCTGTCAAGGGGATGGCGCGTGTGTACCCAATGTTCGATTCTGCCTAGATGGGCGACGCGAATGTACAGCCGATAATCCCAATGCGTGGCGAGAATGTGTCGATGGACGATGGAGCGACCCCGTCACTTGTAATCGAAACGAAACGTGTACGGATGGACAGTGCGTTGCCATCATTCGTGCCTGTGACCCAGGCGCTGTACAATGTGTGGAAGATAACGTGCATCGCTGTGATGATGACGGGAATTGGGTGCTCGCAACGGACTGTGGTGATGCGGGCTGCGGGACACCGAGGCTCCCAGGCGCCGAGCCACAATGCCGCTGTAGCCCTGGTGACGCAGAATGCAACCCCATGCGGGGCGTGGAAGAGGCCCGGAATTGCTCCTTAGGGTTCTGGAGTATCACACGGTGCAACCCAGGCCAACAATGCGCGCTTGTAGGTCGAGGCAGAGCGGAATGCCGATGAAAGCATAGGCGACTGCGACGCTGCATTTAGGCAACCCTCAGTTTCCGGTGTTGGGCCACATGTCAGCGTGGGTGCATACGGCTGCGCTCCGTCCTCATCACCTCATCACCTCATCACCTCGCACACCAAAGCCGTCTAGGTCAGTGGCCACATCCTCAGACGCCGTCGCTGCAACTGCATGCGTACCGAGCCACGTGACTTCGGTCCCGCTGAGGCGCAGTCTCAGCGTAGAAAAAATCATTCGGAACATTAAAGCCTGGGATGTGGTCCTGAGTAGGGCCTTTGACAAGATGCACGCTTTAATCGGACTGGCTTCATCCAATTGAAAATGTGTCTGTTGGGTCGATTCAAAACCTCTCATCGTATTGGATTTTGACGTCCCACCGTCTGGCGCTTGGGTACTTTATCCGTTCTGGGGGTAAGCCATGATTCGGGCCATGCTAATTTTCTCCGTCATCTCTGTAGTCTACTCCATCAGATTGGCCATCAAGCCAGCCAAATTGACGTCGAAATTAACATCATTATCGGACACATTTGAGTCCATTAGCCATGGCAATTCAATTGCCAAAGAAAAACCAGCCAGTCGGGGTTTTCCATCCGGTTGGACCATGCCGGTGTCTTTGCCCATGGCCCCCGCAAGGCAAGATGAAATACGCCAATTGGACCCCATGGGGGCCTTCGGCCATATCGACTCTGCATTCGACAGCGAAGTGGGCGGTTTTGGCCAGCTTCGATCGGTTCGGTTCGACGATGTTTTCGTAGGGCTGGGCGCAAGAGGCACCCGTTCTAGCTCTGTCATTCGATGGCGCTCCCTCTCGTTTAGGGCCGGGGGGGATACAACTTTTGCCAGCTTAATAGCGTATCCGAGCGAAGAGTTTGGGATGATTGATTTCGATGCTCTGGAGCTTGACGATGATGCCATCCGCACGGCCCTGACGGACCCAAGGGCAAGGACTCGGGCGGCAGACGAGCTGGCCCAAAACGCACAAGCACGCCAGTCTACCGGTCTTGGTCGCCAAGGTCGCATGGATGAGTCAATGGTGGTGGAGGCAGAAATCGAGGGCCATCCAGTCGAGCTGGTTTTAGACAACCACCAAACAGTCAGCTGCTTGTCACAGGGATTGATAGACGAGGTCGGTCTCGAAGACCAAATCTATGCGTCTGAGGACCAGCCGCAGCAGGTCGACGATGTCGTGCGAATCGAGTCCCTTCAGGTCATGGCCGAACCCGTAGCGGCAATGGACTTTCATATCTGTGATAACAGCGAAGACATGGATGGTCGAATTGGGCGGGCTCTCCGAGAAAAGGTTGGTCTTAAATTCGAGGGGCTTCGCGGCATGGACTCTCGTTCCTATGGAGACCCAGATGACTAGACGTCGTTCTCAGGCGTCATCTTTACGACAACACGACCTATACGTTCGTCTTGTATCGTTTGCACAGTCGCTCAGGTTGAGCTCGTCATTACCATAATCTGTAACACGCAATAGGTCTGTCTAGCCCTTCAGATAGTCATTCTGGGGCCAAGCTACCCCACGGTAGATACCTTTCAGGGTGAATGCGTTTATCTATTAAGTACATGATTTAACGCCGTAAATAATAAATGTAGCGATCGGTAGGTTTTTGGCCCGAATGTTGCTTTTACGCGGTGACACCAGGTCAGTCTGAATTGATTACGCGGAGGTGTGGGCCATGAAAACCAGTTTGAAAACCAGTCTACTGTCTTTCACTGCCCTTACTTTTCTGACCATTGGCTGCGGAAAACTGGATCCTGCCCAGACCGTGGATGGCAACGTCAAGGCACGGGGTGATTTAAATTCGAGTCTTACCTGGACTGATGTCTTAGAGCAGGACTTAGCGATTTTGCTCCCGCGCGATGAAGGCGAGGGCATAAAAGCCACGATGAAAACCGCATCGGGGGCCCGATTACTCAGCCAGAAATGGCTGGACGTCGTGAGCGAGGCCTATTTGTCAACAGATGTGGAATCAGCATTCGAAGATGAGAATCGCCAGGAAGAATGGGCAGTTGTTGCTATACGTGTTGCCCCCTGCAGTCCCATGGGCCATCAGCCCGGTCAGCAAGCGCAGCATTTCTGTTGGCCGGAATTGAGACTCGTGTGGCAGCCGGTGCTGTATGATTTCACACCGCCCTGGGGCACGGTTCCATTCTTCTCCTATTCCGACGATCGAGCCATCCACGCTCTGTATAGAGTGTATGCGGATGGTGCTCAAACACAGTCCGACGAGGTCATTCGGGCTATGACCGATGCGATTCAATCGGGCCGAGGCATTTCTGATGAGCTTAATGAACGATTTAACGCCCTGAGGGATTCGGCAGTGAATAGCATATTGACTCAGGTTGTAGCGCTTCGACAACAAGGTGTGGCCGATGCTGCATACAAGCAAGTAGATATGCGTATCGAGACGATGGGCGAGTATGAAGACCGAATGGCTTTCTACGAGCGACTGGGCTCGATGCTTTCCGTCTATGCGGAGCCAAACCGTCTACATGCGCTCACGTCTTTCTCCTTACCCGAGGGGCGGAACCCTGCCATCACTGATATTTGGGTCTTTCTTGCATTCGATGGCCTCGACGGTTTTTTGATCCAAAAGAGCATAGAGGTCGTCAGCCCAAAATCTGGACAGGTCCTTGTGGATTTAGGGACCGCTGAGACCGTGCCTGCAGTTGGGGCTGACCAACGGGTCCTCGACGTCATCGAGCAGGGCACGGACGCTGGCAATGAGCTGGCAGACCAGGTTCTGACAACACGTGCGGACCGAGAGCGCTTGTCCGATAAAATTAACGACCCCAACCAGACACTTGTCCCCAATACAAGCTGTGCGACCTGTCATGCCTTCAATGATTTAACCTTCAATTTCCACAATCTTTCATATTTTGAAGAGTTGGACTTAACCGTCGCCAAACGCGTGCGTAACGATGTCCTCTACGACTTGGAATGGCTTCGTGCTGGACCCTGATTCTCACGTGGTATCCATAAGAGATTGGGTCCGATGGCAACTGACCTTCAACTGGCGCTGCCCCAGACATTATATCCGAGAATCTTAGGCGTCTTTGGCAGATACATCTCCGATAGGGATTCGATATTGAAGCCCGCTGAATCGATGAGTTCGAGGATGGGCTGGCTCATGCTACAGCCTCCAGCTAGAGCCGACCAATACGGATCCAAACGGCGTTGCCAGCGCGCGACGGTTGGGTCCGGTGCCAGACTGTGTTCGCAGTATATGAATTGTCCACCGGGCCGTAGCACTCGCCTCATTTCACTCAGCGCTTTTAACCGATTGGGTATGGTGCATAAAGTGTAGGTGCATAGGACAGTGTCGACGGCGTCATTAGGCAAGGGGATTTCCTCAGCAGAGCCATCGATCATCTGTACATTCAGCGCTGTATTTTGCAGACGTTTTTCGGCGAGCGTCCGCATCGCTTCGGCGGGTTCTAACCCATAAACCACCTCTACATTTTTCGGTTCATAGAATGGTAAATTAGCGCCTTCACCCAATCCAATTTCCAGGATGGTCCCCGACGCCATGGGGACCACTTTTTGGCGCTGATAGCGAATCGGCTTAGAGCCGCAAGCGCATTTCAAAAGCTTTGGTAAGACATATGTATCGTAAAGTCCCATGACATCCTCCTGGCAAGTCGCATTTGAATCTTATCAAGGCTACTGGAAAGAGAAAGCCCTCTGCATTCGATTTAAGCCACAATTTCAGAGTCAGTCTATTTGATCCCCCCTTTGCTGAAGACAAGTGACACCATCAAATCTATCAATCGGTGGATTTTTGGGCCCTTTGTCCTCACCGGGTGTATCAAGCGGCGCTGGAGGATGGGTCAATTGGGCTTAAATTGAAATCTGTGATTTTGGCACAGCTGGTGCATCCCCGATGGGCCAAGAGCGACTGGTTTCATCAACACAGACACCAGACGCCAAAGGGTTTACAATCATGACACCGCTGAGACCTCGTTTAGCATTGATGATTCTCTATTCAGTCTTCATCACCAGTTGCGCACAACTTGATGGTGATATCACCGACAAGCCGGCGGCCAAAGAGCGCTGGAATCGACAAAATAACCCCAATGGCTTTCGGGGTCTCGAGCTCACCTACAAACTGGCTGAAATGCCCAGTCGAGGTCGTGCCGAGAGAGAAATTTGGCCATCCACCTACTGGGCCACCCAAGATAACAGCATCAATGTACGCTGGTCTCCAGGGGAATTATCACCCGCTGAAAAATACGACAAGGCATTCAATGGCTGGCGTCCAGATGCTGAGTTCATGGCTCTAAGACCGTACCAAAAAGGTTCAAATTGCGCGGATTTTGATCGGGCCTATTACGACAAGCTGGGCCCCTTAGCGACCCACATCTCAGAGCACATGGGCAATAAGGCCGCTCGCGATGGAATCGATAGCGATGACGATGGCGAGATCGATGAGTGCGGCGACCGAGACGGCGTTGAGTCTTGGTTTGGCCTGTGTCACGCCTGGGTGCCTGCAGCGATGTTAGAAGATCGGCCACTTAAGAGCATTGAACACAATGGGGTGACCTTTCACCCTGGGGACTTGGAAGCATTGCTCATCGCCGCCTATAACCGCTCTGGTGCTGACATCATCGGCAGTCGCTGTAACGATAAGGATGACGATGTTGAACGAGACGAGCAGGGCCGTGCGGTGGACATCAAGTGCAGAGACACCAATGCGGGTACCTTGCATATCATTATGTCCAATTATCTGGGGTTAAACAGTACATCGTTCGCCGAGGATAGAACTTATAATTACGAGGTTTGGAATCAACCTGTGGTCGCCTATGAAGTCACCAAGATGGATGAGATTACGGTGACTAAGGCCAATGAGATGTTGGGTCTAACGGGTGAGACCTACGTCCGAACACCGGAGGTGGCGACTTTGTATGATGTCAATGCAACGCTGACCTATCTCACCGAGTCTCATGCGTCGCGAGAGCCTGCAGACGCGGCAGACTATGAGCGAAATGACCACTACTCCTATATTTTAGAGGTCGATGCAGATGGCAATATCATCGGTGGTGAGTGGTATGGCGACTCGCAGACGGCGCACCCTGATTTTCTCTGGAGTCCGAGGCGCGCCATCGCTTCATCTGTGCCCCATTTAGACCTGGACGAGGTTCGTGAGTTGATTCGAAAGTCTCGGTCGGAAAATAGTCAAGATAGGTCACCCATTGATCCTGTGTTCTTCGAGGTTCTCCCGGATGTTGAGATCCCTGACAATGACCCGATGGGTGTCAGTATTGAGCTCTTTGTCCCCGAGGGCGTCTCGGGGGAAATCAGTGTCACCACGGTCTTTAGCCACGAGGACTTGTCACAAGTCAAAGTGGGGGTGTTCAGTCCCACCGGCGAAAGTTGGGCGTTGGTCGATGGCGGCACAGCGACAGGCAGTACATTCTATGAGAATACAGTCAAGCTGACGCCTCAGCCTATCGGTGAGTTGACAGGGACTTGGCGCCTGGTGGTCACCGACCTTGCGCCTGAGAAAACAGGGTTGGTCGAACTGTTTCAGATAGACATTACGCCCACGCAATCGGGTTCAAACTGAGCGCTCAATCCGTGGGCTTAGCATCGCGTTGCAAACTTAGTTGAGCGCCGGCTCTTTGGCCTCAGGCGATTCGCCTCGCATGAGTAACGCAGGTAAGAGTGTTAAGTCGGTTATCAGCGCAAGACTTAAGATGACCGCTACAAATAGTCCGAATGCCTGATTGGGCAAGAAAATGGCGAACATAAATGCGCCAAAGCCAACGACCAAGACGATGGTTGTAATCATCAGAGCCGGCACCGTGTGCGTAAAAATACCGGCTATGGCTTCCTTTGGTGAGCGACCCTCGCGTGTCAGCCGCGCATAATCCGACATAAAGTGGACTGTGTCATCGACGGCAATGCCCAGACAAAAACTAAAGGAGAGAACTGTACCCATATCTAAATCATGCCCGATGCTCTTGATGAGAGCTGCACCGAGTAGGAGTGGGAATACGTTTGGTAGCATGGCCAAGAGACCCAGCTTAAACGATCTAAAGACAACGATCATGAGAATGCTCATGAGCACGACGGCGATCGATATCGAGGTCACGAAGGTTTTGACAACGTACGGATTCATCCGTTGCCAAAGCTGAAACTTACCGGTCACATAACCAGTGAGGCCCATGGCTGACAGTTTGTCTTCGATGAGATCAATTTTCGCCAATACGGTGGCCGAGTCATGAATGTTCCAGGCCGATGTAATTCGAATGGCATCATTCTTTACGCTGACTCGGTCGTTTACATCCATGCCTTGTGGCAGACTCATCGTGTAGAGCAAGAATTGCTGTGCGATGGCGTTCCTGGTCTCCGGTAACGTATAGAAAGCTTGATCTTCGGCGTTTAGCGAACGGTTCATCGCCTTGAGAATATCGACCAACGAGTTGTTGCTGGTCACATAGGGCTCGTCTTCTAACCAGTCTTGAAACGCCTCGACTTTTTTGAGGAACTTTGGATCCTTAAATCCCTCGGCTTGGCCGCTGTCGACCACGAGTTCGACGGTGGTCGCCCCCCCAACTTTTTCTTCTAGAAACTTGGTGGCGATGTTCATGTCGCTGTCATCTCTAAAGTACTCAAATGGGTCAGAGTTCACCTTCGTCTGGGAGGCAAGATAGACGGTGCCCACGGCGATCAATGCGAAGGCACCGAGGATAATGCGGCGAACTCCTAGCAGCCGTTCGGTCTGCTGCAGAGCAAAGGGGGTAATGGTGTGCAAATCGACGGTGGTCTGGTCGGCGTCCCCGCCTTTGATTGGAATGAGCACCAAGAGTGGGCCCAGTACAAAGTAGGTGAAATACCAGGCTAAGAGGGTCCCGATACCGGCCATCATCCCAAGCTGGCCTATTGGAACGACTGCGGCCTGCGAGAAACTAAAGAACCCAATGGCCGTCGATACGCTTGTAAGGAGCGTGGGCACATAGTTCTTCTCGAGTGAATAGCGGGCGCTGACCTTGCGGTTAGCCCCTTTTTTAATCGCCCGGAAATACGACACAAGAATATGAACGGCATCAGCGACGGCGATGGCGACCAGAATCTGCGGCACGATGGAGGTCATATTGTTTATGGAATAGCCAAACCAACCGCCAATACCCATTGCAGCGGCCACCGATGTGCCGATGACGACGATGGGGAACAGAACCCCGCTCGGGCGCCTGAACATGATCAGTAAGAACAACAAAGTGAGGCCAAAGACCACTGGAAAGATCGTCGAAATATCCGTTTCCGCCGCTTCTTTGAAACTGTGGTTGATAGCAGGTCCACCGGTAATCATAATTTTGTGGTCGCTGCGGGTCATCTCAGCGGCGAGGTCGCGCAGCCCTTTGCGTCGGCTACCGTCTGGATTGTCGACTCCGACTAAAAAGCCTTCATAATCTGGCGAGCCCCCGAGTGCTGGCTTGATGGTGATGTACATCAGCGCCGCGGTCCCGTCCTTGCTGATCATGTAATTGGGGAGTGTCTCATGGTCGAGCGCGACCTGTTTGCGCTTTTTCAAAAATGGCTCTGTCAGCTCAATATCGTCGGGTAGAATCGGTTCGATCAGTAATTCGTCACCCTCGGCATGTACCCAATTGAAGTTGGCTAGACTGTCCACCCGCATCGCATAGGGCAATTGCCAGGCTTTCTCCGTCATCTCAACCAAGAGTTTGGCGCTGTCCGTGTCAAAGATCCCCGATGGACTATGGATAATGACAACGGCCCGATCATCATTTCCAAAGCGGCGCTCGAAGGTGTCGAACTCGACGATCAAGGGATCGGTCTCGTTAAACCAAACCCGATAGCTAAAATCAGGGGCCAACGTCTTCGCCCCGAACGCGCATCCGAAGAAAACACCCAAGCCTAAGATCAGGCTTATAAAAGGTCTGTTGATGATCAAGTTGATGATGCGCTGCTTTAAATTCATGTGTGATGCCGTAAAATTAGAAATATCGACTGATGTCGAGTTGAGCTGAATAGAGGTTGTGATATGCGTTTAATAAGCTGGTCTGCTCGGGCGCACGGATGGCTCTCATGCCGAACTTAGCCCGCCAAACGTCCGAAATGCGTCGGGACAAACTCAACGTGCCCAGATATTCGTCAGTGCGTTGAAGATCGAGAATAACACCCAGCATGAATTCGGTCCCGGCCGTATCATTCAATGTATGTCGATAGCCCATCAAACCATCCCGCTGAAAGGGACCCAGCTGTGCCAATTCAGCCGTAGACGCATCCTCGGCGAGTGCGAACTGACCTTCGAAAATCAAAGTGCCTTCATGGCCAGACTGATAGCCCCAGCCCCATTCAGCACCAACGGCAACGGCCGTATGATCAACCGGGAGGGGACGCACGATTGGTCGTTGAGGCGCGGTTGTAAGGGGGTCGAACATCCGGTGATCGACCTCGAGTTTAACCAGCCATTCTCCTATGGCTTGCGTATACGTCAGTCCGAGTCTATCGACGCGGCCGTACACCGGCTGAAAAACACCGGTCTGAGGTTCGAGAACGATGGCAGGTTGTGTGCGGTCATTGTGGCGCACGACGTGGACTGCGACATCTGCGGACCCGATGGTTTGGTCTAATCGCAGGGCCCATTGCGGCGCGAAGCGGGCGCTGGTCAGGGCGCCGCTTGATGTCATCCATAATCCGTCGCCAAGAGTCGTGCCTTGGCTAAAGTTGAGTCGCGATCGAGACCCTGGAAAGAGCGGTGAAATGCGCATGGGCATTGCGTATGCTGTCAGACCACCATTGAGGAATCGAATACGCAGGGATACGATGGGCTCGCCAATCTTCTCAGCGTTCTCAAAGTCACTATCCAGGTTGCGGCTATTGATAATATCCGCGGGGTGAAAGGCTTCTGTTGCCGTCCAGTTAAGAACCTGGGGACCGACCTTGAGTTCAAAAAGAGTTGTCTTGTAGCCGACCCATGCATCTTTAAAAAACACGACGGAGCGGTCGTCATCAAAAGCCCCAACGCGGCCGAAAAGTCGCACTTGATGCCGGACGTGACCATGCCGCCCACGGGATTCTAATTCCGTCGAGAGCGCCAAGCCGTAGTCTTTGGTCAGAGTATCTGAGTCCGCATTGAAGCCTCTGCTACTGAGAATGATTTCCCCACGGCTGGAGGTCTTGGCCCAACTCGCTGGCGTCAACCCGAAGACGCAAAATAGGGCCATGTAGAGAGATGTCCGCATGTGTCTAAAGGTCCTGGAGGCTGTCCTTGCTGAAGTCGTCGGCCTCTACGGATTGCCCCAGCACTCGACCGGACCATTCAAGTACAGACTTCTTTCGAGTCTGGTGATTGCTCGCCTCGATTTTATCGGCACGCCAATACCCGCCGTGCTGGTTAAAGCCGGAGAAAGTAAACGTTTTCAGCAGTTCGCTTTTTCTGTCGTAAAAGTCGATTTTGACCGCCTGGTTATAGGTCGTATCCATCCAGACAACCTGTTTGCTGTATCCGCTACGCTTATCCACAGGGATCCGCTCGATGACCTGCGTCTGTCTTGCACCGACCGATTCGTCCCTCAAATATCGGTACATGTACTTTTCGATTTCTTGGCTACCGATGTCTTCATAGGCAAACTCACTGCCCATAAAGGAGCCCGACTTGTTCCGAGAACTGATTCTTTTGACCCGCTTGAGTGAGGGTAAATAAAGCCACTGGTCATCATTTGATGTCTTGTGAGTCCATGTCAGCATACGGGTGTCTTTGACATCGGCGGGCCATAGGAACGTGATGATCGATTTATCTCCATCATCTTGTCCTTCTAGAATCTTACTACTCATTTTTCGCTGGGTCTTATCGCCATGCGCATTGATGAGGACCATCTTCATCTCTGACGTTTCTGATTTGAAACCAGAGTTTTTGGTGTCTGCATCCTTAGCAATTTTAAGGCCCTTGGCAGCCGGGTCTGCGGTCTCCGCCCATGATGGGGAGACAAGACAGAGAAACAGTGCATACACAATAAAACGCGTCATAAACATGTCCGTCCTTTAGTCGGTGTTTGTCGTTTCCTTAGTCAGCCCAAGCTGGTCCGAGTGAAACGAATCACTGAGCCATCCACGAGTCATTTGGATGCGTCCAATGATGTGGCTTGAATACACAAAAAAGCCCCTGGATGGAACTAAGAAATGCTTATAGATGCTGCACCGGTGTTCGAAGTGACAGATGCACATCCTGATTTCGTACGGACTCGAGTGACCCGTTGCCGAATAACTGCGCTGGCTGAATTTAATCGACAGTGCTCAGTTTTAGCATTGGACAGTGTTTTTTTGTGGCCGTCGACCCCTTGGTTCGTCATTGTCGAAGAGCTTTTGGCTGTTTTGGATTTCAGATGAACACATGCTCGCTTTTGAATATCGAGACACCGTCCGCGCTCATCGAGCTGTCCCGAGTCCGCCTCAATACAGAGCGCATGGCCAATCGCGCTCACCACCTTGGGGTTGCGCTGCGGCCTCATGTCAAAACCCATAAATGCGTGGAAGTCGGCCAGCTTCAGATCGCGAGTCACTTCGGTGGTATTACCGTCTCAACATTGGCGGAGGCCGAGGCCTTCGCTCGGGCCGGCTTTGGTGATGTGACATATGCTGTTCCCCTCGCGCCGGGCAAAGCAAAACGTGCCGTTGAATTAAGTCAGGTGATCCCTCGGTTCCAGGTACTCGTCGACCACCCAACTGCTGTCTCTGCCTTGGCTAAAGCAGCCGAGTTGGCGGCGGCAGCCATCTCGGTCTTAATTAAACTGGATTGCGGATATGGGCGCGCAGGGGTGTCACCCGATGACCCAATGCTCATCGAACTCGCTCGAACGATTCAAGCTGAGCCCGCACTTTCGTTCGAAGGTATTCTTGCCCACGGTGGTCATTCTTATGCCTGCACCGACGCAGACGCCATCAAAGTGGTTGCGGAATCGGAGCGGGCTGAGACGGTTCGCGCTGCGCAGATTTTAAGGAACGCAGGCATCTCCGTAGACGTCGTAAGCGTTGGTTCAACGCCCACGGCATGCCATGTGGAGGACTTGACCGGCGTGACCGAGATGCGGCCTGGAAATTATGCACTTTTTGATATGTATCAGGCGAATATCGGTTCCTGTAAACCGAGCGATATCGCGCTTTCAGTTCTCACCGAAGTCATCGGCGTCTACCCGGAAAGAGACCTTATCTTGGTGGATGCCGGCGCACTTGCGCTCTCGAAAGATCCCGGGGCAACCCATGTGGAGAGCCAGTCGCCTTATGGTGCTATCTGCGACCTTAACTTAAATCAGATTGCCGGGTTGTCCTTGACGTCTCTATCCCAAGAGCATGGCAAGATTATGGTTGGCGAGGGGTTTACTGGCCCCTTACCTGAACTGGGCGAACGCCTTCGCATCTTACCCAATCACAGCTGTCTCGTGACGGCTCTCTACGACGCACTTTTGGTCGTTGACGGGGGTGACGTTGTCGATCGCTGGCATCCAGTCCGAGGATGGTGACCATGCTGCTGTGTTTAAAGCGTTGGCCAATGGGATATAATACCTGCCGATTCATCTTCTGTCTATGCCTCGCAGCCGGATCGGCCATGGCAAAGACCTGCCCGGATGTGGTTCTCAAGAGTCAGATCTATAAACAATCTGGGCCGACCTGCATGGTCTCAGCTGCTGTAACTGCTATCGGGGTGCGTGGACGGTCACCAAGTGTCGCAGACTTAGCCAGAAATTTGCCTATTTGGAAAGACGGTGTTCATGCCTATGACCTGCTTGTTGAATTAGAGCGAAGGGGGTGGAAAGGACTCTCGTTTACGGGGCCACCCGAGGCGGCCGCACGTCTGGTGGAAGTGGGGTTTGCAGCCATTGCGCTCGTTGACGGGCGGACCGGTCGCCATGCTGTGACTGTCACCGGTCGTCGCCGATCGAGGGACTCATCTGGGGGCTGCGCACGACGCCTGGATGCGCTTCAAATCGTTGATTCGTCATCTGGCCGACGACATTGGATGTCAGCTCAAGCTTTTGCAGACACCCAATCGAACCAACAGTTGCTGGTTTTTTTT
>MDTC01067121.1_pt1 | contig 13165 bp, 10 predicted proteins | sample 811181 | NCBI WGS metagenome assembly MDTC01 (sample SAMN05326644, study PRJNA326480) | marine metagenome | isolation source: seawater | place: Pacific Ocean: North | collected 2011 | reverse complement strand
TTTAGGGGTGACGTTCACGCCTTCGATGTAAGAACTGGCGCGCTGCGCTGGACCTATCACACAATTCCACAGGAAGGTGAGTTTGGCACCGACACCTGGCAGGACCGGTCCTGGTCCTATACGGGTCACGCGCCAGTCTGGGCTTTATTCAGTGCCGACGAAGAGTTGGGCCTGGTGTACATGCCTATTTCTTCTTCCACCAATGACATGTATGGCGGACACCGAGTAGGTGACAACCTCTTTAGTCAAAGCCTGGTTGCAGTTGATGCAGAAACCGGCGAACGGGTATGGCATTACCAGACCGTGCATCACGGTCTTTGGGACTACGACCCACCGGCCGCTCCAATTCTCATGGATCTCAACGTGGATGGCCGTGAAATCAAGGCGGTGGCGCAGCTAACCAAGCAAGCTTTTGTGTTCGTATTTGACCGCGAGACTGGCGAGCCCGTGTGGGACATTGAGGAACGCACAGTGCCCGTGTCTGATGTTCCGGGCGAGGTTATATCTCCAACACAGCCCTTTCCAAGCAAACCAGCGCCCTTCGATCGCCAGGGTTCAACGGAAGACAACCTGATCGACTTCACACTGGAGCTTCGCGCTCAAGCATTAGAAATCGTCAGCAACTACGTCACTGGCCCCCTGTTCACACCACCCTCCATAAGCACCGAGAATGGCACTCGGGGCACAATCCAACTACCTGGCTCGCAGGGTGGCGCCGATGTGCAGGGTGCTGCCTTCGATCCGGAAACGGGTATGCTTTATATACCTTCCATCACTTCTGCCTTTGTCGCAGATTTGCTGCCGGGTGACCCGGAGGTCACCAACCTCTCCTATGTTAAAGGCTCCAGACGCTGGATCGCCGGCCCTCAAGGCCTGCCACTGTTCAAACCCCCCTATGGCCGCATTACGGCAATCAATATGAATACTGGCGAGCATGAGTGGATGGTGCCCAACGGTTGGGGGCCGGTGGACAACCCGGCTATCGCCGATCTGAGTCTGGGCAAGTTGGGGGTACCCGGTCGACCCTCACCCCTGCTTACCAAAAGTCTGCTCTTCATTGGAGAGGGATTGACCGGTCAGCGCCCCGGCGGACGCATACCTCCAGATATGCCGGTTGAAATCGCAACCAATAGCGGCGGCCCCTGGTTCCGCGCCTACGATAAGACCAATGGTGAGGTGGTGTGGGAAATCGAACTGGATGCCGGCACCAGCAACCCTCCCATCAGCTATGTCTATGAGGGCAAACAGTACTTGCTGGTGGCAATAGGTGATCGTAATCATTCACCGGAGTTGTTGGCTTTTGCGTTGCCTGACTAGTTTCTCTTACCACGGCGTGCAGTTCAGTGGCAGACAAGGGTTCGGTGCTAACTTCTGCGACACGCCGTGAACCCTCATGGGCGCTCGGATCCCAAACTACATACCAAGGCTGTTTAGGGGGAAGATTTTAGGTTCTAGCAGCCTACTATACGGAAACTAACGTTTCAGTATAGTAGAAAGCCAGCTCTTACAGATCCAGAGATTCCAATTACTCAGTGGCGTGGCCAGTTTTAGCGACAACGCAGCCAAAGAAAATTAATCAGAAAATGTCTAATCGCAAATTACTCAATTTCCGCATTTCTTCTGACTGATTTCCATCAGCAATGGCCTAAGATATTTTGGCCTTTTCCCCTCAAGGCTGACGATTAAGGCTGCTGTCCTAGCACAGGACTCGCGCACGCAGCATAACTATCCAGTAAAGCAAGAAGGGAAGTGGTACTACGAGACTAAAGCAAACTACTTAACGCAGTCGTACACAAATGCGGGCGGCATATTACGGAGGGTGAAGCGCAGTTTTACATTGCTAAACATGGGCTTCATATCGCTGTAGTTGGCCAGACTGTACTGGAACTGTTGGAAGCCGCCACCGGGTCTGAGATTTGCGCCCACGGTAGCGAGAATCCGGCTTACAGTTTCGTCATCGATAATAGACAGCGGCAGACTTGATACCATATGATCTACCAGATCAAGCTCGCGCTCATCGAGAATCTTCCTAATGGAAGTTGCACAGGCATTGTAGACATGCAGGCGAGGGTCACAGATGTTACCGAGTTGAGCGGCGAATTCATCGTTGAGCTCAAGGCAAATTAATTGGCATTCGGGGTGCATGCGCTCTAATAATGCAGCAGTGACACAACCGTTGCCTGGCCCTAGTTCTACGATACAACGAGCATACTCAAAGTCGATGGGACGCAGCAGATCCTTGATCAAGATTCTCGAACTCGGTGCGATGGTGCCCGTAGTTTTAATGTTCTTGATCAGCTTTATAGAATCGCTGAATTGAAATCTGGCAGTCATATCCTTAACCATTCACCAATTTCTGACCCCAGTAATACATAAGTGCTCACTAGCGGAATTTCCCCAATCAGAAGGGGGACCACCATTCTCTTATAAGGCAATTTCACCATCCCAGCCACGTAGCAGATGACATCCGTCGGTACCAGGGGGAAAAACGACCAGCCTGCGATGATCCAAAAAGAGTACTTTCCATGCATCTTTTCTCGCAGCATGGCGATCTTGTCCGGGTACTTATGCTCTAACAGCTGGTCATAGTTCCCAAAGGACGGGAAACTGTATACTAGGAAGGCCCCTACCACAATACCGATAAAGGAGATCACCATGATGAATATCTGCATATCGGGGAAGGTAATAGCACCGGCAAGGATGAAAGGGGTGCAGGGAATCATGAGCAAAGAGCGAGTGAGGCTCATCAATACGTAAATAATTAGCGCGCCTGCGCCCAGACCCTCAAGCAGCCCTGCAATGGAGTCACGAGTCACTAGATCCGGATAGACCAGCAGTAACAGTAGGAAGATCGCAACAGCACTAAGCCAGATCGAATTGAAATGTCTGATAAAAGTGGCTAGCAAGACCCTACTCCGAGTAATTCGTCTGATAAATTAACCTTGGGTTTCATGCGCAAGTTTATGAGTATTTTCTCCCAATTCCCTCCATCAAAATCCACAAGTTCTACTTAGGCCGGCACCTCGTCCGGACAGTTGACGTTAACGCCCATACTATCGGTATTGGAGCGAGACACATAAATAAGCCCAAAACCTTAGGTCTTGCAAAAAAGTACTTGGCTACTCCGCTGTTGGAAGTGTAAGTCGTAAGATTTTCTTCTACCTGTAAAAGGGAAAACTGTTGGTTCGGTACGATCAGATGCCAATTGACCAACTTGGAACATACCGAGCAGCTGCACCTTTCCAGTTCCCGGGGCAGTTCCGCCTCCACTTGAAAGCAAACTGTACCGCAATGGCAGCCGCCAGTGGCAATCACCGCGTTAGCTCCATGTAGATAATTGCTAACAAGTCTGTGGCAGTCCAGCTTGGTATGCTACTCTAACAGGGGCTCAAGGTCTCTGGTTGGCCCAGCCGCGAACATTTCTTCGACAGAGTGACCTTCATCGATATGGGTCTGCACCCCATCGCGCAGAGTAAACAACAAATTCTGATAATCAAGCATACCGTGTCGATCGGAAACGCCTTCACCGTGGCCAGGAATCACTTTTGTATAGGGGCACGCCATTCCGATCGCCAAGCCCATAGCATCGATCATGCCCAAAAAACTGCCGCCGTTGTAATGATCAATAATAGGATACATATTGGTACGAAAGACGTCTCCCAAGAGCAAGACATCAGACTCGGTGAATTAAAAAAAGCTATCGCCACCGGTATGCGCAGGTGGGGCTTGGAATACCCTGACCTCCTCCCTATGCGAATGAAAGCTTATCGCCTCGCTGAAAGTAGGAACCGCTTGAGCGGACTCAGCAGGCACCGGAAAGAAGGCGCCGCCTGCATGGAATTCGAAGCTCCTCCAGAATCTGCAAGCGCACCAGGTCGTGCGCGACGATTGTCACGCCATAATCGGACAGTAAGCTGTTACCGCAAATATGATCGGGATGCACATGAGTGTTAACGACGAATTTAATATCCTGATCTGAGAGCTTTTCGACTTCTGCGATTATCTCGGCGACAGCTGATTGGAAATGGACATCGACTAATAGCACGCCTTCAGCGCCAGCCAAGACACAACTAATGCCATTGGTATTAGTGGGTTCAAGCATGTGAAAATTGCCCTGTACTTGATAAGAAGCGAATGTCCAGTTCTGCGCTAATCCCGATGCGTCAATGCAAAAATTTGGCGAGCAGTAACACCATTAGAACCCATTTTCGTCTGAGATAAATCGCGGCCTTTTCCTCCTCACACCGTCTAAAAATTCACAGGCTACTGCCCAATTTATCTGATCTACCACTCAGTTTTTGCCACCAAACTTGCGGACAGGCCAGAAGTAGGCTGCACACAAAATAAAAAAAATCGATGATCGGCAGAACCATCGCTTGCAAGATACGGGCTGCACTTGGGTCGGTGACATACAGAGCAGCGCTAAGCGCCACTGCCAGAAAAACTACCCCTTCCTGCACACTTACCCAGCCGGAGCGGCTGAAATCAGGGTCATTCTGCACTCTATCACTGCAGATACTCTGTTCCAAGCACACCGCAGTTAGTATAAAATTTGCTCATGCTACAACATCGTTTCATAGACAATGCCAAAGCGAACCCTGAAAAGATTGCCATCATCGATAAGGCTACCGGGACCAATCTCAGCTATTCCCGCGCTCTAATCGCCTCACTAATACTCTCCCGTCGCTTCAAAAAACTAGAACGTGGTCGTATCGGTATCATGTTACCTACCGGTTCAGGTGGCGCACTCGCTGTGGTTGGCACATTGTTCGCTGGAATGACTCCGGTGATGGTCAACTATTCCACGGGAGCGGCCAAGAATTGCCTGTACGCACAGCAGACTTGCGACTTTAGAGTGATCATCACTGCAAGAGCACTGCTGGAGCGAGTAGGCTGCGAAGAATTACCTGACATGGTTTTCATTGAGGACATCCTGGCGAATCTGGGCAGTGTCGAAAAAGGTCTTGCTTTTGTAAAGTCCAAGCTGCCTATCGCGATGTTGAAAGGGATCACGGGTAAGCGCAATCTTGATCAGCCTGCCGTCATCCTGTTTACCAGCGGCAGCGAGAAAGACCCTAAAGTAGTACAACTCACACAGCGCAACCTGCTCTCCAATATCGATTCTTTTTCCGACATGATGGACGTGCGCAGCATGGATAACCTATTGGCGGTCCTTCCCTTCTTTCATGTATTTGGATTGACCATTTGTTTATGGACGCCGCTGTGCCTGGGTATGACTTCAATCGCCCATGCGAATCCGCTCGACTTCAAGACCATTGCCAAAATAATCAAGGAGCATGAGCCCCAGCTTATCGTAGGCACTCCGTTATTCCTGGAAGGCTATGCCAGACAGTCGCAGCCAGGGGATTTTGCCAGCGTTGAGCTAGCGGTCACCGGTGCCGACAAGTGCCCTGAAACCCTGCGACAACTGTATCGGGAAAAACATAACATAGAAATTTTCGAGGGCTATGGCACGACTGAAACGTCACCGGTGATCTCTGTTAATCCGAGAGATGACAACCGCCCCGGCAGTATCGGCATTCCGATTCCTGGCACCGAAGTAAAGATCCAGAGTATTGATTCCGGTACGCCCTGCGCTACGGGTGAGACTGGAAAAATACTGGTAAAAGGTGACGGCGTCATGGCGGGTTATCTCAACAACGTGGAAGAATCCAATCTGCGCCTACAATCTGGTTGGTATGACACCGGCGACCTGGGCTGTCTCGATGAGGATGGGTACATCTGGCACAAAGGCAGGCTCAAGCGCTTCGTAAAAATTGGCGGAGAAATGATTTCACTGGTGTCCGTTGAGGAAGCACTGAATAACCTGACTCCCGAAGACGTCGAATGCTGTGCCGTAGAACTGCCGGACTCCAGACGTGGCTCGCGCATCCTTGGTGTGACCAACAAGATGATTGATGAGAAAAAGGTGGGTAAACAGCTTGCTGAAGAAATACCCAATCTCGCGTTGCCAAAGAAATACGTGGTAGTAGATGAGTTTCCCTACATGGGTAGTGGCAAGACCGATTTCCGGACGCTGACTAATATCGTGCGAGATATGGAGTCTGACGAGTAGCGATCCGCTCGCTGCAGCGCTTGCTTTACCTTCCGAGGCTGTCCTGGCCTTTATTTTAATTGAAGACGGCCCACAATTCGGAGTCAGCTTGATGCCGCTGAGTGCTGGGCTTTTTCTAAACTTACTGGTGTTTCGCAACAGTGACAGTTACGTCGACTCGCAGCAACCTGAACAACCTCAGGTCAGGAACTCACGGAAACCTAACCGATAGCTTATTAAGAATAGAGATGACAAGCCACCAATCTATCGGCGTCGTTAAGCGCAATCAACCCTGGCGTGGTGTTACGACAAACTTCCATCGCTTTGGGACAGCGATTGGCAAAGCGACAACCCACCGGCACATTGATCGGGGAAGGAATTTCACCTTGAATCGCAGTAGACGGCCTGCTTCTCTCAAGCTTTGGATCCGGCTCAGGGTTGGATCCGACGAGTATTTCTGTGTATGGGTGTTTGGGATCGAAATACACTTCATCAGCTTTGCCAAGTTCCACCAGCGAACCCAGATACATTACAGCTATGCGGTCACTAACGTAGCGCACCATAGAAAGGTCATGGGCGATGAACAGCAGCGTGAGACCCATGCTCTCCTTTAGCTCCCCAAGCAGATTAATCACCTGGGCCTGCACCGACACATCGAGCGCCGAAATTGGCTCATCGCAAACCACGAAATCGGGCTCCAGTATCAGCGCTCGCGCGATACCAATGCGCTGTCTCTGGCCGCCGGAGAACTCATGAGGATATCGCGACATGTGGTCGGGCTGTAGCCCAACTTTACGCAACCACTCGGCAACCTGTTCTTCTACGCTCTCGACGCTGGCAGCACTGTGCAGTCGCAAACCCTCTCCGATGATTTCGCCCACAGTCATTCGCGGATTCAGCGACGAGTATGGGTCCTGGAAAATCATCTGCATTTTCGCAGCGAGGCGCTGAAAATCCGCCGGGGAGTACTTGCTGGGGAGCACTTCACCCCGGTAAACCACGTCTCCCGACGTTTTATCGTGTAATCCCAGCAAGGTTTTACCAAACGTGGATTTACCCGAACCACTCTCGCCCACCAGGCCGACAATCTCTTTTTTACTGATCGAAAGGGAAACTTTCTCTACTGCATGCACACGCTGGTCGCGGCCCATATCAAAAAACCGAGTCAGTTCCTTGACTTCGACGAGAGTGCTCATGCCTTAGCATCCTCAAAGTAAATCGTCTCGGGCTTGATGGGTGCCTGCTCATGATGCAACCAGCAGCGTGAGAAATGGTGGTCATGCAAAAAATGACCCGTAGGAGGCTGCACGTCACAAACCTGCATGGCATGGGGGCAACGTGCGCAGTAACCGCAGCCCCGTGGTGGCGCGAACAAATCTGGCGGGCTGCCTTCAATCGGCCTCAATTCATGTTGCAGCGCGGGGTCATTGGTCGGCATGGCTTCCTTCAGTCCGACAGTGTAAGGATGGGCAGAGCGATAGAATACATCGTCAGCATTGCCGTGCTCGACGACCCGGCCGGCATACATTACCGCGACTTCATCCGCCATGCGCGCAACGACCCCAAGATCGTGAGTAATTAGAATGATAGCCATACCCGTTTCTTTCTGCAGATCCTGCATCAAGTCGAGAATCTGCGCCTGAATAGTTACATCCAATGCGGTAGTGGGCTCATCGGCAATCAGGATAGAAGGTTTGCAGCTGATCGCCATGGCGATCATAGCGCGCTGCAGCATACCGCCAGAAAACTCGAAGGGATACTGACGGGCCCGCTTCGCCGCCTCCGGGATCTTACTCATCTCCAACAGGTGCACAGCTTCAGCGAAGGCATCTGTTGTTGAATAGCCACGATGCACTTGCAGTGGCTCGGCGATTTGTGCGCCAATACTCATGGTAGGATTCAGCGAGGTCATGGGGTCCTGGAAAATCATACCGATCTCCCTGCCCCGAATCTCTTTGCCATCAATCCGATTCCTGCCCAGCACCTCGTGACCGCGCAGTCGAGCCGAACCCGCCGTGATCCTGCCAGGCGGCATTGGAATCAATCCCATAATGCTCTGGACCGTGACTGACTTGCCGCAACCCGATTCGCCAACAATCGCCAAGGTCTGACCCTGGTCAACCGTGAAATCGACTCCCCTGACTGCCTCTATAGTGCCACCGTAGGTGTCGAATTCCACGTGCAGGTCCTCGACTTCCAGAAGTGGAGAACCCCTATTCAGCTTTTCTCCGACAGCGCTCACTCAACATTCCTCATGCGCGCATCCAGTGCATCCCGCAGTCCATCTCCGAGCAAATTGAAGGCCAGTACGGTGAAACTAATGAAGAGAGCAGGAAAAAACAGCTCATGGGGCGTTATCAGCATAGTCTTTATGCCTTCATTGGACATCGAACCCCAGGACGGCGTTGGTGGCGCCACACCCATGCCAATAAAGGAGAGAAACGCCTCGGTAAAAATCGCGCTGGGAATCGCAAAGGTCACAGTCACCAGCACGACCCCCAGAGTATTGGGAATCATATGACGCATGATTAAATAAGAGGTATTGGCGCCCAGCAATTGTGACGCGCTGATGTAGCCCTGTTCACGGATCTGCAGAATTTGTCCGCGCACCAGCCTTGCCGTAGCTGGCCAGAGCAGCACCACCATAGCAACCAGCATGGGGAACACCCCACTCTCGCCCGGACCAATGCCAAAAGCGATCTTGAACAGGATCATAAACAAAAGAAAAGGTAGCGCGACCACAAAATCCGCGAACCGCATCATCAGCTGATCAGCACGCCCTCCCATGAAACCAGCCGCCGAGCCGTAAACAACACCAAATAAAACGAATAGAAACGGCGCACCTATTCCGATAAAGAGTGACACCCGCGCCCCAGCCATCAATCTGGCTAGTAAATCCCTGCCCAGATAATCGGTGCCTAGCGGATGCCAGGCGAGCTCAATTTCGTCCCCAATTTGAATATTGTTTGCTGCGTCAATGAGACCACGTTCCCGCGCTTCCTGTAACGTAGTAACCCGTTCGAGATCCACGGTGAGTGATTGGTATTGATCAGTTATCTGGCCGCGCGCATCCAATGCCACCACGGAGTAATAAAAACGTCCGGGCTGCAGGTCGAGACGGTCTTCGAAATACAGCGTGTCATTATTAAGGAATTCCGCGAGCGGAATACCATAGGCTAACTCGGATCCAACCGGAAACAGGTTGCGATAGACCCGATGCCCGTTGGCTCCTGGCAAAGCATCCCACTGCATTCGTACTGCCTGGCTATTGGCAGGCTCCGCCAGCCGTAATCCCGAACCGGGCAAGCCCTGTGTACCAAACCAGGGTTCATAATCTGCGACTATGATGGCGCCGCGATCTGTGCCCGGGGGCCGGCTGATCTGATCGATATCCTGAATCGCAGGATCGACTTTCCAGACCAGCGGGCCAGCAATAGTGAAGAGCAGCAGACCAATCACAATATACAGCGACACCAGTGCCCGCTTATTCGCCTTTAAGCGAATCCAAGCATCTTGCCAGTAGGACAGCGAGGGCCGGGAGATAACCTGGGTTTGTTGGTGGGCCTCAATTCGCGCGAAGCTGGAGGCGGAGAGTTCGCTCATTTTTCCAACCTCACTCGCGGATCAATTAATCCATATACCACGTCGACGATGATCACCATGAAGACAAGGAAGGCTCCATAAAAAACGGTAGTCCCCATAATTACGGTGTAATCCAATTGCTGTACGGCCTCAACGAAATATCTCCCCAGACCAGGGATGGCGAAAACCAACTCAACCACAAAGCCGCCGGTAGTGATGGCGGCAATGGCTGGCCCCAGCACTGTGACTACGGGCAAAATGGCATTACGCAGTTGGTGCCGGGTAAAAATTCGCGTTGCAGGAACGCCCTTAGATTTGGCGGTACGCACATAATCGGAGCTGGTTACTTCCAGCATCGACGAACGCATCAGGCGGGTTAGGTAGGCCATGGTGCTCAAGCCCAACACCAAGGCTGGTACTAACATGTGCAGTATAGTTCCCCAACCAGCCACCGGAAGCACTGTAAAACCAACCAGGTTATTGAACGTTACAAGACTCAGCTGACTTAAGGCCGCCACCACAAAACTCGGCACCGAGATACCCATAATAACCAGAAACATGATCAGGTAATCAGGTAAGCGATTGCGGTAAAGCGCCGTCAGGGCGCCGAACAGCACGCCGCCAGTTGCTGCGAAAATGACTGCCAGCACACCCAGGATCGCTGACACCGGGAAATGCTCGCGAATGATGTCGTTCACTTCGCGGTTTTCCTGTACGAAGGAAATACCAAAATCGCCTTGAGACAGATTCCGCAGAAAAATAAGGTATTGTGTGGTGATAGGTTGATCCAGCCCGTACTTGGCTTCCAGGTTCGCGCGGGTTGTATCGGTCATCGCCCGATCATTGGTCAGCGGGTCACCTGGCACATTGTGCATGGCAAAGAAGGTAGCCGTGGCAATAAACCAGACTGTAAGAATACCTTGTGCCAAGCGTTTTAGGATGTAAGAAAGCATATAAGATTACAACTCGGTACAGCTTTTCCCCAGGCCTAATCTGATGAGCTATCAATATAGGCATAGTTGTAATCGACTTCCGGACCAACGGAACGGCGCCTGAAATTTTGCAGGCGCGAATCGACGACAAACGAGAATCCACGCTCATACATGGGAAGAATGACTACATCTTCATAGAGTAGCCTTTGAATTTCATCAAACGCATCCATGCGCTTCTGGGGGTCGAGCTCTGACTGCGCAATGCGAATCCAGGAGTCCATTTCGGGGCTGTCATAGCGTCCGCGATTCTGCAAATTCCACGATGAAAACAGATCACCGTAGGTCAAAACATCGTTGTAATCAGGCCCCCAACCGGAGAGGACAATATCGAACTCACCTTGGCGCATCTTCTCCAGTCGCTGCTTGAAGATCTGCACATCAATCCGAAATTCGAGCCCAAGATTCTTCCTGAAGAGCTGCTGGTAGTATTCAGCAGACAATAGGGAAATCGGCGTATCGCCTGCCAGCATCATCAGTGGAGGGAATTCATCCAGGCCAAGCTCCTGACGTGCCAATTCCAAATGCCCACGGGCTTTTGGCACATTCATCTGATGCCGCACCGGCGGATATTCTTTTTGGAAGGACTCCGACACACCACTTAACCAGGCGGGAAACAGGCTCACCCCAGGCAAATAGCTGGGTTCTTTTAAAACTTTGTAAACCAGTTCATTGGAGTCTTGCGCCAACTGTAAAGCACGGCGAAAGTTCTTGTTGCGAGTGATGCGGTCATCACGGTGATTGAATTCGAGATAGAAAACCGACCCATCCATCGAGCGATCGATTGGCCAGCGTTGCTCCATGGCCGTGGGCAACATGGGTGACAGCAGATGGGTATCTACAATTTGCCCATCCTTGAAGAGGTTGAGCTTCGCATTGATATCCTGGGTAATATACGCCGTACGTATCTCATCCAGAAAGCCCTTGTTCTCGCGATTCCAATAGCTGGGATTCTTGACCCAGCGCATGGTGGAGCCATGCACCCACTCTGTCAGCAGGTAAGCGCCGTTATACAGCAGCATGTCAGCGTCGGCACCATAGCGCCCTTCGGTGCTATTAAAGAAGTCTTCCCGCACCGGGAAGTAGGTCAGATAAGCAACCAGTTTGTCGAAATAAGGAGTTGGACGCTCAAATTCCACTTCCAGCACGCGATCACTCACGGCCCTTACGCCCAGCGTTTCAACTGGTAATGCACCGCTGTTGATGGCTTCTGCATTCTTGATGGGATAGAGAATGAACGCGTATTGAGACGCTGTCTCCGGATCGACTACACGCTTCCAGGAAAATACGAAGTCTTTCGCGGTAACCGGGACGCCATCACTCCAAAACGAGTCCTCCCGCAACCAGAAGGTGGCGCCATCTGCTCGAATCTCGTAACGCTCTGCGACACCTGGCACTAACTGCGCATCAATGTCATATCCAAGCAGACCTTCCATCACGTGGGCCAGCACGACCAAACTGGAGGCATCTGTTGCCCGATTGGCATCGAGTTGGGGGGGCTCTTCACGCAGGGCTATGGTTATAGCGTTATTTTCAATGTCAATGGCGTTGCCAGACGTGGTGCTGCCGGCCTCACCGGCGATGATCCAGAGCAGATAGATGAAGGCTGCCAGGCCTGCTATTGCAATACCGGCGAACTTGGCAAGCTGAATGCCCGCCGAATGTGTAAACCCCTGATCCGCCTCGATAACGACGGAACCTGTGTCTGACATAGCTCCTTCCTCCTGCGTTGAGAATACCGCAGCGTCTGGGGACTCACAAGAACTATGGTGCGTGACTTATTGGCCTTAAAATGTCATTAAAAACAGCAGTTTAGCATGTAGATTTTGGCCTGGAGAACGCTAGCGGGGTTCCAGCCAACGCCCTACTCGCGAGAGTCCCAGATAGGCCCCCAGCAGCGACAGCAGCAGTCCGCCCGCAAGCAGCAGCCAGACCACGACGTCCCAGGCTGGCCGATAGGGGTACAGAAAATTGAAATCCAGGCTGTGCAGACCGCGATAAAGCCAGCGTTCTGTGCGATTAGCGCGGTGACTGACAAACTCCAACTCACCCGTCTGCAGTGACAGGTAATATCGAGAACCGGCAAGGTCATCGAATTCGACTCGCAGCACGGGCAAGGGAGGCGCCATTTGCCGGCGCGAGTTCCTACCATAGTAGTAGTTGTCGTATTCATTCAGAATCTCAGCGGCAACCATATTTGCGGCCACTGCTGGTTCCAGCTGCGCCAGAATTTGCGCATCCGTAAACAGGCCAAGTGGCTCCATGCTAGTTACTTCGCGAAATTCACGACTAATGGCCCCGATCGAACTATCGCCACCGATACTAAGCTCATAAAACCTTTTGCCTGCGAAGACGTGGAAATTTACTTCCTTCAGTGGGCCCTCGATGACAGCGAGATCTGCTGCTGGCGCTTCGCTCTCGAAGACGCTCACACCAGCTCGAGAGCGAAAATAGGCTACCGCGTCAAAATCCATACCGCTGGCGCGATTCCATGAGTAAGGCTCCATGGAAAGCAAGCCGCTGAAAACCCAGGTCAGCA
>MDTC01172744.1_pt1 | contig 13166 bp, 18 predicted proteins | sample 811181 | NCBI WGS metagenome assembly MDTC01 (sample SAMN05326644, study PRJNA326480) | marine metagenome | isolation source: seawater | place: Pacific Ocean: North | collected 2011 | reverse complement strand
CCAATGAGAAAAAGACAAGTACAATCGACTATAACGGGGGGCCCAATGAGAAAAAGACAAGTACAATCGACTATAACGGGGGGCCCAATGAGAAAAAGACAAGTACAATCGACTATAACGGGTCTTTTTTTATAATTATATAAAGGCGTTGTTGCGGTCGTTAATTTTTTTTTTCAATTTTCCGATGGCTTGCCCGGGATTGAGTCCCTTGGGGCAAGTATTTGTACAGTTCATAATTGTTTTACATCTGTATAATTTCATGGCATCATCGGCAAAATCTAGACGTTCTTGTGTGGCTTTATCCCTGGTATCTTCTATCCATCTAAAAAGTTGCATAAGAACTGCTGGACCTAGGTATTCGTCTGAATTCCACCAATAACTGGGGCAGGAGGTGGAGCAACAAGCGCACAAAATACATTCGTACATTCCGTCTAATTTTGCTCTATCATTGGGTGTTTGGATATTTTCTGATAATAATTCGGGAGTTTCGTTGCTTGTTTTGAGCCACGGTTTAATCATTTTATATTGTTTGTAGAAATTTGTCATGTCGGGGATTAAGTCTTTTATAATTGGCATGTGGGGTAGTGGATAAATAGTGTTGTTATTTGTGATGGGTGTTAAGCAGGCGAGGGTATTTTTTCCGTTAATATTCATGGCACAAGAACCGCAAATTCCTTCTCGACAAGATCTTCTGAACCCGAGAGTTTGGTCGATGTTATTTTTAATGTGAATTAGGCCGTCTAAAACCATGGGTCCGCAGTCTATTTTTTGTAATTTAAAGGTTTCCATTTTTGTTTTGGAGGAGGAAACGGTTCTATAAATTCTAAAGTTTCTCATTTCTAATTGTAGTTTTTATAGTTTTATTATGATTATTAACGTAGATAAGAAAACCAATACAGGCGAGTTTGTGGAGTTTTAGATTAAGAAATCTTGCTGGATATTCGATATTTTTAATCGGTATTTTGTGTATATAATCTGTGATTACGGAGCTGATGGAAATATAAGAGTGAAAGCCGATATTAATAAAGTTAAACGTTGTAAATCCAATCCATGGGGATAAACTAGAAGCAATAAGACCAGGGATGATAAGTTTGGAACTGGCGTGATATATGTGCATGGTTTTAGTGTTTTTATCGGGAGTGAGAATTTTTCTTAGCATTTTATTATAATTTAAAGATTATGACTTTAATACAAATATGTCGAAGTTCAGAATAAGTCCGCATATTAGTATTTATAAATTTCCAATAACCGCTATCAGTTCAATAAGTAATAGGATTATGGGAGTATCATTATCTGGATGTTATGTTTTTGGAGGAACATATTGTTTATTGGGAAATGATCCGTTGAAAGAAATAAAAAAGTTGAATGCTTTTCAGGAAAATTGTCTATATTATGGAACTATTTTTCCTATTGTTTTCCATACTTTTGGGGGTATAAGACATTATTTGTGGGATATGTTTCCAGAACACCTGCTTAAAAGGGAAATGGTAGCGAAGAGTTCGTGGGGTTTGTATGGAATTTCTGTTATTCTAACGTATTTTATGGTAGAAAAATATACGAGAAAACAATAAATTAAAAGTCATTTTTTAATGAAAGTTGTGTGGCTGATATATCTGCGTCTAATATGGTCATTTCCATGTTAAAGGGTTTTGGTGGATGTCCACCTTGAATTGAGTAAGGTTTTTTATCTTCAGGTATGGCATAATGTTGTTCAATTAGGGCTTTTAGATGGCCAATTTTATTAGTAATATTAACTCTGAACCATATTTTTTCGCCGTTAAATAGTTTAACAGTAAAAGTGGAGAATGGTTTATCTTCGTTAAGAATAGGTGGCATGTATGTTTTTTGTGAATTTTTAAGTGAAACGGGGTTATGTTTAGTTGGCGTTAGAATAAAAGCGTTTGTAAAAATAAAAAAACCGGTAAATAAAAGTAAAAGTCCCATATTTTATTAAGGAATTGTTATTGTTTTAAATTAATAAACCATTACCAATTCGTATTATAAAAAAATAATATTATATAATAGTAATTATGTCTATTATTAAGAAAGTTAGCAATTTTACAAGTAAAAATTACATGGTAATATTATTATTAGCTGTATCGGTTGTTCCGTTGTATTTATTTTATATGACACCAAAAAACGAAACAAAAGAAACAGAGGTTCAGGAGAACACGGAAGGATTTGAATCTAAAAAGGAACCTGAAGATAAACCTGAAGATAAGTCTGAAAAGTATAAGTCTCCTTCTCCGGTGCCGTCTTTTGAGCAATTAACACAAATAGATGCTTTTGCTTTAGATATGCCGGTAAATACATATGGTGATCTGAAAGACGAGAAGGAGAGTCCAGATTATTATGAAGGAACGATGGGGCGTTTGAGAGCACAGTTGCACGGATAAAAAAATGGTATATTAGCAAAATGACAAGGCAATTATATTGGGTAACGTATGAAACACATCCTCAGATAAATCCCAGAGGGCAAGGTTCGTATAAAAAATTGAAGGACACGTGCAAACGGAATAAATTAAAGGAACCAGTTGTTTTGGGAGCGGGTGAAAAGTGGACGGGATTTTCAGCAAAGTGGCGAGCAGTTTATAAATATTGCGCAGATAAGGATCCGAATTCTATTGTTTTGGTGACGGATGCCAGAGATGTGTTATGTAATAGGAATTTTAGAGGAATAGTTTCTGCGTTTGAGAAGGTGTCAAAGGGGGGTAGTGAGGTGGTATTTGGTTCGGAAGTGGGGTGTTGTGTTGATACGATGAAGGAGTACGGTCCAGGTGAAATAATAGCAAAAAGCGGCAGAAAAATTAGAAAAGCTGAAAATACGATAAAATGGCACGAAGATGAAGAGTATGGTGATGAATTGGACGCAACGGGTTATTATAATAAAAAGTGGGTAAAATGGTTTAATAGCGTTGCTCCAAAAAACTCAAAAAGCGGAGTGGCATTGAATGCAGGGTTGGGTATTGCAACGGCGAAGATGTGGAGAAAGACAATACGACAATTGAAGATACAGAGCGAGAGAGAAGACGATCAGACATTGTGGTCGTCGTTGATGTTTATAAGGCCGAAGTTGATAAAACTGGATTACGGTGGTAAAATTTTCACGAATACAAATATGTGGGAGCCGAAGGGTTGTTTCGTGACATGGGATTCTAAACGGAAATCCTGGAGAAATAGAAAAACAGCTACATATTCTTATGTAATTCAGACGCCAGGTGCCCCAAACGATACATACAAAGGTAAGGCGTGGGCGTGTTATATGGAGTTGTATAAAAGTTTGGCGAGTAAGCAGGTTTAAAAAAAAAGTGCAATAATAAATAAAGAATGGACTGTGACATCTGCGCTGATAAATTTACCTCGGAAAAGAGGAAACAAGTTGAATGTCCAGGCTGTGAATTAAAAGCTTGTAGAGAATGCGTTCGTCGTTATCTAACAGCAGATGATATGTTACAAGATCCACATTGTATGGGGTGTCGTATTGGTTGGTCGCAGAGCGTGGTATTTAAAGCGGTAGGTCAGTCGTTTGCGAATAAAAATATAATTGCTCATAGGCGAAAGGTCTTATTGGAGAGAGAAAAATCGAAAATACCGCAAACTCAGGAGTATGCAGTGGCACGTAGAGATTTGCCGATATTGGAGGATAAATATTTGAAAAAGAGGATGGAGTTTGAGGATTCTATTCGAAAAATGAGGCATGAATGGCAGCAGAAAAACTCGCATTACGGGGTAAGAATTAAAAAGTTGAAGAGCGTGGTGTATCCTCATACGAATGAAGAGAGAGCTCGAAGTGTATTTGTGCATAAATGTACATTGCAAGGATGTGAAGGTTTTTTATCAAGTTCGTGGAAATGTGGAGTTTGCGAGAATTATACTTGTCGAAGTTGTGGTAAAAACGTTGGAAAACGGGGCCAACAAATGGAAGAGCACGTGTGTTTGGAAGATGACATAGCATCATTTTCGCTAATAATGTCGCAATGTAAGCCGTGCCCAAAATGCGCAGCGCAGATATATAAGATAGAAGGTTGCGATCAGATGTGGTGTACAATGTGTCAAACGCCGTTTAGTTGGAGAACAGGCTTAGAAATAGTTGGAAATATCATACATAATCCGCATTTTTTCGAATGGCAGCGTAATAGGAGTACTACGGGGGAAATACCTAGACAGCCGCACGATTTGGCTTGTGGAGGTCGCATTACTGTACATGATATAACTCATGCGGTGAATTGTATATTTAGGGAAGGTTGGGATATCGAGGGAAGTGATAATATACAAAGAAGGCCGTTAATTGAAGCGGATACGAATATTATGATGTCGTTTATGTATTGGTTATTGATGAAGAAAAATCATTACGGGGATGTGGAGATGCGAATGTTACAGCCGAGAGAAGGTGTAGTTGAGATAGAGGATAAGAAGTTGTTGGCTGATTTTATAGTTAATACGATTGATGAGAATACATTGGCTCAAAAGTTGGGTATAAAGGATAAAAAGCGAAGATTTAATGCAGAATATTATGGTATATTGGAGACTTTTACGACGGTTATTGATGATATGCTACAAAAAATGTGTAGAGAGGCAAGGGATTTGACTTGGCCGTCGGATACTATCCACGGAATTCGAGTGGAAATTTTGAAAAATGTAGTGGAATTACACGAATTGGCGCAGTATTTGACGAAAAGCGTAAATACACTTTGCGTAAATTACGGTTATTCGCAGGGAAAATTCACAAATGAGTTGTATGATCTTGACATGTGTATAGGGTATTTATTTCAGAGAATTTCACAGCCTAAAGATTGGGACACGGACTGGATTCCACACGGTTTGGTAATCCCAGATGAGAATTGGTGGCCTCCTAGAGGTTTTTTGTTGAGAGCGGAGTACAGGTATTAATCTTCGAATTCGCTATCAGATTGAGTCATGGGAAAAATACGTTTTCTACAAGTGCGTGATATTTCCATGGTTTCACAGCCCGTGCAAGTCCAACTCATATATCTATTACATTGTAAGCAGCGAGAGACTGATGGTTTTCTTATTTCACCGCACAGGTTGCACCATTTTTTTTTTAAATTTTCTGGTCCATCTGAAAAGTTTAGTGGGTGGTTTGTGGATGGGGTTGATGAAGCTGAGGATGTTGCGGGATAGTTCAGGTGGGACGTGGTGGTATATCCACGGGTAGGGACGTTGTTTTAAACATTTTGTAAATTTTAGTCGTTTAAGACTGGGAAAATAGTCGGTAAGTTTACCGGTGGGTCTATTTTTTCTTTTTTTAGTGGAGAGTGTCATTTTAATAAGATATCGTCTTTAATAAATGTTGAGAATATTATCGATTATGAATAGGCGTCAAAACTTGGTGAGCACGAATAGATTATATAATAGTAAAATAGTCCACCATTATGAAAACCCAAAAAACGTAGGTTCAATGAACGGTAAAAATAAGGGCGTTGGTATTGGCTTGGTTGGTTCTCCAGCTTGCGGGGACGTAATGAAGCTTTCGTTGAAGATTTCGAAAAATGGCGTAATAAAAGATGCGAAATTCAAGACATTTGGTTGTGGGTCTGCTATTGCTTCTAGTAGTTATGTTGCGGAATATTTGGTGGGAAAAAGTGTCAAAGAAGCTGGCGAATTAAAGAATGCGGAAATATCAAGATATTTGGGGTTACCTCCGGTGAAACTTCATTGTAGTATGTTAGCTGAGGATAGTATAAGGGCTGCTATTAGAGATTATAATGATAAGAATTGATGCGGCGGTAAGATTTGTAATAAAAAACCTTATTTTAATTAAATGTTAGTTATACCTCCTGGGTGGGAAGTTATAAAAAGGAGTAAGGATCCAACATCAAGAGTTCAGGTAATTTGTAAAGATTCCAAGGGGAGATCGCAGTATATATACCATCCGATGTGGAGTGTATTGTCGTCAGCGTTAAAATTCAAGCGTTTATTGAAGTTTTCCAAGCAGGTGCGGAAGTTGAGTAAAACGTCAACAACAGATGACATTGACAATATAATAAAATTGATGATGACAACAAATATTCGAGTGGGTTCCGATAAATACGCAGAAGAAAATGAAACATTTGGAGTGAGTACTTTATTGACAAATCACGTGTATAAGAGTGATAAAAGAGGTGAATTGGCGTTGCGTTTTGTGGGTAAATCGAGCCATTCGCATGATGTATTGTTAAAAGAGAGCTCGAATGTGGATTTTATTAAGCGTAAATTAAGAGAAGCGAGAAGTTGCGGAAATAAGAGATTATTTCCATTGGGAACGGCCGATAAGTTGAGAGTTAGATTCAAAGAATTGTTCGGCGATGATTTCACACCGAAAGATATAAGAACATACAAAGCTAATACGACGTTGTTGTTATATCTTCGTAGGTGTAGTTGTGTTAATTTAAAGAAGGAGTTGTTGATGGCAATAGATAAGACAGCGAATACTTTACATCATACAACTTCTGTTTGTAAGAGTAATTATTTGTGTCCTCAGATATTGGAGCTTTGGTTGAGAGATCCCACTTTGATAAAGCGAGGGCGAGGCGTAAATTTGTATAAGTTGGCGAAAACGTTAAAATTGTAATTATTTGTTGCGGGTATAATGTCTTTAAAATAAGATACTTGATATATAATAATGGAGGCATTTGATTTGAGTGAAGGTAAAATACATCACGATAAGATGGATGATATTTTTTATTTTAATTGTCCTCATTGCGGTGAAATATGTCAAGTGCCGAGAACTGAGATAAGATGCACTATATTTAGGCATGCCGTGTTTAAAAAGGGGATGCATTTTGTGCCTCCTCATGCCACGAAGGAAGAGTGCGAGGGTTGGTTAAAAGAAGACATGGTGTATGGTTGCGCAAAGCCGTTTAAATTTACGGGGGATAAGGTAGAAGTTTGCGGGTATATATGAAATATGTGAGAATGGAGTATTTGTAAAAAATAACATAATATAGAAATAAGTTGTGTAAAGATATTTTTATCAAAATGGAAAGCAGGTTTCATTTGTTGCCTTGTGAAATCAGGGTGGTTATTTATGAATTTGACAGTACATATCATGAATTATTCAGAGTTTTGATGAATGAGTTGAGATGTGTATTTTATTTTTTGAATAGAACGGTTAAATTTAAGCCGTCGCTGGTTAATTGTAGGAAAGTAAAGTCGTTTTCTATTTAAAGCACAAATTATAGCAAAAACTAACGTAATATATTAATTAAAATCAATGATATATTATAAATGACTAAAATACATTACGTTACTTACGCAACCCACGAACAGGGCACATTTAAAGAGCTTATTGATAATAAACACGGTATGAGTATAAAAGTGTTAGGATTTGGAGAGAAGTGGCAAGGATTTATGGGAAAGGCCAGGAGTATTTTAAAGTATATTCGTAGTCTTCCAGATGGTGAGATAGTTGTTGTTTTGGATGGTTTTGATACTCTTGTGAATGGCTCTCCGAAAAATATATTAAATATATTTGAGTCGTACCAAACAAGAATTCTCGTTTCCCAGGATCCCGTTTTGGTCAATAGATATATCGTTAAAAGGATATCTGGGGAGTGCAATAAAGTTGTTGCTAATGCTGGTATGTATATGGGTTATGTAGCGGATGTTAAAAAAATGTTGGAATCGGTGCTTACGGAAAAGTCGGAAGATGATCAGCGTGGAATGAATGGGTATTGTTCGGCGGTGAACGATGAAAGTGTGATAAAAGTTGATAAATCGTTTAAAATTTTTGAAAATGTGAATTTATTAAATGCTGGTTCTGTGAATAGTGATGCTATATTTATTTCTTATCCAGGGTGCGGTAAGTGTACGAAATATGAATTATTTGAAAGATTTGTGATAAGAGGTGTTCCGGAATATATTGGTTTTTTTAAGATGGAAATAGCAGTAATTGTATTATTGTTGTTATATTTTTACGTTATACCGATGGTTAGAAGAAGGAATCGTAATCGATGAAAGGTTTGTTAGATTTAATAATTTTTCCTATGGGTATCATATCTTGTAAATTGTCAATATCGATATTTTTATCAAAAATAATAGCCATGCCGATGCCGCAATTGTACGTTTCAATCATTTCTTGAGCAGTCATGTCAGAATTGTTGAAAATCCATTTAAAAATAGGAGGTATATCCCATTTTCCGTCAATATGAATGGCGTGGTCTTTATCTAATAATCTGGGTATATTTTCAATTAAACCACCGCCAGTTATATGAGCAAATCCCTTAACTGAGGGTCCGTGTTTTTTAATAATATTATTTATATCGTCAACGTATATTTTTGTCGGAGTAAGAAGTTGGTTTAATCCACCAGGAATATCAAAATTGGCAAGCTTGAGTAATTCATGTACAAGAGTATACCCATTGGAATGTAATCCGCTGGATGGTAATCCGTATATTAAATCGTCTTCAATTATTTTTTTGGGATATACATCTTGTTCTATAGAACCGACAACAAAACCAGCCAAATCAAAATCAAAAGACTCTTTATACGTTAAAGGCATTTCAGCAGTTTCTCCGCCTAATAGATTGCAGTTTGCTATTTTGCAACCTTCGTGTATGCCTGAAATAATTTGAGAAGATATTTCAATATTTAATTTATGGGAAGCGTAATAATCAAGAAAAAATAGAGGCGTTGCTCCTTGGCATATTATATCATTAACACACATAGCCACAAGATCAATACCTATAGTATCATATTTATGTAAAATCTTACACATTTCAAGCTTACTTCCAACGCCGTCGGTAGATGCTACAAGTTTAATACCGTTTTTATAGTCATAAATACCAGAAAAACCTCCGATATTTTCGTTGCCAGTTATATTTTTGATAACATCAACGAAATTATTACCATTTTCGATGCTAACACCGGAGTTTTTATAATTTAAAAGAGAGGACATATGAAAATGGGTTTAGAATAAATAAGATAATAATGTTGTTATATTTTACGTGGTATATATGATAATGTATTTAAAAAAAAGACATAGCATTTTTGTAAATGAGCGATAAGAAAGAAAATTTACCTAATTTTAACGACCATATACCACAACTCATAGAGGTGTATTTGAATTGCTCGACGAATGCGGGGCCAGGTATTTTGGCCATAGGATTTGATTCTGAATCGGGCGAATGTAATTGTAATTACGTGACTATATCTAATGTTCCCCCAGAAATAAAAGATTCCCACGATGACCTGCTGAAAGAGTGCAGCGAAGAGCATACACCGATACATTTGATATTTCACGACAGTGACAAGAATTTTGCGGAAGGTACAGCGCACAGGTTTAAGGTAAAAGCGAAGACGCCAGAAGATGTCAAGAAGGAGGAGTTGGATGTAATAGAGGAAGAGGCGTGAGTTATTTGGGGCTGAAAGAAGTTCCGCAACCGCAAGTGGTGGCGTATTCTTTTTTGGGTTTAAAAATGAATTTATTTTCGTAAATATTGTTAGAATAATCTTGTTGAACGTAGTCGATTGTTGTTCCGAGTAGTAGTAGTTCGGAAGAAGGTTCGATGATGAGTTCGATGTTTTTATGTTTAATGGAAGGTGAATTTGTGGATATGAGGTCGTCGTATTCTTGTTGTTTAATTGCTTTTAGAGAGTAGTTGAATCCGTTACAACCGCCTCCTTCGGCGGAGAAAAGGAAAGCGGTGTAATGTGGGTCTGAGTTGATCACGTTGTGAAATTTGTCCCAAGCGTTATTTGTGACAATGACGGGGTGTAAGCGGGGTTTGAGTTTAGTGAGCATTATTTAAAAACAAATGTGTTGTATTAATAATATGAGTAAGAAATTTAAAGCGGCACCTGAATTCGATTTTAGCAGGCCTGTTATAGATGAGGAACTATATGATCGGGTAGTAGTATCATTGAATGAGGAAGTGGAAGAAAATAGCCAGAGACGGTGGAAAGATGGGTTGTGCGATTGTTTTAATAATATATATCCGAGTATGGTGTGTTCTTTTTTAACGCCAGTTATATATACGGGCCAGCAAATAGAAAGGCTAACACGGACAAAATGTTCGTGTTGTTGTTTTTCGGGAGCAGTATTGGCAACTCATGGTGTATCGTTGGCGTTAGTTCCGTATAGTCCAGTCTGGTCGGCGGTGTTTGGGTTTTCTTCGGGTTTAACATTTTTGACGGGTGTATTGAATGTAAGAAATATGATAAGAAGGCGAAATAATATAGCAGGGGGGGATTGTGAGGATGTATTTCTGTCGATATTTTGCACGCCGTGTTCGTTGGCACAAGGAGGTAGGGAGTTGTATGGATACGATAGAATATGTGATGATATGGATACGTGTAGAGAAGGGTAAGAATAAAGTGGTTGCGGTTTTATAATACAAAGTTAAATAAAACGCATTATTATAAAATCGTCGCAATGAGTTTTAAGTATTCGAGTGTTCAATTTGGGGAGATATTGGTGGCGGCGAAAGCTATAAGGTCTGATTTGGATAGTGGTAATAGGACGGTGGAAGATATAGAAGTTAAGTATGGAAGAATAAAGGAAACGTATCCAGAATTTTTCAAAGTTATATTGGGTGATAGAAATTCTGTTCATATAATATCGTTTATGAAGAATTTGGTGGAGCGTAGAGAAAGCGGAGAAATAACAAAGGAAAGAGCTGATGTTGAGTTGGGGCAGTTTATGGCGGGTAAATATTTGCCTACAGATGAAGAACTTAGAAGGCGAAAATAAAATAATTAGTATTATTAAATGAGAACAAGAAAAAAGGGTTTATTTGGAGAAAAAGTAGATTCTAAAAAAGAAGATTCTAAAAAAGAACATAGTAGTAGTAAAAAGAGTAAGTCAAAAGAAGAAGCTACGCCGTTTAAAGATGAGCAAAAATACACGAGACGATCTTCTTTAAAAAAGGTAAAACCGATCGTTCAGAATCCGTTGGAGTTTTTAGATACGATGGTATTTGATGTGTCTAAAGTAACGGAAGTAAAGAAATCAATAACAAAATCCTTACCAGGAAGAATACCTAGCGAATTGAATAATAAATCTTGGGGGCAAAATATAGTAGAGCAGATAATTCTTTTTTACAAAGTAATAATATTTCACCAAGATTGCGTTAAAATAGTGTTGGAATTAATACACAATATCTCCAGTGCGAGTGATACACGTTTGGATGAAATATTGGCTAGATTAAAAGAGCAAGTAACAAAGGATAAAAAATCAAATAGCGAAGAATTACAAAAATTAGAAAGAAAAGCAGCAACAGAAAGAATAGACAACCTCGAACTACCAGTTAGTCAAGAAGACGTTGACAATTTGGCAGTTGTAGGAGACAGCGATACAGAGTACGACAGAAAAGTCAGAGCAAAAGTGAACGAAACCGATTCGGAGAAGAGAGCACAAGCGTCTAAAAGAGTTCGTGCGATGATATCGTCGAGGCGTGTAAGGTTATTTTATTTTTTGCTGTATAATAAATATACAGTAACGGACAATGAGATAGTTCCGCTTTCTACTAAGCACCCGATGAGTAAATTTTTGAAGTATTTCAATAAATTTATTGATAATAAAGCGAGGAAATTTTTGCAGACACCGTCGGAGACGGAGCCCAGAGATGAAGCTAAACAGGTGGGTGAGTTGCGGCGAGACATGTTGAATAATGCGGGTGATGATTTGAGTGAGTGGGAGAAGATGTATTTGATGTCGGTGGTATTTAAGAATCGTGGGGGAGGGGGTACGTTTTTCAGTCCTTCTGGTTTTTTGTCGAATAGTTTTGGGAGTGTAGATGACAAGTTAGATGATTTTAAGGCAGTGGAGCGGCAGATATATGAGTTTGCGTGTGAGCGAACGATGTTGATATTATTTGATAGCGGATTTAGGTTGAATCATAAGAAATTGAAGAAGTTTGTAGATGAGTATACGGCATTAGGTGGTAAATCGGAAGGTCAAAAGATGAGTACGAGCCAAAAGGCGGAAGATTATATAGCGCAGATGAAAAGATGTACATTTATAATGAGAAGGGGGTTATTTAAGCGGCCAGTATTAGAGTGGTCGTATGGAGAGAGTGTGTATGAGCATGTGTTGAATGACGCTTATAATATAAGGCCAGTTCAGTTGTTAAAGGAGATACCGGACAATCCAACATATGCGAGTAGATTGAGGGGAGCACTTGATAGAAAAACGGAGTTATTTCAAAAGTGTGAGAATCCAACTGTTGCGTGTATGCCAGAACTTTCGGTGGGTCGTATTATGTATTTTTTGATGACACATTTGTTGTTAATACATAGGATATTAGTGCGTTTGAGCGTTGAGAGGCTCACGGCGGCGAGTGGAAGTACGGCTTATATGTTGAAGAAGACTAGTAAAAAGTCGTATTTGAAGTATACAACGTTATTTGGGCCAGGAGATGTTGAGATGTTTGAAGAGAAGTTTGTAAGGGCAAATTCCTCGCAGCCGATAAACATAGTAGATATAAGAACAATGATGGTTATGGATGCACAAGGGTATAATTTGGATCAGAAGGGGAGCGATGATGTATTGACGGGTTTTATGGATACACGTTCAACAACGTTGTATAATCGTTCGAAGGAAAAGGATCCGCATGTTGGTATTAAGAAGAAGGGGTTGGTTCCGTATCAGTTGAAATATAATGATTTTGAGAATTTGATACATAGGGTGTTGGCTGAATATGACAATATGGATTCGTTAATAACGCCGTATGAGCGTGTTTTTATGAGTTATGCGCTTTCTAGGTGGAGTACAAGAATTTTATCGTGGCGAAAGAAGTTGAAATTGCCAATAATGTCAAAATCTCAATTGGCCCGTTATAGAGTTGCTAAAGAACAAGTTCAGACTATACAGCGTCGTTCAAGTGGTTTTGGGTTGTTGGATAAATTAAGCAAGAAGCACGGTTCGGTTACGCTTACCAAAACGTTGTTGAAGTTGAATAAGTCGTTATCACCAGAGCAGCGGAAGTTGAATAAGAAGTATGTGAAATATATAATGTTGTCAAGTAAGTAAGATGAAATTTAGGTTAAAAACGTTGTTGTTGTTGTTTATTTATTTGATATTGGTGAGTTATTTGATAAAGAACACCGCACGGGAAACATTTGGGCAAGAGGATAAAAAAGGGGGAGGAGCGGTGAAAGAAAAAACTGAAATAGATTATAAATTAACTAAATGTTATAAATCAAGAATTATAACTTCGACATCTAAT
>MDTC01006963.1_pt1 | contig 13167 bp, 12 predicted proteins | sample 811181 | NCBI WGS metagenome assembly MDTC01 (sample SAMN05326644, study PRJNA326480) | marine metagenome | isolation source: seawater | place: Pacific Ocean: North | collected 2011 | reverse complement strand
TTATAAAACAAAAACTCTTGTAACATGGCTGTCGTGTATTGTTTGTGTTTGACATACTTGTAAAACTCTGGAAACTTGTCTGCTTGTTTCGGGAAAAATACCTCAAACATCATTTGAGTCTGATACTTATCCGCATAACTCAATTCGAGTTTATGATCAATCCGACATGATCTTATCATAGCGTTGTCTAATACTTCTGGTTTATTGGCTGTCAGAAAGACTAGGGTCCCTTCTATGCAGGTAAACCCATCGAGACAATTCAAAAACCCCTGCATCGTGATACCATTGTTTTTGTCTCCTTCTTTGCGTTCTTCAAACATCGTATCTATATCTTCTATCACCACTATACGATTTTTATCTGATTTGTCATTGATATAATTGAAAGCATCTACGAAATTGCTGTCTAACATTGTCTTGGTAACGGGTAGCACAAATAAATCACAATCCAATTCAGATGATATGCTCTTAATCACGCTGGTTTTTCCTGTTCCTGGAGGACCATAAATCATATGCACACTCTTGTAAGGTATCCCATACTTCAAATAATCACTGCGTATTTCTTCTGAAAAGAACGTTTGAACCTTTGCTAACAAGTCTTCTTTGACGCCTTGTTTCAAATACACTGTTTGTATATTTCTCTTGGGTGTTTTTGACAACAAGGACCAATAATCATCACTGTAGTAATATACAGACATAGTATCATTATCGGTTTCCAGATAACGATTACAATCATCATTGTGCCTTTCCACTGCGGTGTCCACAAAATCTATCAAAGCATCTCTTGAGATACATTGCAGATTCATGTTCATAACAAACGTTTCTGTTGGGAAATGAGCACAATCATTTGCTTGTAACAGTTTTTCAGGTTTCCCCTTTGGATCAATCATGTTGTGATGATCAATATGAATCTTATACACAGTGCCATTGTATGTCCAAGGAATTGTTATCACACATTCTCCTGAAGATAACACCTTAAGAGTCTTGGGTTTTTGTTTTCTTTGACGTCTCCAATCATTTTGCTGTGAGACAAGCTCTTCGAGATATAGAAACTCTTTTATTTTTTCAGGAAACTGTTTCAAAAGATATTGAGATATTTCTTCGTATTTATCTTGTGTGCTTAAGTATCGGAGTGTATATATATCACTTTGTTGTCTCATATTTGAGATGCAAGTTAGGAATGATAAACATGTGGCTCCTGCAAAAGCAAAGGTATTCTTGGTAACTAATTCGTTCATTGGTAACTGTATAACAGTCAATCAAACCTTTTAAATCAAAATTTGAAGTGTATTTAAATATAGTGTGTAACTATACACGAATACGTGATGAGTCTCGCATCTAAAATAAATCGTAGTCGCTATGTGTTAAAAGAGTATCTAAAAGAGGAATGGGACACTTCTGTCGTTACCGATTATTCGGATAAAGATATAATCAATATCTATCTTCAAAAAGTTCCTAAAATACAGGGATTTGAGAAATTCGGTGAAGCGATTGGTTGTAATTTCACATTACAACACCGGAAAGTTTCTTCACATTCTTTGCATGTGATTTATTACAATTTTGGAGAATTACATGATCCTCCCAAAAAAGTTACTAAAAAAAGTGCAGCCAGTTTGAGCGAATTATATCAAGAAACTATCTCTCCTGACGACAGTTTACTGATTATTTTCCAAAGTCCCCTCACAACTAATATACAAAAGGCATTTGATGAATTATACATTCAAAATCAAGAGTATTTAAACATCCATAAGTTTTCAGATGTTGTCACTGAAGAAAATCAATCATTGGGAGATGATTCGTATTCTCAAGAATATTTCAGAAGTGTTCATGCCTTTTGTCTAGATCATCTTCAATTTGATGTTCGTGCTCACGAAAGAGTTCCTCAACATAAATTGATAAGAAATCGTAAAGATATTCAAAAGATACTCGACAAATCAAATGCAACCTTAGATCAGTTACCTGTTATACACAGAAATGATATTCAAGCTAAAATTATGAGAATGGCTCCAGGAGATATATGTGAGATTGTTCGTAAATCATCAGTAGGTAATGCGGTCAGTTACCGCGTTTGCCGATAACTCTTTGTATTTCTTTCGGGCACTCATTGGTGCGTTTTTCAAAATACTATCATACAAATTTCTTGATATTATTTTTGTTACAGTTCTTTTATTACATGATGGATTCAGTTGATTCATGTAACCATATACTATCAATATAAATCCTATAACAAATAGTGTTAAACTTAGATTCATCTTATTACCATCTTAGAGTTTATTTCTGACGACATTCTCATCATTTATCATGTTGTCTAAAACCCGTTCATGATATTTGTTATCTATTGTATCGTGTTTGTAATTCATGCGGATTTCTGTTTGGTATGGATCCATATCTGATAACAAATAGTGTGCACTATATACACTATCTTTTTTTTCCGGCTTGTATATGACATCACAATTTACCGGATACTCTATCTTTGAATGAAAATATTTTGCGATCGCTGCCACTATATATCCTAACAAAAATAGTGAGAGTATGAAATAAAAGCTTTGAAAGTAGTGTATCATACTACATTCTAGAAATTATTGAGACGCTTGTTTGCGCTGCATCCATGGATCATCACTTTCCAAGGATTGCTTGACCTCATCTGATACAACATTGGTCTTGGATGCTGGAACCTCTTCTATCTCAGGCTCAGGTTCTGTCAACAGTTCGGGTTCGGGTTCCATATCTTCAATTTTGTCGTTTTCTGATGCGTCTACCTCATAACCATCTGTTTCATCTAACTTTTCCGCCTTTTCTTTGGCTTCTTTCTCCTTTGCGAGTCTCACCTCTTCTTGAGCCGCCTTGATTTTCTCACGCTTTTGCTCTTCATAAAAGATGTCACGATTGACATTGTTTTCTTGATATTTTTGCATCATATCATTGAGTTGTGTATTTTGAAAGTGTTCATCCGCCACTTTGTCGGCATTGGGATCCCAAGGCAACCAATATCCCACTTGTCCAATAAACACATGAAATGCTGAGTCAGTGTTGGACAAGCTCTTAGCACGTGCTTCTGCTGCCTCTCGGGTATCAAACACTCCGCGGATCTTGATTCCTCGAAGACTCGTCTGAAAATCATTTTGTTCATCAAAATCTCTTTGCAATTTTTCTTCATATTTGTAACAAAAATCATTGTATTTTCCATAGACTTCATCAAACTTGAGCTTCTGATCCTTACAATAGGATTGCAAAAACTTCGCACATTTGAATCCCTCCTTGTTTTGAATCAATGATTCGGGTGAAATAAATGACATGCATACATAGTTTTGTCCCGCAATCGGGGCATCCACTTCAAGGTAGTCAATTTTCTCGGGTTTCTTGTCTTCGCTCATAGTCAATGTATAGCAACAACGGGTAATTTTTTAAATAGTTTCAAACTCAAATAAAATATGATATACATCATAGATGTTTCAAATCAATACGACACACTTGTTGAAATACTTGATCATGATTGTAACTGTTACTGTCGCCACAAAATATGTGCCTTCTTGTGGTGTATTGCAAAAACATGCGATTTATGTTGGTCTGGTTGCTGGAACTGCATTTGCATTGTTAGATACCTGTTATCCAAGAATCATTGTCACAGACAATCATGATCAGTTAGCTGTCTGATTATGCACTCGGTATATATTGCCATTTTAGATCATGACATATCTTTTCCCATATTTGATCTTGTTGTTGTAATTTTTCTCGGCTTTTCAATAAAGGAAAAAAAACTAACAAGTCATCTAATTCTAACAACTCGCAAAACTTATGAAGAACATATGAATATGATAAAAAGTTTTTTCTTTCAGGTGGACAATTTTTCATGAATGGCACCTGAATTTCTTTAAACAGTGATCGCAAAGTTTCTTCTGTTTTGCGAGACAATGACGGCGCTTTAGTTCCACTCAATACATTCATCAAATGAGGTATATGTTCATAATATTTGTTGTATCCTAATTTTTTCAAGATCTCTCTCATTTGTTTGTAGGTTAATTCGTGATCTTCACTTAATTTAAACTTTTGGATTTCTTCATGCACTTGTGTATAGATTTCTGTGGGCAATTCTGTTGTTTCTTTTGCTTGAAATTGTGCGAGCCACTCATTAAAATGATTGATTCGTTTGTATGCAAAATAATTTGCCTCTTTCGGTGGATCATTGTAAGATCCTTTTTCTGAAAATATCAACACATCTTCTGTGTATCCACATTTAGGACATCCTAACAAACCTGTCACCATATCCATTGTCAAAGGAACCCTACAACTTGAACATTGTGTTGGCGTTTCATCTGTATGTTCTTGTCTTAATACTGTATCATCTGTGTTTGACAGATATTGATTAAATAAATCATGTTTTTGTATTCTTTCTTCTGTGTCTTCAGTTTCTGTTTGATTACTATTGAAAAAACGAAGTATACCATGATTTGTGTCTTGTTTTACCTCTTTTTTATCACTATAATAATCATTCAATAACACGCCATTGTCCATATAATATTCGATTAACTCATCTTCATCCAGATCTTTGACTATCCCTTGATGAATATCATCTATCATTTGACGACTGTCTGTGTGACATTTCTTCAAGGGTTTTCTCTTTAAAGACATATGATATCTGTGCAATCAGTTTTGTTTAAATCGTGCCTGGGCCCAACGATAACAAAACCCTCCGTTTTGAAGTAAGGGTATCATGGAGGTTTTATCTGGAGGATAGTAGGCATATTGAAACACATCTTCTAGGTAGTCTATAGAAGCCACCCGATGCTCATTCTTCCAGTTTTGTTTTTTTTGAATATATTTTCGGAATGCATTTTGTATGATTGTAACTTGATGATGTTTGATTTCTTCATATATCGTGTGAAGTATCAAGATACCAATCAAATTATCTCCAAACACCTGAAACAATAGAGGCGAATCATCTGTGTCACCTGTTTCATCATCTGTATCATAATGTATATAATACTCTATATCATCCACATGTATCAGCATATCCATATCAATTTCACCTACATCATTTACATCCACATTCATTATAAGATAATAAGGTTAAAATAGTTAAAGGATATCTATGTTTAAATCAGAATCATGCAAGCCATCCCTCAAGATCCATTGTTTCAACAACCTCAACTTCCTCCTCAAGGAGAAATTGATACGTTCAAAACAAAAGTTAAGCGATGGCTGACTATCGACGAAGAAATCGCTGAATGTGAAAAGAAAATCAAAGAACTCAAAGCTCTCAAAAACAAACAGTTAGAACCCCAAATAACTGAGTTTATGAGACAATACAATATCAAAGATTTGAATACAGAAAGTGGTAAGATACGTTGCAATGAACGTAAAACAAAGCGAGCCTTGAATCGCGCTAACATTCAAGACAACTTGAGTAAAGTGATTCACGACGATATCGTTATCGAACAAGCGATGAATCTTATCATGAACAATCGTGAGGTTAAAATTAGTTACAAGTTGACGAAACCCAAGAAATAAGATCTTTTTCTTTGTGTTTGTTGCTTATCCCATAATAATATTTTATCATTTGTATAAGTTGTTTCGCATAAGTTGTCTTGAGACCACGCAACCTTTCTGATTCCGATTCAAGATCGGTTGTTTGTTTTAGTATGTTGTATACAGGATACAGATATTTTTTATTTCTTAGTAAATGTTGTTTTTGTGAATGCACTTGGGCCAGTGAGCGACTTATGTATTTATTAAACGGAACCTTGCGTATATCTTTTTTAGGATACAATTGATATGGATAGATTGTATTTAGTATTACATACTCTTGAAAATCCCATACATGGTGACGAATCATAAATGTCTCAATCAAATCTCCATCTCTGGCCCATTTACATATCTTGGGTAACACCCTTGTCCAATAGTTCTTAGGCAATATCAAAGAAGCGTTATCTAAAAGGTTTAATCCTATAGTTGTTTCATTCCCCATCGATAATCGTATAACTTGGCTTACGTCATTTTTGTTTTGTAACAGCTTTTCAATACTACTTTCAGTATCATCAAATACATCATATTTCTCATCATGTGTATCCAATAGTTTATGTAGGTTTCCGCGACTTTCATATATCTTTTGGTCTAATATATCATGTGAATGCCCAGGACATAGTTTCCTACATAATTGATAATACAATGAAGGTGTCCGTTTCAGATGTAGATGTATCCACGGATTACTCTTAAACTTCCTATGACTCATCATTGATTTGTCACATGTATACACAATTTTTACATGGGATCTTTTTTTCTCTCCTTCTGCGACTAACTGACTATATGTCTTTTTATCTTCGCGATAATATAATTGTATATCATCGACTAATAATCCTCGTTTATCTATCACACTCTGAAACATCATCGTTATATTCCCCCGATTTAGATTGTCTAACAAGATATCTATCTCTCTATGCAGTCTGATATGAGAAGAGTCTATGAGTATCATCTTTGTTTCAGATAACAAATGTTTTGCAAGAGTCGTTTTCCCACATCCTACACAACCCCAAATCACCAGAGGTGTATTTGTTTCATTGAATTGATGTATACATTTTTTCTGTGATTCTGACAAATACAGTGATGTCATCTTTTCATTTGATCTCTTTTTTTTAGATGTGTTTATTATAGAATGAAAATCTAGTCTGTAATAAATAGACTATGTTATCTTCAAATCTAATACCCTTGACTGTGGTTGGTATAGTTTCTGGATTAGCCGCGGGGATTGTTGGCGCAGGAACAGAAATCATGATTGTTCCGATGTTGACCCTGTTTGGTCTGTATGCAAATCTTAAACAACGAATCGGCACATCTCTTGTCATGTTACTACCTCCGATTGGTTTAATGGCTGCCTATCGTTATTATCAAAAAGGTTATGCAGATATACCATCTGGTTTATATATGGCCGCATGGTTTGCCCTCGCGGCTTATATATCTTCAACCTATGTGATTGACATAGATGAACAAAAAATACGAATCTTTTTCTCCCTATTTATCATATGTATCGGTTTATACATGTTGTTTTCAAAACCATTAAAGAAGGTTTGAGATGTCATAAGTTAGATTTTTAGACAAGTTAATCTCGATTATGAAGACACGGGGACCTCTCTCACAAGTTCATTTGAGTAGATAGGTAGACACTCGATATAGACATACAGTATTCGACATAATTCTTCTGTTGTATATTCTACGGGTAGAGACATAGAAACCCTCGATTCTATCATTTGTTTCATCTCCTCTTTCCATGTCTCCCCCTCCCCTTGATCTCCTATGCATTGTAATACAAAAGTCTGTATTTCACGGAAGTTGCGAGTTGTCAAATTGTTTGCTAGAGATTTAGTTCTTAACAAATCAGGTCCCTCTTGTATTGAAGTTTTTCTTGAAGCATGAAAGCGTGTTTCTTGAAAGTAATAACTCAAATCCGGTTCACTTTCACTTTCACGACATTGGGACACAATAGTGCTGATATCTTGAATATCACCTGAACGGCAAAAATTTCCGATCAAAACGCTCGGGACACTTTCTCCACCAGTTTGTTGAGTATGTAATCTATGAAATAATTCACTCAATTTGATCTCTTTGAAGGGCATGTGACCTGTTCTCCAGTCTAGTTGTAATTCTGTATTTTTATATACATTTTCATTATTTCTAAGCAAATATTTAGCTATAATATCATCTTCATCATCACGCTCTTGAACATCACTTTCCCCAATATCCAATTCAGATAAAGTCTCATATTTTTGTGATAAAGTTGTTCTAATTCCAGCATCAGCAATTCCTCTCGGAGGGGCTACAGGCTCCACATAAAAAACTGCATAGAGATACCCTTTTCCAAACCTATACTTAGCGAATAAAGGATTAGTAAAATCTTGTTGTTTAATAATTTCTATTATTTCGTTTAAATGATTTACTAGCCCAACAGATTCAGCCATTCTGTATGCGGCTTTTTGGTAATTATTTCCGTAATCAAAGTCAGATTCATAGATTTCTAAACAAATTTCACATATGTCACCGATGGCTTCTTCTATCTTGATCGTCTGTGTTATTGCTTTCATGAATTCCTGTCGTCCAGCTTCTGTGGGTTCATAAAATGTAAACTTTACATGAATACCTACATTATTATACTCTTTATTCAATAATTCTACAGCCAACATTTCATTTTTGTATTCGCTCGCGGCATCCACTTGAATAGGTGCCATCTCTTTATGCGCCGGCCATTCCAAAGACAAATCTAGAAGACCACAATAGGTAAACATACGATCCTTCTCACCTACATCCTGTGGGTAAAATGGATTCATCATTAAAATATAATCTTGAATCAATGAACCGGGGGGGTATATTGAATGTCCTTTATAATCAAGTTGCACTCCTTCTTCAGAGTTATCCATCTGAAGTGGTAGCATATTTTTAGCTATACCTGATCCATGGGCGAAAATTATGGTTATCCCTTCTGGAACAACAGTGAAATTATGTAAACCCTCTCCATGAGCTGATACTAGAGCAACTTTGTTAGGAGGTATTCTGTAGCTTCCATCTTCTGATTGCTCAAACACCATATCAACCACTTCAGCTAATGGATCAACCATGGGTGATTCTGAATAAGCAACAGGATTGGGTAATGGTGGAGTCGCACCAGGGAAAACATCTTCTTCTTTATCTGTTATATCCACTATCCTTTCACTTCCCTCTTCTCTTTCACCCGCTCCAAACTTTATCCTATGATTTCTTTTCACCTTTCTTTGGCTATGTCTCTTTTTCTTTTTCTTGTTCATAGTTTTACGCGAATACCGTTTCGAGCGAAGAATGCGTCTTGTCCTTTTATTGAATTTCTTTGATTTGCGTTTCTTATATTTCATATACAATAACTTACAAAAGATTTGATATGTCATAAGTTAGATTTTTAGGATGTTCCACATATTGGGGTCTGTCAATCGGAACAGGTAAGGTTTCAATATCTTCTAAGTATTTTTTCTGTTGTAACACATTGGATGATACAATGTCAATACAATAGGTTAACACTTTTTGATTTAACATCTTTACCTCTTCTATCACTTTGTCTGCTGCAGCCTGAAAGTTTGCAAACTGTAACATTATAGATCTCATGATAATGTATAACTCATTTTGCGATTGAGGTCCAATCACTTGGTTTGTTTTCTGATACACGCCATATCTCATCGCATCATTCAACACCTTAACATTCATGTCTGAAAAAAATACCGAGTTAACTGCATTCTCATCCAAGATTCCTCGAATCGATGATTCTTTGTTGTCATGAACCATCGTTAAATCTGCTCCCGGATTGAAGGGTCCTCTTGAAGAACCCTGACTTGCATCTCCGACGCGTCCATTATTTATTACAATCATATCATCTACTGTTGGTTCTGTGTTCATATCTAACATGGTCTTCAAGTTGTAGTATCTATTACCATCGTTTTCTTCAGACTCTACATAATCAGATGGACCTATGTCTTGTTTTGCCGGAACAATCGTTTCTCCCGCCGATAAATGGGGTTGCACATATTGATCATAATCTCCATATTCATTTCCTCTGATATTATACTTGGCTCCATCAATATCATATCCTATACTTGTGTCAGCTCCATTGTCTGGAAGAGAGGAATCCCATGTAAAAAAATTAGAGGAACCCGTCGCTTTGAAATCCGGTGACAAATTATTCAAATAACTCGCGGACATTGTCTATATTATACCCTCTAGAAGATTATTTCAGAGATTCTACCAACCTTCCACACTCACTTGACCATATTTCATCAATACTCGTTTGTTGTAACGTTTTGTATGAACACACTGTATCTGAATATTCCTGTTGCAACTTGTGTAACTCTTCTTCTGTAAAGCTTAACAAAGACATCTTTACAAGATAATCATAATGATGAGTCTTTTCAGATGTATCGTGTTGGTCTACAGGAATGACTTGTTTATCATGCACTTGAGGATACTTGTGTTTTCGTAAATCTTGAATAATATCGGGTTTCTTTCTCTTGTATATCACTATACGATCTTCCATCACATCTCGTAAGAACCGAATCCTCGCATCTAAGATTGTTATTTCACGTTCAAAGTCTTTCAATTGTGAATCTTTTCGTTTTACATACAACTCTCGTCTCGCTTCATAAAACTCATCCATAATCTCATTCAAGTTAAGATACTTTTGTATTTGTTGTTTACCATTATACAAATGAATATTGTTTAATGACAATCCCTTGGTAGTCGTCAACTTGAAATATTTCTCAATACCATCTATGTGAGGATCTTCTGACCATTGCAAACTAGCCATCATGCCTTGTGGAAGTGTAACCGTGAAATGCACACGTGTGTCTGAAGAATTATTCTGATAATCCACTATTGAATACTTGGGCTTCTTTTTCTTTTCTTTGGATTTCTTGGCACTGCTATCATCGGGTAACAATGAATCCAGAAACTTTTTGTAATCATCTGTCCATTTTCCGATAGGTAACTCTGTGATTTCAATCGTTGTATTGTTGACAACTTTGTAAACACCTTTACTCATGTATGTTTTATCATCTACTTTGAGTATCTGTCCCGTAAAACCATTGTAATAAGGCGCCATCGGTTTGTATCCTTCGCCCCTCATTCTTCTCAAGATGTTTTCTGTCACATCTGTAATGGAAAACTTAGGAACATGACTACTAAATCCAGTTCCGATACCATTCATTCCATTCACTAACACCAAGGGTATAATCGGTAGATAATGTAGGGGTTCGACTGTTTGACCATCATCCACATTGTATTCTAAAAGACTCATATCCTCTTTAGGAAACAAGTGTTGCACTATCGGATTTAATTCTGTGTGAATATACCTAGGACTTGCTGAATCATGACCCCCTTGGATTCGAGTTCCAAACTGACCATTCGGCATCAGTAAGTTGAGATTATTTGATCCTACAAAGGTTTGGGCCATTCCAATTATCGTTGACTGTAATGAAGCTTCGCCGTGATGATAAGCTGATGTTTCACTCACATATCCAGACAATTGTGCGACTTTGATTTCTTTATACAAATGTCTTTTCAAACACGCATACAATACCTTTCTCTGACTTGGTTTCAATCCATCATACAATGAACCGATTGATCGGAAAGTATCACTATTGGAAAAGTGTATCAGTTCTTTGTTGATAAACTCTTTGATGGGTATATGCGTTGAATTGTGATCTAAGATACTTGAATGATCATATTGATACAACCACTCTTTGCGTTTGTCTGCTTCTGATTTGCTAAATGCTAGGCTCATACTGTCATCTGTTTCTGATGTATACAAGAACTCATTTACCTTAAGCTGTCTGAAATAATCTCTCGCTTCAGATGCACTACTTGTGCCTAATCCCTTGTAATATTTGACATGCCATTTACGATGATCAGATGTTGATTCTTGCCAATGTTCATAATCTGTCATTGTGTAAAATGATTTCACGTGTTTCCCCTTTGTCACCTTGACAATCGGAGTAATCATGGCTGTCAAGAAGTTTTTGTCTTTGAGATTCAGTAGAGATGGCCACAACGTATGAAACAAGTTCATCAATAATCCTTTGATATGTGAACCATCATGATCTTGGTCCGTCATAATCATGATCGACCCATATCTCAATGATTTGGTTGATTGATATACTTTACCACTCTCTAACCCCAATATCTTTTTGAGATTCGTTACTTCTGAATTGTTTGTGATTTGTGTTTGCGATGCTTCTTTCACGTTTAACACTTTACCTCTCAGTGGAAAGACACCATAACGATCACGTCCTACAACTGACAGACCCGATATAGCCATGGTTTTAGCTGAATCTCCTTCAGTGAGTATGAGTATACACTCTTCTGAACGCTTGGTTCCCGCCCAGTTTGCATCGTCCAGCTTGGGGATGTCTCTTATCTTCGACCTCTTGCGACCATCTGTCTTTTTGCTTTCTTTATTCATCTTGAATTCTGTAAACTGTAATACTCGGTCTAATAGTTCTGTTTTGTCTAGGATTTGTTTCACAAACTTGTCCGGTATGACTGGTTTGGACCCAAACTTACTCGCAGGTGTAATTAACCTTTCTTTTGTTTGACTATCAAAAGATGGATTGTCTATCATACAATCTAAGAATACTTTGAGATAGTTTTTGATGTAAGTTTCATTGACATCTCGTTTTGCCCTCTTTTTGATTTGTGCTTTCAATGCACTAGTCAGCATCTTTGTTACTGTATCCACATGCTTGCCTCCTTTCGATGTTGCGATTCCATTGACAAAGGATACTTGTTCAAACTTATCTTCAGAGAGACTCACACACAATGACCATCTTTCACCAAGTTGGGTTGACAAACATATTGCATTCTTTTCAAGATACATTTTCGCATAATCAGGAAAGGTTTTCACCTTCAACACATGTTTGTTTAGAGACACACTTACTTTAGGATCAGTAATACCCGCTATATCATACACACGTCGTTTCATTAATGATATCATTGAATCAGAATATCCATCCACACCAAATCTCTGGAAATCAGCAATCCATGTAATTCGTGTATACGGTTTCTTATCATAATCAGTTATCTTCGGTTTCTTGGATTGTCTCATATTGTTTGAAAACTCTTGCACGTATTTCTTTTGTCTCACATGATCCACTGTTTCTAACTTAAACTTGGTGGAAAAGATGTTGGTAAGTTTGGCTCCATACCCATTCTTACCGCCGACAACCTTGGTTTCTTGTTTGTTGTAGTTGGTTGATGTTAACAAGTGCCCAAATATCATCTCAGGAATGTAAAGAGGTTTTCCATTTTTGGTTTCTGTTGGATGCTCGACGACATCAATTCCTGAACCATCATTGTATACCGATATCTGACCCTTTTCTGCATCGATTTCAACTCGGATTGATTTCACTGGGATATCAGAAGAACCACCCGATGTTTGTAAACGTATCACTTGGTCTCGCGAGTTGACCAAAATCTCATTAAATATGTTGTATAATGCAGGAATAAACTCTGTGGGTGCAGTGACAATTCGGTTTTGTGTATCATCAAAGACTCCCAAAGACTCTTCAATCAAGTCGCAACCTCCCACATAGGTATCGGGTGTATCATAAATGTGAGAGTGAAGATCTTTCTTTTGATATTGCGAACTCAAGTTTTTGGCAGACATGG
>MDTC01010056.1_pt1 | contig 13168 bp, 15 predicted proteins | sample 811181 | NCBI WGS metagenome assembly MDTC01 (sample SAMN05326644, study PRJNA326480) | marine metagenome | isolation source: seawater | place: Pacific Ocean: North | collected 2011 | reverse complement strand
TCATTGCTCACGCTCCAGTTTCCCAACGGTTTGCTTGGGACAGTTATCGATATGCCGTGGTGGTTGGGTGGAGAACTCAACTAGGATTTACTAAAGGAACATACCAATGACTGAATTATCTTTTCCTAGTCTTCCGTTTCTCGAACGCAAAAAGAAACCAAGAGAAACGGGTATTAACTACGTGAGAGCCCCGGTGTTGGTAGGCCAATGTATTGATGATTACTTACAGGCCTACAGCGACATTGTTGATATTTTCAAGCTTTCTGGGAAGCAGGCCGGTCAGATGTCTCGGAGCTCGTTGTTGCGGTTCCTCGAAATATGCAAGTCCAACGATGTAATGATTTCAATTGGTAACCCGTTGATGGATATGGCACTAAATGGTGGTCGTGAGATAGTCGATGATTATCTCGATAAGGTTGTCGACTATGGAGTCGACATTATTGAAATTTCAAGCATTGCTAGGTCGGCGGACGATGATGACATATGCCGTTTAATCGATGTAGCTTCCAAGCGAGGTTTGAAGGTAATCAACGAAGTAGGGGTCGCCTTCGCTCATTCGGAAGTGCAGGACAATATGATATTTAGTGAGAGATTGGGTCGACAGATACAACGATTTCTAGACGCAGGTTCTTGGAAAATTTTGTTGGAATCTGAGGGTATTACGGAGAACTTGGAAAAAGACAAATTTAGGTGGCAGTTAATCGATCGGCTTCTCAGCCCCTTAGCGTTATCACAATTTATGGTTGAGGCGGATGATCAAGATGTTTTGAGCAAATATATCGAAATATATGGTCCAAACATAAATATGATGGTTGATTACTCAAGGGTGCTCAAAATGGAGGATGCTCGGACTGGCCACGGTCCAAGTCAGTCGCTTTGGGGGAAAGTTGTAAAATATTAGGCGGCAAACGGATCAAAGTTTCATGTTCAGTAGTAGGAAAGGGTATCTGTTTTAATTGTCTTAGCCGTTCAGCGTATTTGGTGACGACTACTAGTTGTCCGGTCGAAAATATTAAGAGTTTCTCATCTAGTGGGGGGAAAAGTACTGCAGTGAAGTCTCCGAACTTTGACACTAATACTAGCTCGATAGAATTACTTTCAAAGTACTTCATTCCATGGGGGTACGATGCTTGAAAGGTTACTAGTAACGGGTGCCGCGGGCGGGGTTGCTAATCTCCTTAGGCCACGACTTGTTGGTGTTTCTAAAAAGTTCCGTCTAACTGACATTCGGCACTTCGTTTCAGCCTCAGATTTGGATGAGACAATGATTGGAGATTTGGCAGATTCCGCTTTTGTCGATCAACTCGTTCAAGGCTGTGATGGCATCCTTCATCTCGGCGGTGTGTCGACCGAGCAACCATTTGACGAGATCCTACCGGCGAACATTGTGGGCGTTTACAATATCTACAGGGCCGCGGCAAAGTACGATCGACCAAGAGTAATTTTTGCGAGCTCGAATCACGTTACAGGCGCCTACCGTACACAAGAAATAATAACGCCAAATGACCCATTTCTACCTGACAGTTTTTACGGGGCATCAAAGGTTTTTGGTGAAGCCGTCGCAAAGGTATTCTTTGTTAAAGAGGGGGTCGAGTCTGCGATCGTAAGAATAGGATCGTGTTTCGAACAGCCCTCGGATCTTCGGATGATGTCTACTTGGTTTAGCCCAGATGACTTTGCAGCGTTAATAAAGAGTTGTTTTACGGTAGAGACTTTAGATTGTCCGACCATTTTTGGAGTTTCGAATAATGCTCGTTCGTTTTGGAGAAACACTGAGATTAGCCATCTGGACTGGCATAGTGAAGCGCGAGTAGAGGACTTGCTTGGGTCGATGAATGAACCGAACGTCTCCCCAGAGGAAGTGGCGGCAGGTCTTATGGACTACCATGGTGGAACTTGGGTCAAGAGGCCTCTTGGTACTGGATGAGATTACTATATGAGAACAAATAAAATTCGAGAGAAATGGGACGCCGATGAGCCTGTATTAAACGGCTGGCTAACAATTTCTAACGGCTTTTCAGCTGAGGTAATGGCGCATCAGGGTTACGACACATTAACGGTTGATCTTCAGCATGGTGTTAATGATGAGATGAATCTCATCGCTATGCTGCAGGCAATCAGCACCACTGAGACCGTCCCAATTATTCGGGTCCCGTGGCTGGAGCCAGGGATCATCATGAAGGCCCTTGATATGGGCGCGTATGGTGTGATTTGTCCAATGGTAAATACGGCAGAAGATGCCAGAAAATTTGTCGAATACACGAGTTATGCGCCAATGGGGCGGAGAAGTTTCGGTCCTGTGAGAGCATCAATCTACGGTGGTAATGATTATCCAGACCATGCAAACGATATGATCGTTCGGTTTGCGATGATCGAAACAGCGGAGGCTCTTGATAATCTGGACGCAATTTTGGGAGTTGAGGGCTTGGATGCTATTTACATAGGACCGTCGGATCTCTCCTTATCACTGGGGTGTAAGCCAACCTTTGATGAAGTCGATCCACCTGCGGCCGAAGCAATCGATCACATTTTAGAACGTGCCACCGCGCATGGATTGAAGGCGGGTATTCACAACGGAACGACTGCGACCGCAAGAGCACGAATCGGGAAAGGATTTCGATTTGTCACAGTGTCCTCCGATGCGCGAATCATGGCTGATGGATCACAGGCAATTATCGCTGAGATGAAAGGTCCGTTGAAGTCATGACTTGCTGTAGTTTTAACCAATGATGAGTATGTGCTTGTCTAGGGGGAGTGTGAAAGCATGTGGAGGCTTCCCAATCCACCTGATAAGAATTTGTCTTTGGAGAAATGTAGCGCTCTCCTGACGCCCCCCTCAGCAGTGGGGTTTCAGAAAGATAAGCTAATGAATTAGGCAAATGGTTCGGACGAACCCAATCCCCGTTGACTTTCCTTTACTAGACGATGGTCACAATCATCTATGTGTTCCGACGTAGTCGGAACTATGAGGTCAAAAACTGCCGAATACTCCTTCAAGCTCCCAATGCCAACGAACTTATTAAAGATACCTTCACACGGCCGACTGCTATCATATCAACCAATCATTAAATAGCGCAGATGGTATCGAGAAGACTGGCGATTTCTCTTATATCCTTGGCCTCGACTACACCGGGTTTGACGACATGCTCATCAGCGCGCAGTTTTTCCAATCCATCATAACCACTGACACAGCTGACGTTACCAAAGATCAGGTTGAGAACACTGTTACATTTTTGGCAAATCACACATTCGCCAACGAAACATGGGTGGCTGAAATACAACTTTTGCATTCGTTAAATGATGAAGATGTGCTAATACGACCGAAGATAACTCATGAATATATAAATAACCTAATCGTGTGGATTGGCATGGATATTTTCTATGGGAATTCAAACGGCATATATGGGCAGTTTAACGAAGTAGACAGAGCCTACATCGGCCTTGAATGGCGTCTTTAAACCTTTGTCATTAATGCATTTGATATTAGGTTTTAGTGACACTGCTAGTAACACTGAAGAGTTTATTAATTTAATGAAAATCGGCAAATCATATGGTTAGCATACAGATTGAGTTCCCGCCGTCTGCACCATGATCGCTTTTAAGGAGTCTCAACGCGCATATTTATATTTGAGATTCATACACTTATTTAAAATTCAAGGTTTAAGACACCCTAAAAAAATTAAAAGCATCTTCACCAAATATTTTTTACAATTGATCGTCTTTTCAAAATAAAAACTTTTTAAGTCTTTCTACTTGCTTACACGACTTGAGCCAAAATAATGTCTGATCCACCTCATCGATCGAGGCTTCATTATGTTCCTTGTCCAGCTTGAGAAACGTCAGATACTTTTTCATGGTTCGTTTAATATTTGTGTAAAGTTTCGTCATAGCTAGCGCTTTCTTGCAAAAAAACTAAAAGACCACGATTACAGTCATTTATACGCGGAATTTTATTCGATAAAAATTTTTAGCGAGTAAGCCTGATTGAGGTGGCTCTGTAAGCTCGTTAACAATAAGCCGGGGCCTTCGAATTGATAATTATTTTTCAACATTAATACTTGGGTTCACAATAACTTGAAATTACAGATTGCTGATATTTTTCAAGAATTTGCCCAAAAGCAAAACTCGCAGTCTCTCCAAGATAATCAATGAAGTTTTTTTGCAAATGTTCAGTTAGCTCGGTTGGTAATTCTAATCTTCCTCGTTCTTTTGTTCGGGATAGTAGCTCTGTTAATTCAAGAATTTGGTCTGACTTGAGCCGTTCCATTGCCGATCTCGAACCCCATTCACGAGCGGATTTTAGCCCCTCTATGACGCCGTCTACAACCGGGATATTCCTCATTTTAACGCCGTCTACAACCAGATATTCCTCATTTTCAACACACGCCGTTTCCAGAATACTCAATATTTTATTGATGCTTTGATGAATTTCTAAGGTCTCATAAAAGCTCGGATTTGCAACGACTTTTTGGGACCGAGAGCTTTCGGGTCGAGGCATCTTCAGCATTCTTTCATATGCAATCCAAAATGATTCCTCGTTCTCCTTGAATAGTTCCATAGGAAGAATAACCACCTCGGCCTCAAACTGTTCCCAGTAGGTTACCAGGGCTCTCAGATCTAAATTTTTCTCTATCGATACTTTAAAATCACTTATATATTTGTCAGGGCCCAGAGATCCGCCCTCTTTGAGCGATTGAGAGTAGGCAGAGCGAATCCAATCTATTGGATTTCTTATTACAATAAGAATCTTATCGGCAAGCGGCCCAAACATGGTTGCTAATAACTTCTGACGTTTAGGGATATGTTCTGATAGTTCGGGTGAATGGCAAAGCCAGCTAGAAGCTAGTCCCTCCCCACTCAAGACTTGCAGTTTATCATTGGCTTCAAAACCGAAAGGTAGTGGTGTGCCTTCCAATTGAGCAACTAAGCCATCGATATCATTTCTATATTCATTAAAAAATGAATCGGTTTTGTCAGTTATCTCTTTAAGATTCTTTTCCACGTAGTTATCAGAATCTGTCCAAAGCATCTGAAGAGTGGAGGACATAGATTTTGCAAGGCCGATATGGATTAGTTTTTTAGGTTTTTTCATTGATCAATATTTCCGATGATTGTCGCACTGGGCCTCTGATTGATCTGAGCCTAATATTTTCACCTTCATTCGACTATACCGTCTCGTTTGATATAAAAAGCAAACTTCCTAAATTATAGCGAATTAGGTTCCTGATTATTCGTGTTTATTAGGTTCCTGATTATTCGTGTTTATAAGGATTAACAAAAAGGCTATAACCCCGCAAATGAACTCGGTAATTATCGTCTTATCTAATATTCCTTTAAATTTTAACCAATAACCTCTTTCTTTCATGATCCAAAAGAATATTCCAGTTTTTAGATTAAACTTTGCGAGGTAACGCTCAAGTTGTGCGTATTTGCAAGCGCCCATCCGAAAGTCTCTAAGATTATTGGCATTTCAACATTCCTGATAATGAGCACTGAACCCCGGAAACACCATCATCAGGTTTGTATTTAAAAAAGCACGGAAAAAATTTAACTGATTTGACTCATACTCGGAAGATATGACTATCCGGCTCACCGCTCAATCCTAAGGGTCGGTCAGGGATAGCCGTAGATCGATGAAGGACGACAGCGGCGGAAGGCATGCAGGGTTGGCTGACTACTAGGCAAGTATCTTTAACATAAAATAATATTATATTTTTGTAGGCTGAGAGAAGTTATCTAGATTTATAATTTTCGGATGTCAATCGGTAAGCGCGCGGTTTCAGTCCCCAACGTCCCGCCGCATACCATGATAAAAATAAAACCGTATTTTCAATTAGTTAAAGTCCTGTCATGGGCCAGGCGACGTGGTATGTTTTAATCCTCAATAGCCCTATCTGAAGCGGAGAACCTTTGACAATCACTTCTTTGAAAGAAAAAATTGGAAATTGCCTTCATTTATCGAAGTCAATCTATTTTGTGCTACCTTTCGCCTCCTGAGCTTCTTGACAGAACATTTGCGGAGAAATGAGATGACGGATCGTACTGCGAGCGGTAGCCTTGAAGTTGCTACCGTGCTTTATCGGTTTATTACTGATGAGGCGATCCCAGGCACTGGCATTGATGCTCGTGAATTTTGGACTGCGATAGACGCCCTAATTCATGAGCTTGCTCCCATTAATCGCGAACTTGTTGCTAAACGAGACGTGTTGCAAGAAAAAATAGATTCCTACCATAAGTCTCGGATCGGTCAGCCCCACAATGCTACTGAATATAAAGCGTTCCTCGAAGAAATGGATTATCTGTTGCCTGAACCACAGAACGTATCTGTAACAACAGAAAATGTTGATCCCGAAGTTGCAACCACTGCGGGACCTCAGCTGGTCGTTCCGGTAATGAACGCCCGGTATGCATTGAATGCGGCTAATGCGCGCTGGGGTAGTCTATACGGTGCGCTTTATGGGACGGACGTCATTTCCAACGATGGTGATGCATCGCCTGGACTTGAATATAATCCCATCCGTGGTGAAAAAGTCATCACATTCGCAAAAACCTTCCTCGATCAAACCTTTTGCCTTGAGAGTGGAACCCACGCTGATGCAACGTCTTATAAAGTTATAAGTGGTTCACTCAAAGTTAACCTTCCTACCGGACTGGTTGGATTGAAAAACCCTGAACAATTTGTTGGACATCAAGGCGATGAAGGTTCACCAATCGCGGTGGTACTCAAAAATAATGGTCTACACGTTGAGATTCAATTTGACAAAGCAAGGCCGGTCGGTAATTCAGATCCAGCCGGTATTGCCGACATGCTTATCGAATCAGCATTGACCACCATCATGGACTGCGAAGACTCAGTGGCGGCTGTCGATGCTGAAGATAAAGTACTTGTGTACAAAAATTGGCTCGGTCTGATGAAAGGTGATTTGACTGAGTCTGTATTCAAAAATACAAAAAATATTGTTCGCCAACTCAGCAAGGATCGTGTTTATAAAGATCCTGAAGGCGGAGAATTAACGTTGCCCGGACGTTCGTTGATGTTTATTCGTAATGTCGGCCATCTGATGACCAATGGGGCAATTCTAGATAAAAATGGCCTTGAGGTACCTGAAGGAATCCTTGATGGTATCTTCACGACACTGATCGCAATTCACGATCTTAAGCGTGTTAACAACAAGAATTCACGTGAAGGCTCTATTTATATTGTGAAGCCGAAAATGCACGGCCCAGAAGAGGTTGCCTTCACGAACCGCCTGTTCGGCACAATCGAGGATTCACTAAGGCTCCCTCGTAACACTGTAAAGCTAGGCATCATGGACGAGGAGCGTCGGACGACTCTAAACCTGAAAGCATGTATTAACGCAGCGGCCGATCGCGTTGCTTTTATCAACACTGGTTTCTTGGATCGGACGGGCGATGAGATGCATACGTCAATGCACGCCGGACCAATGATACGCAAAGTGCACATGAAAAGAGCAACATGGCTCTCCGCATATGAGAATTGGAATGTCGACATTGGACTGGAATGTGGACTCCAAGGAAAAGCTCAGATCGGGAAAGGTATGTGGGCAATGCCAGACCTGATGGCAGCTATGGTCGAACAAAAAATCGTGCACCCGCTATCAGGAGCGAATACCGCCTGGGTTCCTTCTCCGACCGCCGCGACTTTGCATGCTCTCCACTACCACCAGGTTGACGTTTTGGCTGTTCAGAACGAAATGAAAGGCAGTCGTCGGAATACGCTTGACGAAATACTCGAAATACCGCTACGCGAGAACCCAAACTGGTCACCCGAGGTGATTCAGCAAGAGCTCGATAGCAATGCGCAAAGTATCCTCGGTTATGTGGTTCGTTGGATAGATCAGGGAATCGGCTGCTCAAAGGTCCCAGATATAAACAATATTGGTTTGATGGAGGACCGAGCGACGCTCCGTATTAGTTCCCAAGCAATTGCGAACTGGTTGACCCACGGGATCACTAACGAGGCCCAAGTCCGAGAAACCATGGAGCGGATGGCCAGGGTGGTAGATGGTCAGAATGCGAATGATGCAGCCTACAAACCGATGGCGCCCCATTTTGATCGATCCATTGCTTTTAACGCCGCGCTTGATTTGGTTTTGAAAGGCGTAGACCAACCAAACGGCTACACAGAGCCTGTTCTTCATCGTCGTCGTCTAGAGCTTAAACAAAGCGCCTAGAAAGACTTGACACTTTGGTCTGAGGGCGCATATTTATATCGTGCACTGCCGGAGTGTTGTATGCCAACGAAGATGACACGATTCTGTTTTATTGCATTGACCTGCCTCATCCCCTTCACGATGAAGGCCGCGGAGGGTCCAGAACCCGTCCAACAAGTCACTACTTTTGATACGTTTGAACTACCTGAATGGTTCAAAATTAGCTTCCTCGATCTGTCAGAAGACAATCTCGAGGCCACGGAGTCGAACAAGCATTTAGTTGTATTTTTCTGGCAAGACTTTTGCGGGTACTGTAAAGAGACAATCGAAAAGAATCTTACCCAACGATCAATCCGGAAGATGTTCGACGAATATTTTGATGTAGTTGCACTGAACATTTGGGGTTCAAAAGAAGTCCTCGGGTTAGATGGTGAAGCAACGACCGAAAAAGATATAGCGCGTGCACTCGAAGTCCAGTTCACACCGACAATCATTTTTTTTGATTCAAACGGTAAACCAGTTCTCCGACTGAACGGGTATGTATCGCCCGCAGAGATGGAAGTTGCACTTACCTACGTGCATACAGAAACGTACCATTCACAGACCATTTTTGAATATCTGGCAGCCAACAAAACTCAGTCAGCAAATATGTCTCTGAATTCCCAACCATTTATCAAGGTCGACGCCAATTTAGATGCAGTCAGCCAACCAAAAGCAATTTTATTTGAACAGACAAGCTGCCCAGATTGTGATCTTTTTCACCGCTGCGTATTGTCACTTGAGGCAGTAAGAGATCGATTCAAACCGTTTCACACCGTGCAACTTGATATGTGGTCAAAGACGCCAGTTATCACACCGTCTGGTGACATAACGACCGCGCGCGATTACGCCCAAGAGCTGGAAATCATATATACGCCTAGTTTGGTGTTGTTCGATACTGGGGATCACGAAATCATCCGCATCGAATCACAGCTCAGGAGCTTCCACACAGAGGCTGTCCTTGAATATGTCGCTCAAGGTCTATATAAACGCGAATCCAACTTCCAAAGGTATATCGAGGAACGTGGCGATATCATTCGGTCCAACGGTGAGCTAAATAGAACGATAAGTACTCGCGATATATGTCCTGAACTGTACGAGTAACATTCTAGCCCTATTGCATGTATACTCCGATCCCGCGGCAGGGGCGCACGAGCTGAGAAGTACCCTTTGAACCTGATCCGGTTAAGACCGGCGTAGGAAGCCAACAACAAGCCTTCCTTTTTGTTGACCTACTGCGCGCAAATTTGATCAGGAGGCAACAACATGCGTATCAAAACCTATTTCCAACTACTCGTCACCATACTGGCACTTCTGGTGAGCTCAGTCAGTCAGGCTGCAAAAGATGAGATAACCGTGCTTTTAGATTGGTTTATTAACCCAGACCATGCGCCACTGGTGGTGGCTAAACAAAGCGGATTATTTGATGAGGCAAATCTGAATGTAACGCTGGTGGAGCCTGCAGACCCCTCATTACCGTCCAAGCTGGCCGCTGCAAAAAAGGTAGACATTGCTATCAGTTATCAGCCCTCCTTGATGGTGGATCTCAATAATCAGCTTCCCTTGATGCGAATTGGAACGATCGTCAACAGTCCACTGAACTCACTAGTAGTACTCGCTGACTCAGGTATTCAAAGCATTTCTGATCTCAAAGGTAAAACCATTGGATTCTCAGTCGGAGGCTTCGAAGACGCAGTTCTCGGAGCTATGTTAGAGTCACACGGTCTTACTCTCGATGACGTGAATCTGGTCAACGTCAACTTTGCACTGTCACCATCTTTATATGCTGGGAAAGTCGACGCTGTCATTGGTGCATTCCGAAATTTCGAACTGAACCAAATGGATATCGATGGCCGTCCTGGTCGCGCATTTTATCCAGAAGAACATGGTGTTCCCGCTTACGAAGAACTTATTCTGGTTACTCATCCAGACTATGCGGGAACCAATAAAATAGAGCGTTTTCTCACCGTTCTGGATCAAGCGACAAGCATGACCATCCACGATTCCGAAACGTCCTATCGTTTGTTTATCGGCTTTCGCCCAGATGACCTAGACAACGAACTGAATCGTCGGGCCTGGCGCGACACGTTGCCGAAACTTGCTCGTGAAACTCGTCAAACTGATTCAGACTCCTGGGATCAGTTTGCACATTTCATGAAAGACAGAGGCCTTATTGATAATGTTCCCGATCAAGAGACCTATCTCTTTCCTTGAGGAGCCTAATGAACGACGTCTTAAATGTCCTTGCCCCAGTCCTTGCGCTGGGGATGATTGGATACGTTGCTACACGGCTTGGCTTTTTTCAAGGCGCTCATCGCGATGGTTTATCTAAGTATGTCTTCGATTTCGCCGTTCCGATGCTCTTGTTTTCGACAGTCGTTCAACTTGAACCACCCAAAGTATCCACCATCGATTTATTCGCCAGTTATTACATCCCGCTTGTATTGGTATTTACAGTTGGCTTATTTGCAAGTTGGCTACTACTTAAGCGCTCAGCCGTTGAAGGCATAATTATTGGTCTGGGGGCCTCCTTTTCAAATACTATCCTGCTGGGTATCCCCCTGATTCCGCGTGCCTTGGGTGAGGATGCACTGTTCCCTCTATTCCTTCTGATATCAGTCCATGGCATAACCATTTTTACAGCTGTAACAGTGGCTATAGAGATTTCCCGCGGTAAGGATGCAGGGCTTTTTAACCTACCAAAGCAGGTTTTCCTTGGACTCATATCCAATCCCCTGATCGTCAGTTTGGTAGCGGGCTTCTTGTGGAAACTAACCAACATCGGAATTCATCCAGTTGCTGCGGACATGTTTCACCTTGTCTCGACCAGTGTAGTCCCAGCGGCCCTCTTTGTTCTCGGTAGTTCATTGGCAAGCTATTCAATTTCTGGCTCCATTGGGCCCGCGATACTGATTACTGTACTGAAAAATACCGTCCACCCGGCAGCTGTACTCGTTTTAGGGTCTTGGCTAGGTCTCAACACGCTGTGGCTGTCGGTAGCAACGATGCTTGCCGCCATGCCTACCGGTATGAATATGTATCTTTTTGCAACTCGGTATCAGGTGTCACCGTCAACAGCAACAACCAGTATATTCATTTCGACGATCTCGTCGATCGTCACGATTAGTATCGTTATCGTACTACTCAAGAATGGTTAGGGTTCGATCAAAATCGCTCTAAAGTCATTGACGTTTGTTCCAGTGGGGCCAGAAACCACGGAACAATCGACAGATTGAAAAAAGGTATGTGCATCTTGGCGGAGAAGAGCATCCCGATGATCGATTCCAGCCGCCTTCGATTTTTTAAGGGTCTCATCATCGATTGAGGCTCCGGCAATTTCTGCGGCACCATCAACACCATCAGTATCACAAACAATTGCAGAAATACCTCGAGCTCCGTCTAACGCATCGAGCAAGGCCAATGCAAAGTGCGCATTAGGACCCCCTATGCCGTCGCCTGTCACCTTGACCGTAGTCTCTCCCCCAGACAACAAACATAGCGGTCGCTCCAGTTTCTGATGACGCTGCTGCCATAGTGCTATCTCTGCCATCACACGAGCAACAGTTTCCGAATCACCCTCGACCGCATCGCCCAAGACCCAACAGTCCACACCTTGCGACTCAATGAATGACTTGGCAGCTTCTAACGATTGTGACGGCGCAGCAACAATTGTCGTTTTTACACGTCGAAAGCACTCTGAATCAGGGGCTGGTGTCGCGTTTTTTACGTCAGTCAGCCATGGCAGAAGCTCCTCAAAAATATCGATCTGGTGCCGAACTAACACATCTATAGCATCTTGTTGACTCGTGTTCGACGGAACGGTGGGCCCTGAGGCAATAAATTCGGCACGGTCTCCCGGCACGTCTGAAACTAGGAAATTCAACACCCGACCCTTACACGCCTCTGCAAGCCGACCTCCTTTGACTAGCGACAGTTGCTTACGAACCATATTCAATTCCGAAATCGTCGCACCTGAAGCCAATAGTGCCCGATGGGTACGTATTTTTAGATCTGCATCCATCAATTGCAGAGGCGCTGACATAAGGGCCGAACCACCACCTGATATCAAACAGACGAGACGATCCAGCGGGCCGATGGATCGCGCTAAATCCAACGCCTTTTCAGCAGCAGTATGACTTCCTGCATTCGGAACAGGATGGGAGGCCTCGATAACATCGAGACTGGTGTTGATTTTATAACCCTTCGGAATAATACACAGTCCGTCGATCTTACCGAGGCACTGGGTGGCTACAGTAGCTTGCTGCGAAGCAGCTTTCCCAACCACCAGAAACACCGTTCGACCCTCGATTGGCTCTAATTGGGTAAGGTGCGGGACGAGGCAACTAGCCTGAGCAGCATGCACTGCTTGATCAAAAGCTGCTCTAAGCAAATCCATTGGGCTCAAAGAGCTTGCACCGAACCAGATTCGATTGTTTCTAGTAACCTACTTCTGGCCATGCCAATCGTAAAAGTACCGAACATCATGACTACAATCAAGAACACGAACGACTGAATAAAAGGATGGGAACCAGCGAGATTTTTAGTATCTGTAACCAGTAAGCCGGCAACAATGGGCTCGATACAATCCCTCACATACCCAACAAAATCCATACTAAGTTCATCTGTCTCGACGACCATACTCAATGCCGATGTAACCGGGACGCGGGGAATCTGCGATAGATCGGAGTGATGACGTGATGAAGGCCGATAAATTTAGAAATAGTGACCGAACATGCAAACGTAAAGGACAATAATTGCATCCTCTCAAAACGCCAGCATCATAATAGTCACAGCCATCACTATTAGCATTAATGCAAATCCCGTATCACCATGAGTTAGTTCTTTCAATAATTTCATTTAATTCCTCCTGAAAATCAACGTTATACCAAATCTCGCGGAAAAAATTTAGTGGTCGCAAAAGATTAAAGGTGTCCCGATTAACAATACCTAGCTAG
>MDTC01114807.1_pt1 | contig 13169 bp, 5 predicted proteins | sample 811181 | NCBI WGS metagenome assembly MDTC01 (sample SAMN05326644, study PRJNA326480) | marine metagenome | isolation source: seawater | place: Pacific Ocean: North | collected 2011 | reverse complement strand
TCTTCATCCATGACGATTGGCATTGCTCTATCGGCATCGATAATCGCATAAGCATCGACAAGGAAAGCGAGGTCTGCCCCTCTACTTTCGGCATTTTGTTTTGCTTCGCGGTAAGGGCCCCAAGACCCGTGCTTTGTGCCGCTTACTCTCTTTGCCCATTTTGGTGCAGCAACCGTTACTGCGTCGATATCTTCATTTCGAAAATCGATGTATCTCGTTTCCAAGGAAATAGTTCCGTTTCTTGACAATTCAATCCGAAGAAGTCTGTTAGGGGTGGTCTCTGCAGACAAACTATCGTTAACTGCCAATTCATCCATCTTTTGGCCGATACTCAGGGCAAAGTCTTGAGGAAACGGTATTCGTAAACATTCAGCATGTTTTTTCATTCTCTCGATGTGTTTTGCCCAGTCTGCAATTTTGAATCCACCATCCCATAACGCAGTGGTAAATACTGCATCACGGGGATTTGGCAGGCTGCCTTCACTCATTGACACCCCTCAAAGCAAGTCATCCAAGAATGAGGTATCAATACTTGCTCGCGGGAGTTGTGGCGTATTGGACTCAGCTAGGTCGTTCATGAGTGCATCATTTTGAACTGGTCGCATAACGGGTTGCGGCGCTTGGTATGCCGGACGGCCGTACAAGTCTTGATTCTCAATACGTTGGGCAGCAGCGTAGATGTCGTTTGCCTGCGTTTCAGGAACTGATGGTACTGGCTTTGAGGGCATTGGTGGTGCCGCAGGGGAACCAAATGAATCCCAATTGTTATCTTGAATGCCCCAAGTTGCTTCTTGTAACTCTAGTGTTCGGTCTCTCTTACGTTGGCCACCACGAGAGCGTACAATGGCTACCAAAAGCAACATGGCTGTGAAAACGAGTCCAGCCGCCAGTAGGTTTGGTGTTGTAAGCAGTGAAGAGAAATCGTTCTCATTGTTGGAGTCTTCACCTGAATTTGCATTGTTTGCGTCTTTGCCGTAGATATCCAGCATGACCGGTTCGACTTCCTCGCGTTCGAAGAGGTCATCAAAAGGTGTGACGGCGACATACCACGCTGAGGAATTGGTTAATGGCTGGTAATTGTTTGGCGTTATTAAGAACGAGTTCGATGCCTTTACTTCTGCAACAAAATCACCCTCTGAGGTGGAAGTAAATTCTGTTTGCGATATGTATACTCTGTATCCTCGAACACTGGAGTCAGTGGAGTGGCTCCATTCTACAAGGATGTTGTTTTCGGAATTCCAAGAGAGCGAGACATCCTCGATTTTGTCAAGATAACCGCCCAAGTCATCAATTCCGTCATCCACTGATTGGCTCGATACAGTTACAAGATTGATTTCTTGAGCATTCCCCGCAGTATCTCTGACCACGACAGCAACCCAAATCTCTTGACCGGCAACAACAGGTGTATCGCCAGCTACAAGGTCGATAGTTAGCGGTAAGTCCGGCAGCCGAGAGAGTGATGCAATCGGTGTGGCAGGACCGGAACTACCCAGTCCTACAGCGTCAAATGACCATGTTGCAGCATAGATTTCATATCCTGCAACATCACTTTCATTACTCAAATCGAATTCAAGCATGAGAGCACTTCCGTCATCATTCGGTCGATCATAGAGATTCAGTGAAGAGATCACACCGGGTGCTGTAACGTCTTGCAAATTGTTGATTGGGATTACCGTAGCCTGCGGGAGTTGAGTCAAATGAACATTTCCAGCCAAGTCATGTACGGTAACTACGACATAGAGTTCAACGTCAGGTTTGATGATTTGTGGTGTTGCGTCTACAATAGAGTCGCCGCCATAGAGTGCAGTCGAGATAGACAGTTCGATTGGGTTGAAATCTTCATCAATCCATTGTTTGTTTATCTTCAAGCAAGCACACTCATTCTCATCATCGCCAAATGCTGCCCATGCGACCGAGAGGTCTGAAAGTGGCCTATCAGCTGCCCAAACAATGTAATGCGAGAAGTCATCAGCGTCTGAAATTGACCATATTACATCGATTGCAGTCCCGTCATCGTCTGGATGATCAAAGGCGTTGATAGAGTTCACTCTATCAGGAATTGTTCCGCTGCCTGCATTGTTACGCAGAGGTGTAACCTTCACAACATCGACATCATCGAGGTTGGCATTGAGCCAATCATCGTAAGCGACTACGCCGACATAGTAGGCTTGTCCATCTTCAAGCCCAACGCCGTCGATGTTGGTAACAGTCGTTGAGTTTTCAGAACAATCATCAATTATTTTCGCTTGAGAATACCCACTGTTTGCAACAGAGGTAGATGGTATCACTTCGCTGTCAATACTGCCTGAAGATAATCGAATAAAGATAGCATAGAATGTGCAATCCTCTGCTGGATTAACATCCCAAGTAACGGTGATTCTACCGCCATCATCGTTAGGAGTGTCGATTGCGGCGACATTTTCCATTTTCGGTGGAGCAGTGTTGTCGTTAAGACCGCCTGTAGGTACTACAGGTCCAATGATTGTCGGATTCAAAATATCCTCTTGGCCGGATTCATCAGCACATGTGAGGGCGAGCCAATACGGCTGTCCAGCGTCAAGTGACACAACAGTGGTGTTACCTTCTGTCTTGTTCACTTCAGCAATCGGAGTTAATCCAAGTGCATCAGTGATTGAATTTGTCGAGGCATAAATCATTGTTCCAGCAAGGTCGAGCGAAGTACAACGCGCCCATTCTATTTCTAGGTCCCCATCATCACCACCATCATGAGGTCCCGCTCTTGCCCAAAGAGGCGATAGTGGGATTTCGTTGCTTGGAGAGGCCGGCCCCATTACTGGAGACGGTGTGCCGAGGTGCCCATCATCGTATTCGACGACGACAACGGCATAGTATTCTTGGCCATCGATAAGCGGTTGTCCGTTGGCCGTTGTAACTTCGCTCGAGAGTCTGCTGTGGAGTGAGATAGCTTTGTCAACGGTTCTGCCAACAAGGTCATCAGCAGTAAGAGGCAAGCCGGTGGTCGTTGAAAACGGTCCTTCGTTCACATAGACGAGATATCGTGCGAAATTCTCGTCATGCACCAGGGTCCAGTTTGCGAGTAAAGCCCCACCACCATCATCCGGCCTATCGTCAAGGTCTCTCAATTCCACGGGAGTCTCGGTTCGAACATAGTCGTAGATGAGCCGAACATGCATAGAACCGTTCGAAGGTGAGCGAAGCGTCATCGTCATAAATTGTGTACCATTAATAATAATGCCATTTTCCACAGCGAGTTGCATCGAGGTTTCAAAGTCAGGATTGTTATTGAGTTCGATAGTAGCGTTGTACTTCAGGCTCTTCGAGTAGGCCCATGTTGCAGCATTATTGACTGGTGAGGTAAAAGCCAGAGGTACAGTTTGGAACAGGATTCCATTGGTACCTGCAACACCTATGCTGCTATCGAGCGGAACAGTGGAGTTGAGATCGGCAAGAACAATCTCCATGCCCGGATGAGTCATATCAGAGATGTCTTGGTTAACCAAATTGAAACCAACATTGAGCGGGTCTGCATAGCGTACTGAGATTCTTTCTACTTCGGTGTATTGAGCATTGTTTTCGAATCCAAATAGGCCTTCACCATCGGTTGTTAGCCAGATATAATCTGCGGAGATTGTTCCACCGGTAAGTCCTGGCATAGGAATAATCTTTTTGTTTTGGTGAGTGCTCGTACGTGCCTCAACAACCGACACCCCATCTCCACCAAAAATCAACAGATCGTCGCCATCACTGACCATCTTATCCACAGGCCAGCCAAATATTTGGAACGAGGCGATGCCGTTTTCAAAGAAGCCAGAGGAACTGTTCCAATGTGTCATTGGACCTATGTCGGTCGCAATGTGGATGCCCCAAAAATCGCTAGTTAACGCGTCGACATTGTTTGAGGGTAATTGATCAAACTCATGCCCAACTATTGCACCAGAGGTCAACCCGATTGTGGTCACTGCAGGACGTTCGTTTCCTGCCCCGTCATGGCCGATGAACAGCATAGTTTCAGCAAAACCAACCGACGGCGGGGAATAGGAAGTGAGAGACTTTGTTGAAGTCCCCATAAGTCCAGATGCTGAACTGTATACATTAGTAGCGTTTGTAGTGAGGTTCATTCGAACCAGCCCAGTTGGAGTTGCCATCCAGAGGTAGTTGCCTTCAACCAATACATCTTCAACAATATTTGTTGGAAGTCCATCGGTTGTAGTCAGCGGGTTTATCCAGTCCTGGGCAGCATAATTCCATCGGCCTACTCCGCCGTTTGTTGCAATGTAGAGTACGTCGGAGGTTGCAGCGAAGTTGTTCACTGAATTGGACGGTAATCCTCCAATCAAACGGCCGTTACCGTAGCCGCTCTGAATGTCAAACATTTGTACTCCAGGTGCAGAACCGCCGCTGCCCATCAATCCAAGAACGAGAGAGTTTCCGTATCGAACCATACCGTCGAGATTGGAATGTAATCCGCCGTTGAGCCGTGTGACAATACCGGTTAGGGTGTCGAGTTTGTATAGTCCTGTAGGCGTTGTGCTGATGTAAAGATCTGTACCGATTAACTCACAGTCTTGTGCTTTACTGTTGGCCGCCATTGTCCAACCGTCTTGCCACAAAATAGTCCCGTCTGCTTGCTTTTCACCTTGAAGTAATCCGGCACCGCTTGACTGGCCTGAGCCTTGGTTTGTACCGGCCGTTGCCATCCAAATGTGCGTACCGTTTCCGGTTATTGCAGACACCTGTCCACTGGCGAGCCCTGGTAGCGTTGTGATTGTGTTTCGGCCAAGAGCGTTTATGGTTTCGACTTTACTGAATCCGGATGAACCACCAGCTTGGCCCATCAGCCACTGGTTGCCTTGCCACTGGAAGGAGGTCACTGATGAGCCGGCGCCGTTTACATTTGCTTGAGAATTGGAATTGCCTGAAGTTGCAATTTTTGAAAAACCTCCGCCAATGATGTTGCTACCAGAGGTACCAATTCCATGGCCAAGAACGAGTGCTCCGTTGGCGTAGCCAATAGCATCCCACCAAACTCGATCGCTTGGCAAACCGTTTGCCGTAGAAGTAATTGGAGTAAGCCAAGTATTTGACGGGTAACTGAACTTCTTGATATCAGCACCATCTTCATAGAACGCTACATACAATGTATCGGTTGAGTCACATGCCACGCCCGAAACTTCACCGTAGTTTTCATTCCAGTCTGCTTGAGTAAAAGAGCCAATAATACTCTTATTGGTAAGGTCAAGACGAACAACTCCACCGTTATTTGCATATACGCCAATGTTCAACACACCTCCACACATTGTCATGGAGAGGGGGTATCCGTTTGGTGTTCCACTTTGGCCCAAACTGTACTGGTCCCATTGCGTACCGTCCCAGTGCGAAACCGAGCCGCCTCGGAATTGGCCGAAGCCGCTGACATCTCCACCGCCAATGACAAGGTTTAATCCATCAGTCCATAATTCATAGACTCTGTCACCCGCGTTATTTGGAAGTCCGTTTCCTTCCTCCCACAACGTAAGCCATTGATTGCTGGTTTCATTGTATCGAGCCACTCCGTCTTCCGTGGCAAACAGAACTTCTCCGTTGTACTCTAGAATTTCTCGAATTGGGAAATTAAACTCATCATCATCCCATGTGCCTATTGTGGTGCCGTTTGGTGCAATGAGTTCAAGGTTACTCTCTCCCCAAGAAACCCAGAGGTTTCCGGAGGATGACTCGTATGCTGTTACTCGGTCAACTTGCCCGATAGGGAGAATATTGCCGCCCCATGAGTTGCTGCTCGTGTTCCATTGAGCAACCCCGCCGGATCCATCGACTTGCCACCAATTTTGAGAGGCGATACTGATCATAATCACGTCACCAACGAGGTTCATTCCATTGATATCGCCGTTGTTTTGACCAACCTGGGTACCAACATCGAGAGACGTTAGGGCAGTGAAGTTTCGAGCGTTGAACCGATACAGGTTATCGCTGCTTGTGCCATCGTGATAATACATGATATCACCTTTCAAAATCATGTCGAGAGGATCTCCACTTCCAGCAAATAGGCTGCTCGACTTTTCAATATCATACACTTCAGCTCCTGTGGTTGCATTGAGCAACTGGAATCCATCAGAACCCCCGATCCAGATGAGTTCAGGATCAACATCGACAGAGAGTGAAGTTGCATCCTCATTTCCGTCGTCAAGATAGTTGTCATTAGTCCATAGCGTGAGCCAAGCGTTGTTGGGGATGTCATACCGAGCAATACCGATTCCATCGAGTGCGATAAAAGCCACATCGCCGATTACCACAACAGGTGCATTATTGGTTTGTTCTCCTGCTTCCCATTCTCCAACGACGTCGTACGGGTTGACTGTGATTATTCCGACACCTGAATTGGTTCCTCCGTATATGTATCCATAACTGTCTGCTTCGACGGAGTATGTGGCCCAGTTTGGCATGCCATCATAGACATTCAAGCAATCAGGGTCTGTAGATGAAATTTGATTGGTCGGCCATTTGCAAACACCAATATTGGTTCCAGCATAGACATTTCCGCCAGTAACGGTGAAATCGAAGTATTGTTGGGGCCGAGTATTCCATTGGCGTCCGGTTTGGAATGTTGTGGAACTTGACCCGTCCCATTCAATTGCACCTGAACTGGTACCGATGTACAGATTACTGCCATCTGCTTCAAGGGCATAGATGTTTGAACTTGGCAGAATGCTTGTTGAGCCGCCTTGGCCGGGAGAATTACTTGAGGCAATAAGCGGAGTCAGAAGCTCCCCTGTTGCGAGGTCCTTTCGGGCAACTCCGTATCCTGGAATGCCGAAATAAAGAATATCGCCAGTTACAGCAACAGGAACATTGTTTGCATTGTTGACTCCAGTTGAAATCCAAGGTGTGAGCCACGAATCATTGGAGAGGTCATACCTCAACACACCGTTGTTGTTGGTACCCAGATACACAGTATTGCCAAACAATGCAAGGTCGACAGCAGCAGAATCATATTCAGGAGTTTCTACAGGATTGATGCCGGTTAAATCAACTCGGACCATTTGTCCTTGACCCGTAATTCCAACCGCAATGCTTCCATCAGAGTCAACCCGAATGATGTTGTCCTGTTCCAAATCAGTATTCGAAGAGTCCCATGTTTGCAGTAGCGTTCCATTGTTGTGCATTTGATGCAATCCACTCTCAGAAGCAATGAACACATGCGAGCCGTCGTTCATCAAATAATTCACGTTGGTTCCAAGGAAAACAGGTTGAAGCCAGCGTGAAGCCTGAGTATCGAAACGATTCATGTATTGTTCGGCTGCGACAAAGACGATGCCGTTCAGTTCGGTTGCATCTTGCATTCCCGAAGATGTGGGGCCGCTGCCGATGAGGAGGGTTCCAGTTTGAAGTGGAGCATTACCGGGCGTAAGTTCAGCAAATGAGCCGAAGCCATTGCCGAGCAACAACATTTCACTCGATGGCGACCTTGAGCCAATCGATGGCCACATGATTAGGTCCTCCCCTTCACCCGAAAGCCCAAAATTCGAGATGGATATCGAACCGGTAAACACGCCAATGGACGAGTCATAGATTCGGAGTTCATCGCCGTTGAGAATGAATAAATCTGTGCCTGAACGGGCCATTCCAGAAATAGTATTGCTTGAAAGCCAATTTCCATCATCCCATGTTGACAACCAAAAACCAGAGCTCCAATCGTATCGAGCTAGTCCATCAGAGGGTGATGCAAATAGCAATTGGTTTCCTGATACCATCATTTCGGTAATTTCGTCGGAGTGAAGGCTGTTTGCAGTCGACCAAGTGGAGAGTGCACTGGCCGAATTCAAATCCCATCGAACCACTCCTTCGTCGTCAAAAGACACATACAGGATGCCATTTGCTTCAATCATGTCAAGTGGTTCGCCGTCGGTTGTTTTACTCAGGGGGAAGTTCCAAGTTAAACCGTCCCACTGAGCAATGCCGTCTTCATTTGCAGCGTAGACATTGCCATCAGAGGCAATCATGAACTTGTCGAGGGGCGGTAGTGAAAGCGAGGGAACTGGAAGGGCTGTTTGCTCACTGGTATCGTCAAGTGAAAAAGCATGGAAGAGATTGTCTGAAGTGAGCACGTGGAGCAAGTTGTTGGATGTATCAATTACTAAATCAGAGATATCAGAATCAAATTCTAATGTGTCGATGACAATTGGGTCGTTGGAATAATCGAGAGTGAGAATCGCATCATCAATGGCAAGGTACATTCGACCGTCTACTGGATGTGCAACAGCGGATGTGACCTCTAATTCTAACGGTTCAAGTGCGACTACTGGGTCCACTGGAGAAAGTGCTTCGATGATAAGTTCCGTAATTTCAGCATCCGAGGGAAGAGTCCATGTCGCACCCGAGTCGCTGTTTGGGCTCATTCGTCCTGAATACGGATTTGGGCCGGTAAAACTGTCTTGCGAGCCTAACATTCCAAGGCCTCTCCAATCGAGAAGATTGAATCCTACATCACTGGCAACCAGCATTGGCTCTTCAATCATTAACCCGTCGCTTCCGTTCACTCTAACTTGAAACGAAACGTTCGATAATTCAGCGCCTGGCGCAAATTCGAGTGTCCAAGAAGCTGAGGCTTGCGCTCCAGTGTTTGGGTCTGCTCCGATAGCATCAAGTTGGACCCAATCCGTGTCATTACTCCCCTCTTGAGGCCAAACGGTTTCACCCGTAGATTCGTGTGCAGAAGCAACTGGGGTTGCGAGCAGCGGGGCAGCCGACGAAAGCAGCATCAAAACGACCAACAGGAACGCTCTGTGAACATCGCGCAGGGGGCTATTGTTCGACTTGGACTCGCTCATGAAAGTTCTCGGTGTTTTAGGGTATTTGAACGCGCCCCCCATTCGTGCAAATACATCTCATGAAATCGACTTATTTCGTTCGATTTCTCAATATTTAATCAAATTTGTAAAATCCGAGAAAAACACCCTGATGAAATTCCGTTGCTCTGCGAAAGACACAATCAGATGTCCATTGCACGCAACACTCAAACCAAGGACCGCCTTCGTTGGGTAAGGACTTACTATGAATCGGGAAAAAAAGGAGCGTTTACTGAAAAAAGAAGCGCTAGAATACCACGAGTTAGAACCTCGCGGTAAAATCAAGGTTGTCCCAACCAAACCTCACTCGACTGCACACGAATTAAGCCTAGCCTATTCTCCTGGAGTTGCATACCCGTGTTTAGATATCGCCGAGCGTCCAGAGGATGCTTACCGTTACACATCGAAAGGCAACCTTGTTGCCGTAATTTCAAACGGTACCGCAGTTCTTGGTTTAGGAAACATCGGCGCTCTTGCAAGTAAACCTGTAATGGAGGGAAAGGGCCTCCTGCTCAAGACTTTCGCCGATATCGATGTTTTTGACATTGAAGTTGATACTGAAGACCCTGAATCATTTATCGAAACTGTTGTGAACATCTCCAAGACTTTTGGCGGAATTAATCTAGAAGATATCAAAGCACCAGAGTGCTTCGAAATTGAACGAAGAATTGCGGAATCTACTGATATCCCGGTTATGCATGATGATCAACATGGAACGGCGATTATATCTGCTGCAGCATTACTGAATGCCGCTGAATTACAAGATAAGAAACTGGAAGAAATTAGGGTTGTCGTCATTGGCGCAGGTGCTAGCGCTATTGCATGCGCTAATCACTATGTGTCGATAGGTGTTACACGAGAGAATATTTTGATGGTTGATAGCAAAGGTATTGTGACAAGGGCCCGGCTTGAAGCCGGAGAATTGAATGAATACAAAGCATCATTCGCTCATGAGCGAGAAGCCGGTGATTTGGCAGATGCACTTTCCGGTGCAGATGTGATGCTTGGCTTGTCTCGTGGCGGCCTTGTGAGCAAAGAAATGATAGCTTCAATGGCTCCGAAACCAATTATTTTTGCACTAGCAAACCCGACTCCTGAAATCACTCCTGAGGAAATACTTGAAGTACGCACAGATTCGATAATTGCGACAGGCCGTTCAGATTATTCGAACCAAGTTAACAATGTTCTCGGTTTTCCATATATCTTCAGGGGAGCATTAGATGTTCGAGCGCGTGATATCACCCAAGGAATGAAAATGGCTGCAACTAGGTCATTAGCTGCCTTAGCTAAAGAACCAGTTCCCGATTATATTTCAGCAGCCTATGACGGGGCGGTAATGCAATATGGCCCAGATTACATCATTCCAAAGCCGTTTGACCGTAGAGTGTTGATTTGGGAGGCCTCTGCGGTAGCACAGGCAGCAGTGGAGGAAGGCGTCGCAGCAATTCAACCTGAGGAGTTTTCAATTGAATCTTATCGAGAACAACTTGAAGCGAGACTTGGGCTTTCCTATTCTATTATGCGGCATGTCATAAACCAAGTTCGTAACAAAGGAAAGCGGATTGTCTTTCCAGAAGGAGATAACGAAAAGGTTCTGCGAGCTGCTGCCCAACTGTTTGAACAGAAAATTTGCCAACCTATACTCCTCGGTCCCGAAAAGCGAATCCATCGAATGGTCGATGAACTTGGCTTGCATTTCGATTATCAGGTTTTTGACCCACGTAAAGATCCCCGCAGGAAGGGCGTTTATGCTGAGGCTATGATGGTAAAACGAAGTCGCAAAGGGATGACTCATGTCGATGCAAGACGCCTTTTGAAATCACGCCCTTATTTTGCCAGCCAGATGGTGATTAACGGCGATGCCGATGGCTTTGTAGGTGGCGTGAGCCGTAACTACGGTGACGTGCTTCGTCCGACTCTGGAACTGATTGGGCCAGATGAACACTCTCACTGTGTCGTGGGATGCTATATGGTCAATGTCAAAGGTAGGACGATTTTCCTTGCCGATGCAACCGTCAATGTTTATCCTGATAGCCGGACTCTTGCAGAAATCGCCGTTCAAACTGCGAAGGTTGCTCGTCGATTCGGAGTTGCGCCGAAAGTTGCTATGTTATCATTTTCGAATTTCGGCTCGAGTAGAGCACAACGCTCTGAAAGAATTGAAGAAGCAATCGAATACGCTCGTGAATTGGACCCCTCACTGGTTATCGATGGCCCAATGCAAGCCGATACAGCACTCAATGCTGATGTTCAAGAGGAATATCCTTTCATGGAATTTAACGGTCCGGCAAACGTGTTGGTTCTTCCAAATCTGGCATCTGCCAATATTGCTTACAAATTATTGGAAGAACTTGGTGATGCTGAGATGACGGGCCCGATACTTGAGGGAATGGACAAACCTGTACAACTCGTTGCTCGTAGAGACGGAGTTAGACACATCGTCAACATGGCCGCTATTTGTGCAGCCGACTCGATTCGCCAAGATTCGTATTGGGAATCGCTTGTATCACCCGTCAGCGATGATTGAATCTTCCCCGTCTTCGTATGAAAACGTAGGGCGTCGAGGCCTCCATAGAGCGCCAGTAACAAATCCAGCACACAGTCCTCCGAACAACAGATTTGCCCAACCTTCGACAGCATAACTCCCCATTCCTCTTGCTATGGGTATGATAAATGAGGGTACAACCCCTAACAGAAAAGTCCAGAACATCTCGCCTCGAATGTTAGCAACGAGGTCCGCATTATCAGGGACAACTTTCGCTTTTGTAGGGCGAACAGGAGTAATCACTAGTCGAGCAATTACCCCCTCAACATACCTGTCCATCGGCACACTTGAGAGTGCAGTCACACCTGCTTGTGTTGGGTGGGTTTCAATCGCTGTGCGATGTTTTGCCATAGGGCCTAGGCCACGAAATACGCGTGGGCGCCCATCCATCATTGCTCCGCGGTAATTGTCCGAGACCCCATCCGCTAAAATTTCAATTTTCTTTGGATTTAGATTCAATTGTATCTGCTCATGAGCACATCTCCATTCCGCTTCACTAGGACACCGAATATGCCAATTTGTTTCTTGAGAAAGGCCAAATTGCTTCGAATCAAAACCTTGGTTTAATTCGATACAGAGTTCTTCCAGGCGTTCCCCGTCAAGACCAGGCTTTTCCTTTACAGAGGTGATAATTCCAAGAATCTGCTGCTCTGTTAGAACAGACTTCATCACATAAAAATCAGGACATCTCACCTCATGTCGCGGGCGTTGCCCTGAATAAATCCAGCCACCCTTGTCTGTCCCAAGATAGATACTATCGGCATTCACCTTCGAGAACTCAATACCTTGATATTGAATCTGCACGGTTTCACCTACTGAATACTTGCTTCCATGCGGTTGTACCATGCCATACCGGATGTGTGGTCTGTAAGGAGATTGAATTGCGGGAATGGGGAGATTGAGCGCATGTATCCGTATGCTGCAAAGTCCACAAGGTCAGGGTTTTCGCCACCGAAGAAGGGTTGAGCATCATGAGCAGCAGTAAATTCACTCAACAGGTCATGCCATAGTTTCTTTGGGGAGCGCCCATCTTTCTTGACTCGCTTTCGAGCAATAATCCCCCACATTACTGGGAACCCTGCCCAAGCATAGAGTCGCTTTGAGATAAAGCCAAATTTCTCAATTTTAGAAATTCGAACGGTTGTTTTCAAGGCTGAGCCGATGGTTCCATACAGAATCGGGACAGTTGCCTTCGACATTTTAGTGTCAGCCCATTCAAGCCACTGTTGTTGACGTTGACTGTCGCCCATGTTGGCCATTGTTCCGTTATTGTAGGTCAAATCGATGTGTTTCAACAAAGGGGTCGAATCAACATGGTGCGCTCCATTTTCATCAGTGAATACAGGAACTTTCCCCCAGTCGCCAGCGAATTTCACATCCTTTTTGATTTTCATACCGTTGACGCCAACAAGCTCGACATCGAGATTGAGGTATTCTATGAGTCCACGTACTTTCCAACAAAATGGACATGAATAGAGCACGTGGAGAGTAGGCGTCTTACCCATATTTGTATGCACCAACACCTCCTTCTTCAATCCTCGTCATCACCCTCCGGCTTCCAACCCGGCTTCCAAAAGTCAAGATTATCTAGCCATGCCAGCCATTCGTTATCGTTGCATGTTAGCAACCTGAATGCTCGAGCCTCCAACCCGCTCCTGTTGACATCACTGATGAGGCCGTCTCGAGAAGCGTCGCTCCATTCAACCTGCATTCTGCGGATTTGACGTCGTGCTTCTTCAGGATTATCAAAATTCATTTCACAGGTATCGCGCAATTCGGAAATCATTGTACGGTTGTCT
>MDTC01193632.1_pt1 | contig 13172 bp, 13 predicted proteins | sample 811181 | NCBI WGS metagenome assembly MDTC01 (sample SAMN05326644, study PRJNA326480) | marine metagenome | isolation source: seawater | place: Pacific Ocean: North | collected 2011 | reverse complement strand
GACTCGGGACGCGGCGCTGCGCCTCAAGCTCAACCCCATCGAGGACGTGTTTCGCGGCAAGCGGGTGCTGCTGGTCGACGACTCGGTCGTGCGCGGCTCGACGATGCGCCGCATCATCCGCACCCTGCTCAACGCGGGCGCCACCGAGATCCACCTGGCGATCTTCAGCCCGCCGGTGCGACACCCCTGCTTCTACGGCATCGACATGCCGACCCAGCAGGAGCTGGTCGCGGCGGGCCTCGACGACGAGCCCCTCGAGGCCACGCTGAAGGAGCGCTTCGCGTGCGACAGCGTCACCTACCTGTCCCTCGGCGGGCTCGCCTCGGTCGGCGAGACCCCGATGTGCTCCGCCTGCTTCGACGGCTCCTACGTGGTCCCCGTCAGCGCCGACGAGCGTCAGGCCATCGAGACGGACCGCCGCGGATGAGCCCGCTGTCCGCGACCTGCTTCTCTCCTCTCCCTTCGGCCGAACGGGTGGTATAGGCTCTGCGCATGTCCGAGGTCACCCGAGAGCTGACACACGCCCACTACCTGCACGACCGGGGTGGGCTCGAGCCGCTGCTGCGGCCCCCGGTCGAGGAGCCGACGTGCCTGAGCTGGATGCCAGGCACGGAGCGCCTCATCGTGGGCAGCCGCCGCGGTCAGCTCTACGAGGTGGACCCGGTCATGGGCACGTCGGTCCTGGCCACGGACCTCGGCTGGACGACGGCCCTGGCGCTCCACCCCGATGATGACCGCTACGTCGTGCTCAACGCCGATGGCGGCTGGACGCTGGGCAAGGTCGGCGGAGACGTCATCGCATCCGGAAAGCATGGGTTCAACCGTCGGATGTCGGCGTTCTTCCACAAGGACTACGCCGTGCTCGCCGGGGACGCGCCCGACGGTCGCTTCGTCCTCGTGCTCTCCGGCGGCAAGGTCGCCGCCCGCATCCGGGTGCCCCACCGCGCCATCCCCGCCCTGGATGACAGCGGCAAGCTGGTGCTGGTCCGCTCGACCCAGGCAGGGCTGAAGATCCAGCCCCTGACCCGCAACCCGCGCTTCTCCGATGAGGAGAGCACGGCTCACAACCTGCGCGCCTACGACGGCTCGATCCTCGGCTTCACCGTCATCGGGCTCGTCGTGTGGGACCGCAACGACACGCAGAACACCACCTCGCTGCGCATGACCGACCTCGGCGTGGCGAGCTTGTCGCCCGACGGCGCCCGCGCCGCGATGGGAACCCGCTCGGGTGCCGTCGCCATGGCTCGCCTCGCCTCGCCGGAAGAGCGCGCGCGGCCCGACCTGGTGCGCGCGTTCGAAGGCCCGGTCAAGGCCGCGGAGTTCGCGTCCAAGGGTCGCTGGCTGGCGACCGCGGGCGATCACCTGGTGGTCTGGACCTGGGAGGATTGAGTGGCCCTCTTGGAGCAAACCGACGGCAGCCATCGCGTGGCCCTGGGGGCGCGCTGTCTCATCGGACGCGCGGGCACGGCTGGACTGCAGCTGCGGGACCGCTCGGTGTCCGCGGAGCACGCGAGCCTGTTCTGGACCGGTGAGGCGTGGTCGGTGCGCGACCTGGGCAGCCGCAACGGCACCTACGTGGGCGAGCGTCGGCTCGGACCGGGGGAGAAGGCCGACATCTCGGTCGGTGACGTGCTCCGCTTCGGTCGGTCCGGGGACTTCGTGCTGCGCCACGACGGTCCGCCGGCTGCCCTCGCGGTGCCGATGAACGGCGCCGAGCTGGCCCTGGACGACCTGCTTTACGCGGAGCGCGACCTGCTTGGCCTGCCCGACGAGGACGACCCGGACGTCACCCTGCGCCGGCTCGGCGAGGGCTGGGTGCTGGAGGACGACGACTCGGCGCAGCCGGTGCACATGCAGGCGCGGATCGAGGTCGGAGGCCGCACCTGGCTGGTCCTCGTGCCCCCGGACACGGAGGCAGTGGTCGCGACCACGGCGTTCTCGTCAGCACCCAAGCCCAGCCTGGTGGACGCGCACCTGCACTTCGGGGTGAGTGCGGACGAGGAGCACGTGACGCTCCACGTGCGCGTCGGCGCCCAGGTCTTCCCGGTGAAGTCCCGCACGCACCACTACCTGCTGCTCACCCTCGCCCGGCAGCGGCTGGAGGACGTGGAGAACGGTGTGGACGACGCCGAGGCGGGCTGGCTGCACGCGGAGGACCTGCAGAAGATGCTCCGCATGGACCGCCGCGCGCTCAACACCCAGGTCTTCCGCGCCCGCCGTCAGCTGGCGGGGATCGACATCGAAGGCGGCAGCGACATCATCGAGCGCCGCGACCCGGCGAGGCAGATGCGGATCGGCGCGAGCCGGATCGAGATCGAGCGGCTGGGGTAGCGCGGGTCTCCGGGGCTCGTGAGGGCCTCGAGAGCGGCGTCGCGTAGCTTCGACCGGGGGAGTGGCGGCTCGGTCTCTGGTCTCTGGTCTCTGGGGCCCACTTCGGGCGGGTGGGACACGGCGTGGACCACGATGGCCCGTTGGGATCCCGTTTCGAACGCGGTCCGTGTTGTCTGACCTTGGTGCTTCGACCATGATCAGCGCTGGTCAGCACTCCGGCACTACGACCCGTTGCTGGCGTCAAGCCCAGAGACCAGAGACCAGGGACCAGAGACCGCCCCGCCACGAAACTGCTCGTAGCAACGCGACTCTCGCCAGACGACACTCGAAGCCACGCGACTCTCGCCAGACGACGCGCGAAGCTACGCGACTCTCGCCAGACGTCTCTCGCCAGACGACGCGCGACGCGCGCTCGCTACCGGAGCTCGACCGGGAACGCCAGCCGCAGCGCCGGCGCGATCTTGCGGAAGTCGGCGTCGTCCTTCGGCGTCAGCAGGCCATTCGTCGTGATCGCGTAGACCCGGCCGCGCTCCAGGGTGGCGTCCGTCGACAGCAGGTAGTCGTTGCGGGACTTCAGCCGCTCCACCCTCAGCGGGACCTCGCCGTCCGCCACGTACAGGTTCAGCGGGACCTCCTGGGTGGTCACGCTGACCAGCTCCGCCGTCTTCACGAACTCCAGCGGGTGGAGCGAGAGGTCCAGGGCCATGAGCTGATCCTGGCGGAGATCCCCGTGGTAGACGAAGCGCAGCTGGCTGCCGTCCACGCTGACGGAGCCGGGCTCCTGCAGGCCGTAGAGCGACTTCAGGTTGTTGCCGAGGGCGTGGATGGGCTTGGGCTCGACCTTCACGTAGCGGTCGGCGCCGATGACGTGGAAGCCCTTCTCCTCGGGGATCGGGTAGAGCCGCAGCACCGGGTGGTCCGCCAGCTTGGCGTCCTCGGGGACGACGACCTCGACGTCCTCCTGGATGTAGCCCTCGAGGCCGGCCTTGATGGTGTGGGTGCCCGGCTTGAAGGGCAGGGAGAACCGGCCGTTCGAGTCGGTGACCGGGCGGTCCGGAAGCCCCTCCAGCTTGACCATGGCCCCCTGGATCGGATCCCCCCAGATGTCGACCACGGTGCCGGTGAGCGCGCTCTCCTGGCCACAGGCGGACAGCATCAGCGCCGCACCCAGGGCGAGGGCCAGGGGCCTCGCTGGTGCCGACGTCGGAAGGCGGGTGTGGGGGGTCATGGGGCGTCCTCGTCCATCTCGGCCGCACTGTAGCGCGCGGATGGCGGGGGCGCAGTCCGGGCCGTCACCGCCGCGGCAGATCCTCGTCGGATCGGTCCGAGCCGTCGAACCAGCGGTCCAGGGTGCCGTCCTCGAGCTCGCCCAGAGCGTGGTCGATGAAGTCGCGCCAGACGACCCAGGCGTGCAGCTTCGCCGCCTCGTCGTGGGCCGCGCCGTCCTGGACCCGGGCCAGGCGCTTGGGGATCTCGCGCTCGGTCGCCCAGGCGCGGGCTTTGTGCAGGAAGGCATGCACGGCCAGCACCGCGTCCTCCGGTGCAACCTCGGAGGCGTCACGCTCGGGGTCGAGGAGCGGCATCAGGCGTCGCCGGCCGAGGTGCCGCCCAGGAAGCGCGACAGGGTGCCGCGGATGGGCGTCAGCGAGAAGTCGCCGACCTCGGAGAAGCGCTCGACCAGGCCGTAGCCGGTGCGAGCGAGGGTCAAGAGCCCCTGCAGGCGGGAGATGACCCGCGGCAGGTCCGGATCCTCGGGGTTCTCGGCAGCCTCGGCCTTGAGCAGGGCCAGCGCCTCCTCGAAGCGCTCCACCGCGCGACCGATGAGGCGTAGCTCACGCTCCCGCACGATCCGGCGCACGACCTCCCACACGTCGGTGTAGGCGGTGTAGTAGCGCTTGCGTTCACCGGGCACGGGCACCCGGCGGATGAGGCCCCACTGGGCCAGCTCGTGCATGCCCATGGAGATGGCGCCGGCGGACAGCCCGGTGAGATCGGCCAGCTGGGTGGCGGTCAGCGGCTGCGAGGACAGGTACAGGCAGGCCCAGATCCGCCCCATGCTGGCCTTGAACCCCCAGAATTCGACAAGCTCACCCATGGTCTCGCTGACGAGACCGATGGCGCGTGCGTGCTTCTCGGACGGACCCGAGAACGGAGAGTCGGCGGTCATGGTTGGCTCCCAGCGCTCCAGACATGAGGTCTTTAACCGCAACCATCAGTTCCTTCAAAATACATTGAAAGTTTCCGATGCCCTGTTTATGAACTGCCTCCTGAAGGAGACCCCATGCCGTCCCCCCGCTTGCGCGCCCTCCCCGGAGGCTCAGCCGTCAGGACCCGCCCGGCGGGTGTCCTCGGTGGCTCTCCGCTGACCCGGATCGACGGCCCGGCCGATGCGCTGGGGTTGGTGTCCCAGGACATGGCGGCGGCGGAGCTTGCCTTGCGGGATCTCGTCGTCAGCGATGTCCGCGCCGTGCCGGTCGTGTCCTCCTACCTGCTGGAGGCGGGCGGCAAGCGCCTGCGTCCGGCGCTGACGGCCCTCGGCGCCCGCGCGGTCGGCTTCGACAGCGCGCAGCTGCCCAGGCTCATGTGCGTGGGCGAGCTCATCCACCTGGGCTCCCTGCTCCACGATGACGTGGTCGACGGCGCGGACACCCGCCGCAACCGGGACGCCACCCACAAGGTCTACGGCAACGCGGTCACCATCCTCACCGGCGATTTCTGCCTCGCCCGGGCGGTGCTGCTGGCGTCCGAGTCCGGCGGCCACACCGCGGTCACCGAGCTGGCGCGCGCGGTCACCGCCATGGCCGAGGGCGAGGTCCTGCAGCTGCAGCGCTCGGGAGATCTGTCCGCCTCCCTCGACGAGTACCTCGAGCTCATCGACAAGAAGTCCGCGGCCCTCATCGCGTGGTGCGCCGCCGCGGGTGCCTGGGCCGTCGGGGACGCGCGCGCCGCGGACGCCCTGCAGCGGTACGGTCGCAGCGTCGGCGTCGCCTTCCAAGTCACGGATGATGTCCTCGATTATCGCGCTGGAACCGGCAAGAACCCCGGTGCGGACCTCCGCGAGCGCAAGCTGACCCTGCCGCTGCTCTTCGCCATGGAGCGCGACCCCCAGCTGCTCGCCGACCTGCTCGACCACGAGCCCACCGACGCCGAGCTCCCCGAGCTGCTCCAGCGCGTGCGGGACACGGGAGCTCTGGACCGGGCGCTGGCCTGGGCGCGTGGACGGGTCGACGCCGGCCTGTCCGAGCTGGACGTGCTGCCCGAGTCCTCCGCCCGGGACGCCCTGCGCGTGCTCGGTCGCTACCTCGTGGAGCGGGCGGCGTGAGCGAGCCCCGCCAGCGCAAGATCGTCGTCGGGGTCACCGGCGCGTCGGGGGCCATCTACGCCCAGCGCGTGCTGCACTTCCTCCGCGACGAGGGCCCGGCGCTGGGCATCGAGGCCCACGTCACCTTCACGAAGTACGGCCGTCTGGTCTACTCCGACGAGACCGGCGAGAGCCCGTCGGACATCGGCCTGCCCACCTGGGGTCCGACCGACATGACGGCACCCTTTGCATCGGGAAGTGCTGGCTACGACGCCATGGTCGTCGTTCCCTGCAGCGCGGGCAGCCTGGCGCGGATCGCCCACGGCATGTCCACGGACCTCGTCGGCCGCGCGGCGGACGTCATGCTCAAGGAGCGGCGCAAGCTGGTGCTGGTCCTGCGAGAGAGTCCGTACAACCTGGTTCATCTGCGGAACATGGTCGCGGTCACCGAGGCCGGTGCCCTGGTCATGCCCGCGTCCCCCAGCTTCTACTCGCATCCCGAAGGGGTGCTCGGCCTCGTCGACACGGTCACCGCCCGGATCCTCGACCAGCTCGACGTGCCGAACGAACTCATGCGCCGCTGGTCCGGCCAGCTCCTCGGAGGCTCCTCGTGACCCTCGCCACCCCCGAAACCACGCCGCCGACCCGGTCGACCGAGCCACGGCTGTCCACGATCGCCCACCGCGCCCTCGAGCGCGCGGGCCTCGGAGACCTGCGCGACAAGGTCGTCGCCGGTGAACGCCTCTCCCTCGAAGACGGCGTGCGCCTGTACGACAGCCCCGCCATTGCCGCGGTGGGCGCCCTCGCCAACCTGGTCCGCGAGCGCAGGCACGGCGACTGGACCTGGTTCAACCGCAACCTGCACATCAACGCGACCAACGTCTGCGAGGCGGACTGCGTCTTCTGCAGCTTCGCCCGGATCAAGACCGGCGACCCCAACGCCTACACCATGGAGATCTCCGAGGCGGTCTCTCGGATCACGGCGTTGAAGGACACCTTCGTGACGGAGGTGCACATCGTCAACGGGCTGAACCCGGACCTGCCGTTCAGCTACTACCCGGACCTGATCAAGGCGATCAAGCAGGAGCGTCCGGACATCCACGTCAAGGGCTTCACCGCGGTCGAGATCCACTACTACGCCCAGAAGTACGGCATGACCTACGAGGAGGTCCTGCAGCGCTTCATCGACGCGGGCCTGGGCTCCATGCCCGGCGGCGGCGCCGAGATCTTCGCCGACCGCGCGCGCCGCAAGCTGTGCCCGGACAAGGTCGGCACCGACGACTGGCTCCTGGTCCACAAGACCGCGCACCAGATGGGCCTGCGGACCAACGCGACCATGCTGTTCGGCAGCATCGAGCGCCTGGAGGAGCGGGTCGACCACATGATCCGCCTGCGCGAGCTGCAGGATGAGACCGGCGGATTCCAGACCTTCATCCCGCTGAAGTTCCACCGGACCAACAACCGCCTGCAGCGCCTGCCCGAGCCCACCGCCCAGGAGTGCCTGCTCACCCTGGCGGTCAGCCGCCTGATGCTCGACAACTTCGACCACATCAAGGCCTACTGGCCGATGCTCTCCGTCGAGACGGCCCAGCTGTCCCTCTCGTTCGGCGCGGACGACCTCGACGGTACCGTGCGCGAGGAGCGCATCTACCACATGGCCGGCGCCACCACGCCACAGATGCTCGGCCGCGATCAGCTGGTCGACCTCATCCGCCGCGCGGGCCGCATCCCCATCGAGCGAGACACGCTCTACCGGACCGTGGCCTCGGCCTGAACCCTCTTTCTTCCTGGATTGTGCCGTGACGACCCGCATCGCCACCGTCGGCTACCTGAACGCCAGGCCGCTCACCGACTACCTCGACCGCGACCGCTTCGAGGTGGTGGAGGGCCATCCCTCGGAGATCGCGACCCTGCTCCGTGAGGGCGCGGTGGACCTGGCCCTCGTGCCGGTCGCCGCCGCACTCACCGATGGTGCGTTCCGCATCGTGCCCGAGGTCTGCATCGGCGCGCTCGGCCCGGTGCACTCGGTGCTCCTGGTCGCCGAGACCGAGCCCGAGGACTGGACCGAGGTCGTGCTGGACGGGGTCTCCCGCACCAGCCGCACCCTCGCCCGGCTGCTGCTCACCGAGGGTCCGCTCGGCAAGCGCGTCCGCAGCGACCTGGTCCTGCGCGAGGGCGACCTCGGCGAGGGCGTGAAGGCCGCCGGCGGAACCGTCGCCGGCCTGGTCATCGGCGATGCCGCCCGCGTCGTGCCCGAGCACCTCACCGTGCAGATCGACCTGTCCGAGCAGTGGCACGCCTGGCACGGGCTGCCCTTCGTCTTCGCCGTGTGGGCCGGCCGCCCCGACCTGCCCGGCGAGGTGGTCGACGCCGTGCGCGAGGCCGGTCGTACCGGGCTCGCCAACCGGGCCCAGGACCACGCGGGCGCCGACCTGGACTACGTCACCCGATCCATCCGCTACGCGCTCGATGATCGCGCGCTCACGGGCCTGCGCCGCTACGCTGCCATCGCGAAGCGCGCCGGCCTGGTCGGCACCGAGGACGTCGAGCTGTACGACCCCACCCGCCGGGTGATCGGCCGCCGGGACCTGGACGCCCTGCTGACCGACGCCGCCGACGGCGAGGCGCTGTCCCGCGACGACCTGCTCGCCCTGGCGAGCGATGCCCGCACCGCCGACCTCACCGCGGCGGCCGCCTTCCGCCGCGACACCCTGGACGGCACGCTCACCACCGTGCGCTGGACGCTCGGCCGCACGATCGTCACCACCGACGTCGACGTGGACGGCTTCGGCCCATGGAAGGCGCCCGGCGAGTCCGACGCCCTGGTCCGCACCCCCGACGACGTGGCCGCCCTGGTCGAAGAGGCCGGCGAGGTCGAGGCCGGCGACATCCTGCTCGTCGGAGGGCACCACCCGGGGCTGGGCACGGACGCCTGGTGCAAGTGGATCGCTGCCGCACGGTCGGCGTCTGACGCCCGGATCCGCGCGCTGTCCCTTGAAGGCATCCGCCACCTGTCCGCGGTCGACGACCTGCCGGTCGAGGCCATCGTGGCCCGCCTGCGCGAGGCCGGCCTGGACATGCTGGCCGAGGACGCGGTGCTGGCCCTGGACCCCACGGTGCGCTCGGGCGCGCGCTGGCTGTCGCCCCGCCAGTTCCGTGGCCTGCTCCCGGTGCTCGCCGACGCGGGCATCGAGTGGCTGGGCGGGCTGGAGGTCGGCGCGGGCGAGTCCGTCGAGGCGCGGATCGACCACCTGCTGAGCCTGCGCGAGCACCGGCTGGCGGGCGTGCGGATCACCCCGCTCACGGCGGAGCGCGCGGTCCGTCCCGAGGGCGCCACGGCCGAAGATCACATTCGAACCGTCGCTCTGGCGCGCCTGGCTCTGGATGGGCTGTCGCACCAGGCGGCCTGGCTCGCCGGGGCGCCCGGTCTGGCCCAGGTGGCGCTGCATGCCGGCGCGGATGCCTTGGGCACCGTCCTGCTCGGCGCCCGGGAGGCGGACGGGGACACCCGCTTCGTCAACCCGCGCGCCCGGGTCGGCAAGAAGCGCGAGGTGGACCCCTGGCGCGAGCTCATCGGCGAGGTGGAGCACGCCCTGAAGCGGTCGGGCTTCGCGTCGGAGCGAGAGCGTCCCGGTCTGGACCTCACCCCCGCCGACGCGGTCACCCCCCAGCCGCGAGCCTGACGTGGCCGAGGCCCGCCGCTTCACGGGCCGGGTCCTGCTCCCGGACGCGCAGGTGGCCCTCGCCACCCTGTCCTTCGACGGCGACGTGCTGGTCGACGTCGGTCCCGCGCTCCCGGGCGAGCCGCGCCTGGACGGGCTCTTGGTCCCCGGCCTGATCAACGCCCACACCCACCTCGAGCTGTCCCACGTCGGCCTCGTGCCGGGCGGGGACGGGCTGCCCCCCTGGATCCGCGCCCAGTTCGGTCAGCGGGGACAAGCGGGCTTGGACGCCGAACATCGCGATGCGTCCATCGCGGCGCGCGCCCTCGCCCTCACCGGTGCGGCCGCCGTGTGCGACATCGCCGGGGGACCCTCGACCGCGGACGTCCTCCACGAGGCGGGCCTGTCGGGGATCGTCCAGCGCGAGCGCCTCGGCCAGGACCCCGCGCGCCTGGAGGCGGGGGTCGCCGAGGCTCCAGGCCTGCACGCCGTGACGACCCGCGGTCGCACCTCCGTGGTCGAGCGCCCCTGCGCCCACGCCCCCTACTCGACCCACCCCGACCTGGCCGCCGCCACCCTGCGTGCCCACCCTGCCAGCGCGTCCGTGCCCGGCAGCGTCCACCTGGCCGAGGATCCCGCCGAGCGCCGCTTTCTCGTCCGCGGCGACGGCCCGTTCGCCGACCTGCTGGACGACATCGGCGTGCAGTGGACCTTCGCCGGCCCCTACGCCGGCCCGGTCGACTGGCTCGCGCAGATCGGGGCGCTGGGTCCCCAGACCCTGGCCGTGCACGGGGTCGACCTCACCCCCCACGAGCGCCAGCAGCTCGCCGACTCCCGCACGCCTCTCGCCCTGTGTGTGCGCTCCAACCTGCACATCGGCGGACGCGCCCCCGACGTCACCGACCTGCTCGCCCGGGGCGTGCGCCTCGCACTCGGCACCGATGGGCTCGTCTCCTGCCCCGATCAAGACCTGCTCGCCGAGATCCCCGCCCTCGCCCGGCTCGCCCCGGACGTGCCCGTCGCGACCTGGCTCGACCTCGCCACCCGCGGCGGCGCCGACGTCCTGGGCCTCGTCGGACTGGGCGCCTTCGTGTCCGGCCACGCTCCCGGCCTGGTCCAGCTCGACGGCGACCTCGCCGATCTCCCTCGCCGTGCGCCCCAGCGCCGCTGGCTCCTGCCCGCCGGACCCCTCCCGCTGTCGATCCCGACGGAGGCCCCATGAGCACCGCCACCGCGGCGAGCCCGCTCGTCACCTACAGCCGCATGATCAAGCTGTCCCACAGCATCTTCGCCCTGCCGTTCGCGCTCGCGGCGGCGGTGCTCGCGGCCAGCGTGCAGGCGCCGACCGTGTGGCAGGTCGTGCTCATCGTGCTGTGCATGGTGACCGCCCGGTCCAGCGCCATGGGGTTCAACCGGATCATCGACCGCGACATCGACGCGAAGAACCCCCGGACCGCCACGAGGGAGCTCCCGTCGGGCCAGATCTCGCTGACCGCCGCCTGGGCGTTCACCCTCGGATCCGCGGCGTTGTTCGTGCTCTTCTCCGGCCTGCTCGGCTGGCTGACCCTCGCGCTCTCGCCCATCGCGATCGCCGTCATCTGGGGCTACTCGCTGACCAAGCGCTTCACCGCCCTGTGCCACCTCGTGCTCGGCGTGGCCCTGGCGCTCGCCCCCACCGCGGTGTGGATCGCCATCACCGGCAGCTACGACTGGACGCCGTTCGTGCTCTCGGTCGCGGTCGCCACCTGGGTCGCCGGCTTCGACGTGCTCTACAGCCTGCAGGACCGCGAGTTCGACTCCGGCGAGGGCCTGCACAGCATGCCCCAGGCGCTCGGCGAGACCGGGGCCATGGTCGCGTCCGGCGTGCTGCACGTCGTCACCGTCGGCTGCCTGGCCGCACTTCCCTTCCTCACCCCCCTCGGCTGGCCCTACTGGATCGGGTTCGCGGTCATCACCGCCGTGCTCGCCTACGAGCACTGGCTGGTGCGCCCCGGTGACCTCTCCCGGATCGACAAGGCCTTCTTCGACCTCAACGGCTACGTCAGCGTCGCGTTCTTCGTCTTCGTGCTCGGGGCGTGGTGGCTGGCGTGAGCGGGGCTCCAGAAGGGATCGGCGAACGCCGAGGTTCGGATCCTCGCAAGGGACACGGGGGCGGTCGTGCGCTACATTGCCGGCCCTGCTCTGGAGGCGCCTTGGTCACCCGCTCGCTCGTTGTCGCGCTGACGCTGCTGATCACGCCGGCCTGGGCCGGTGGACCGGAGACCTCCGGACTGCTCGGCGCGGTGGAAGAGCAGGACGGACCGGCGGATCCGACCGACTCCGACCTCGGCGAAGAGCTCGCGCCCAGCATCGTCAACGGTGAGGAGACTCGGGACTACGACACGGTCGGCGCCCTGGTGGCCGCCGGCGGCGGTGGGGCGTCCAGCTTCTGCTCGGCGACGCTGATCTCGGAGCACGAGGTGCTCACCGCGGCCCACTGTGTGGACGCGCTGAATGACTACCTGCGCGGCGGCGTGGACGCCTATGTCGTCTTCGGGGACAACCTCAACGCCGGCCAGGTGGAGTTCTCCTCCCAGGTTGTCGAGGCGTTCGGGCACCCCGACTGGAACCGCGACGTGTCCGCCGGTGCGGACATCGGCATCGTGCGCATGGAGACGTCGTACGGAGCCGTCGCGCCCACGCCCCTGTACGGCGGGGACGCCTACGCCATCCCGGTCGGAGAGCTGTTCGACTACGTGGGCTTCGGCGTCACCTTCGACAACGGCGGTGACTCGGGCATCAAGCGCCACACCGAGAAGGCCTTCACCCGGGTGTCCGGGGACTTCCTGCTGTCGGAGGACCTCGAGACGAACCTGTGCTCCGGCGACTCCGGCGGCGCGGGCCTGCGCCGGGAAGGCGACGGGATCTGGTCGATCGTGGGCGTAAACTCGTTCGTCTACGACATCGATGGCGACCGCCGCAGCTGCATCACCGGCGGCTCGGGCATCACGCGGGTCGACCTGTTCCGGGCCTGGATCCTGGAGAACTCCGACGCGACCGTGTTCGATCCGTCCCTGGTCACCGACCCCGGCGACGGCGTCGTCGATGAGACGACCAACTTCGGCGACTGGGACCTGCCCGAGCGCCCGCCGGAGGATGCCGTCGGCACCTGCTCCAGCGTCAGCACCACGGGTGGCGCGGGGCTGCTGGGTCTTGCAGCCCTGGGCGCGCTGCTGGCCCGTCGGCGCCGCCGCAGCTGAGCCGCGGCGGAGGGACCGCTACATCGGGTCGTCGTCGAAGAAGATCGCGTCGCGGCGGCTGGCGATGAACTCGTTGATCGCGGCGGCGACGTTGGGTGGGATGTCGTCGAACTGCACGCCCATGCCGGGCGGCACACCGTCGAGGTACGGGCTCGGCTCGCGGACCCAGCGCACCACGCCGGTACAGCTCACCACACCCTTGCCCAGCTTCAGGCTGAACGTGAGCTCGGTGCCGATGGGCAGCGTCTCGTGGGAGCTGATGAACAGCCCTCCCGCGCTGATGTCCTCGGTGAACCCGGTGTAGAAGTTGTGCTCCGAGGTCATGGTGACCTCGACGTCCACGGCGATCCGGTCGTGATCGCGGCGGTTGTGCGGCTTGAGCGCGGGCTGACCCATGTCCTACTCCTCAGGGCGCTGCGTTGGCCCACGAGGGGGATCGGCCGTTCGAGGCTGCAGGTTGAGCGTCAGCGGCTCAGGCAGGGTCAAAGGCGCTTCACAGATCGTCGAATGCCAGGTCGTCGTCGGGATCATCGTCGATCAGCGGCCCCAGCATCGACAGGAAGCCGCGCTGCTTGAAGGACGCGGCCAGCGGGGTGGGGAGCGCGCTGACGAAGTCCCGGGCCAGCTCCTGGCCGACGG
>MDTC01016336.1_pt1 | contig 13172 bp, 11 predicted proteins | sample 811181 | NCBI WGS metagenome assembly MDTC01 (sample SAMN05326644, study PRJNA326480) | marine metagenome | isolation source: seawater | place: Pacific Ocean: North | collected 2011 | reverse complement strand
CAAGGAAGCTGAATGAACGACCGAGGAAAACACTCGACTACCTGACACCTTTGGAGAAGCTGCAAAGCATATTTGCGTTGACCGGTTGAACTCACCATACCCTTTTTTAGAATATCTTTCTCTGTCTCCAAGCGTTTGACTTGCCGCTCCAGCTCTCGAAGACGACGTTGCTCTGCGGTCATTGGTGAAGCGCTAGGCGTACTGCCAGAACGCTCCTGTTTGAGTTGACGCACCCATTTATCCATCGTCGACTTGCCCACATTCATGGCTTCAGCCGCCTCTCTAATGGTATAGCCTTGGTCAACAACAAGCTGTACGGATTCGAGACGAAACTCGGGACTAAAGGTAGGTCGTGTTAATCGGGTCATTGGTTCACCTGTAATCGAATGAGGTGATGTTATCACCTATAATCAGGTGGCCAAATTCACTATGCCACTACAAGCAGAGAGTCGAGGAAGAACGGTAATAATATCATCAAAATGATGGTTTTAACCCCTACTTTCTCTAAACCTGAAGGACCGCCCCCAAACTTGAGGACGGTAATCTATGGGGTAGTTTGGCAGCAGCTATTTTACGCCAAATGTTTTATTGAACATCTCAGCAATATGACCGCCTACTGTGATAGGTTCGGGGTACTCTTCGTCGGGCTTGCGCAAAGTTGGAACAACTGAAGCCTCATAATAGTAGTCAAGGTCAAAGAATGTCGGGAAAGAGTAACGTGGAGTTTCCTTCCATGCGTTGAGAACGCGGTGCATTGTAGAGTGATACAACCCGTTAGTAAGCACTGGCACCATATCACCTAGATTCACTACGAAGGTATTTTCTATACAAGGGGCTTTCAGCCATTCTCCATCTACATTTCGAACTTCTAACCCTCCGACTGCATCCTGGAGTAGCAATGTAATAAGACCCCAATCCGTATGCGCACCTGCCCCTAATTGGTTTACCTGAGCGTCTTTCGGCTGACTGGGATAGTAGAGCATACGAGAAATGATCATCGGCTCCTTCAGACCCTCGTCAAAAAAGTCCTCTGGCAACTCCAACGAGAGTGCTAATAAGCGCACAAGCTTACGGCCTAAAAGCTCCATATGGCGCATATAATCCTCAGCCTGTTGCCGGAAGTGTGGATTGCCTTCAGGCCATTGATTGGGGCCATGGTACGGTGTTTTATTCTTAACATAAGGATGAGATTCTGTTAGGTCCCGACCCAATAAAAACCCCTCCTTCAAATCAGGAGGAGATCCTTCATCCAGAGTTTGAGCAGCAATAGGTTCGTACCCACGCAGGTAGACAGAGTTCTTGGAACTGATCTGCATTTTTTCGTCCATCGGGGACGCAAAATATTCCTTGGCTAAATCGAAATATGCCTTTTGCAATTCAACTGGAACACCATGATTCTTTATATAAAAGAAGCCAGTTTGACGTGCTGCCTTATGTATTTCCCACGCAACAGCTTTTCTTTTTTCAATATCGTGTGAAAAGCTTTCTGCGAGGTCGATAACAGGAATATCTTTTGCCACAGATGGCGGGGTGTAAATAACCATTTACATGTCTCCTACTAGGGTTTACATATTTTAATTTATTAACTAAAGTTTAGAGCGAACCAGGCCAGCCGGACTGAGATCTTCAAGTCTGGGTGACCTTTTCCCCTCGTCAATTTTCCTTGTGTTACGCGACTTTACGCTGCTTATACTCAAAATCTATCCTTTCTCTCTCATCGGGAGGCCGGAATTTTTGGCCTTTACTGCTCCACCACCGCCTAACAGCAACATGTCGAAAATGACGAACCAGCCCCTTTCGAATTTGACCAGCCGTCCTCGGGTTTTCCGGTCTCCACGGCGAGTGGCGACACAATTCCGAGATGGCGGGACTCTCTACGCAGCTCAGCAACTGAGTCAGACCATAACCAACCATGGTCAGATGTACCCAGCGATGCAACGTCTGTCGTGTTTTCTGCCAGGCTTCTTTCATACCCCAAGCGAGCTTCAATTGATGAAACATGGATTCAATCGACCAGCGTAAACCATAACTCTCAATGACCTCTTCAGGCGTGAGCGAGGTATCCGTACTCAACAGCAAACAGGTCGACTTCCACTCCCCACGTTCGCTCCGAAACTCACACCAAACTACTCGCACCATGCGGCCGTCCAGAAAGCGCGCTTTTGCCAACTTGCTGCGATAACGCACGGCTTGTTCCCTACCATACAGATTCAGCGTGGTGACCGTTCGCTTAAATCGGGCAATGCGCTCCGGCGTCACTTTTTCTCCGTACTTTCGCGTTCGACCTCGCTGCCCCGGCTTCCGCGTCGGAGGTGCGTCGTAGAGCCTGGTGTCGATTCGAACCTGCCCGATCACCTCAAAATTGTGCTCCAGCATCGCGTCAATAAACACGCGCCGCATATACCAACTGTCCACGAGAACTCGAACGGTTTTGCCGGCAAACAACCGATAAACACTGCGTATCAAGGTGTTTGCCGCCACCAATTTTCCAGTATTGCTGGCGCTGGGTGTCAGCCGCGACAACGCCGGTAATGCCACTGGTGTATGATCCGTTCGGCGCATGATCATAGCCAAACTAACCCAGCATTGCCCGCGCACAAACTTCGCCAAATTCGGCTTGTTGCCATGCTGATGATGCATCTGACTTCCGGGAGCTCTTTTGGAGGCCCGAAGCGTCAAGGTATCATCAATAACCAAATGCACTACGTCAGGCTGCAAGGTTGCCAACACCAACCGTATAAATTGTCTTGCCAGGGCCAGCCACGACCATTTCCCTTTTTGTAGCCACTTGTAGTAGCTAGTCCAGTGATTACGCATATCGAGCATGAGATAGGCATCAGTCACAAAACCCGTTGGGCTTAGCATGGCCCCGATTAAAAGCTCGATAAAATTGCCAATGGATCTTGGGGGTAGCGCCTTACATAAAAACGTGATCCAATCACACAGTTCGCGAGGGATGCGGCTACATCCTTTTGCGTTCATTGCGGCCTCCAGAGTTGAAACGTTCATTTCTTTCTGGAGGCCGCGCCCTATACACGTTCAAAAGACGAAAAGTTGTATAGGGCGCGGCAAAATTTTTTACGCCGCTATGTCAAGTTATTCTTCTCTGTTAATTTGCCCCTGTTGTTAGCTCTGAAACTCTAAAGTCGAGTTATTAAATCACTTCTATTTAGAGCTTTTTTGATTATTGGATACTGGCGCCTTTGCTAGCACCTTATATGGCTGCAAGTTGATAAATATTAAATCTTGGCGCTGGGAATATTTAGGTATTGCTTGTAGGGAATATTCCCGACATTGCTATAAAACCGGGAATACGCTTCACACTATCTAGCCAGAGTCTGACTGAGGGATAGTCTTGAAGTGAAATGCCTGCTTCGTCAGCCATAGCTATATATGGAAAGCAGGCAATATCAGCGATTGTCGGATGCTCCATGGGACACAGAAAATCAAAGCCTTGCTGACGATTCACCCACAAATGTTTGTCCATTACCTCTAACAGCACATAAGCACGGTTCCGACATTCCTCGACATCAAAGTCGTACATAAAAAGCTCATGTAGCCTTGCAGCAGAAATAGACGCCGTAATGCCGTCAGAAAAAGCTAGCCAGATTTGAATATCTGCAAGAGCATCTGGACTATCTAGCGGATACCATTTCCTGCCCAAATCAAACTTAGTCGCGAGATAGACCAAAATGGCTTGGGATTCACGAATAACTTTGTCTCCGTTTTGCAAAACGGGAAGTTGGCCAAGTGGATTAATGCGAAGAAAATCAGCACTCTTATGTTCGCGTCCAGGATAAAACTCAACAATCTCGGTATCATAAGAAACACCAAGCATTGATAGGAGTAAGCGAGCTTTAAAACAGTTTCCAGAAAGCTCATAGTCGTAAAGTTTAATCATAAGCCCCTCTTTTAAATATCCAGAACTAGCTTTGCTGATTTACAACTAGATACGCATGGCATGATTAATTTCCCATCGATCTTTTCCTTGGAAGAGAGATAAACATCTTCATGTTGTAAGTCGCCGCTAATTACTTTAGTCATGCATGCACCACATACGCCCTGTTCACAGGAGTAATCGATTTCAACCCCAGCTTCTAAGCATGCTTGAAGAAGGCTTCTACCAGGTTCAACAGTGAATTCTTGTCCAGTGGATTGAATAGTCACTTGATAGCTCCCTTCACTAAGGGCGCGTGATGTTGCGTGATCAGTTAATCCGAAATACTCGTAATACACTTGATCTGCGGAAAAACCGGACTTTATTGCCGTTGTGGAGACAAGTTCGATCATCGCCTGAGGCCCACAGACGTAAATATCATGTGATTCCGGATTTAATTCTTGTAGAAGCTCAGTGATTGCACTCTGAGTCTCCTCTATACCTAAGCCAATATAGGTAGAGCAGTTATTTCCAAGCGCCGAAATACGATCTTTAAAGGCAATGTGCTCATTACCTCTCACAAAGTAATGTAAGTGGTAGGTACGGTCTCTTTGCTCTTGGAAAAGAGCCATTGCGAGCAGGGGTGTCACACCAATACCACCGGCAATGAGGACAGCCTTACGCTCAGATGGTTGTAATTGAAATTGATTGCGAGGAAGAGTTATTGACACTTTAGAGCCAACTCGAACATCACTGTGCATGCTACGCGAGCCGCCTCGTGAATTGGCCTCAAGTTTTACACCTATGACCAGGACATCTCGCTCCTCGGGTGTATTAACGATTGAGTATTGCCGCAAGTGACCGGATGGCGTTGTCAAACCGACATGCATACCTGGTTCCAAAGTTAATACTTGATCTTCTTCCGGCTTAAGCCAGAAAGAATCAATATCAGGCGTCTCAGTATTTCGGGCGATGACAGTACATATAATCTGCTTTCGAGCGCTGTCTACTTCAGGATTGCCCAGTTTTACATGTGTACTACTATCAGTAGCGATAATATTTTTTGAATCAGAAATGCTGGTACTAAGCTCCGTCTGAGCGAACAGCTCAGTCAGCACGTGCATGAACATAACTTTACGTTGAAGAGCCACAGGAGTATCCGTGTATAAACGGGCGTGAACCACCACTTTTTGTTCAGATTCTGGCTGGACAAAAATACGTAAAGCTTCCGCCAACCCCGTACATGTAAGGTCGATAGTTAGGCCGTCGTCCATAAACTGAATCTCTTCTGGGCGATTGCCTAAAACAGTGGCAAAGCTAGAAGCTCCTTTCTTGATTGTATCGATCGCAGTCTGGGCATCTACAGCAATCACCTGGCTTCGCAGGTTGCTGGAATTAAGAGAGTCAACGAGAGATAGCTGCTTTGGAGCATCGGTCCCGTTCGTTGTATCCAGTTTTACAAATATCAGACCTTCTAACTCTGCGCATAGATAAGTCTTTACACAGGCATTACTGGGCTGTGCAGTTCTATGTGCTGGTACAAATGAGCAATGCCCCGTACCAGACTGATATTTCCATCCGTGGTACTGGCATTGCAATTGGTCTCCGACATTTTCGCCCAGTGTTAGTCGAACACCACGGTGCGGGCAGCGGTTTTCCCAAACATTCACATCTCCGTTATAGTCACGCCATACTGCGAGTTCTTGACCATTAAGGCGTGATTGGTACACGTGTCTAAACGGTATATCTTCGGAGTTGGCAATGACATGCCACTCCTGATTTAACAAATCCATAACAAATCACCTAGTAATAAGCTCAGTGAGCAGTGCCAAACGTCACATTTCTTTCTTTAATCCAGCGACGATAGGCGCTCGACAAGGCATCAGCCCGCACAGGGGTTTCAAGCTTTGGATCAAGGGGTAATCCTTTGGGAATTTGGTTCAGCAAAATCATGATGTCCTGGCCAAAAATTCTCTGCTGGAAGTCCTTTAGCTGCTTGTCGGTGTTAATGTCATCGAGGTAGCACATGATCGCGTGGGCAACGCATGTTTCTTCATCTAGGGGCTGGACGAAGAGACCCAAAACATCAAGGCGATCATCTTCAATCACACACGTCTTATATAAGATAGAGGTGAAAGGGCGGGCGACTCGGTAGACGTAATGCATGTCCACCGGCTCAGTAGCTGCCGCCGACCCTTTCGGTTGGGGAAATCTGCAATTAATAGCCAGCACTTCATCTCGGTCTTCATCGATTTCAATGTCATATGCAGCCACTTCAGTTAGTGGTTCTGCGCCGAGAATATCTGTGTGTACAAACGGGAAATGCGCCATATCAAGGAAGTTTTCTACGACTCGTAACCCAGAGGTTCCCACTCGAATTGATCCTGCGCTGATCACCCTGCGATCGGGTTCATCAAATTCGGGGATGGCTACAACATCTCGTGGGTTATCTGAGAGAGACACCCATAATAGTCCATAAATCACCTTGGTTTTTAGCGGTAGGCCTGTAGAGGAAACCTCTGCCCGCAATCCATCCTCGGTGAGCGTATATTCAATGCTGACAGCCAAAACTCGGGAAAAGTATTTCTTACCAAGTGAGGTATCAGCTAGCGCGCCTACGGGGTGCCAGTCGTCAAAAACAAAACTGTTCTCATTTAACATATTGGGGCCTGTACATTGCTTGGCACCGCTACAACGGCGCCATGGTCATAGAGGATCAATCTGCCCGGTATTGGGAGACAAATTCAGAAGCTGACATGGAGCTTCGTGCCTGATGAACAGCAGCACGTTCAGCATAGATATCACGGACATACTGAGCGTAAGCGCAGCTATCGGCGAACATGTTGTACTTCCACCCTAATCCGTAAGCATTAAGGTTGATGTTGTCGATGGTCATTAATGAGAGGTTGGTATCATCGCTTTGTAAGTACGCATCGATGACCTTTCTCGTAATTTCTTTGGTACATGCCAGCTTGTGGGCATGCCACATTTCTGTGTGCCATTCGCCTTTGGCAGGGCGCTGGAATGGGTATTGAATGGAACGTCCTGGGCGGTCTGTCCCTTTTGCATCCCATGGGCCAGTTTCAAACCCCCACCAGTTAAGTGGGCCGTTTGGTGCTGCGGGACGCATCTGCGCCCAGTGAACTAGATTGCGGTTGAGCCATTCATCTGCGTAACTATCGTCATTGAACGGATCAAGTTTGGCAATTGCCTCATTGTCACCACGCATCTGAGAAACTGCATGCTCAACTTCATTTTCAATTTTGAAAATGCAGTGGCTGTAGTCCATGGCCACGTTAAACTTGACTCCTCTCGCCTCAACCAGATCAGCAACCTGCGAAACTCGACGATAGTCTTCAGACCACATATCCACATGGTTCTCGAAGGTGATGATGACGCCGGCTTTTTCGGCGTACTCGAAGGCGTCTAGATAGCTCTCAGCAACTTCTTCATTGGTCACGTAGTGACCGTCCTTGTGCTTAGCCCAGACCATAAAATTATGGTATTTACCACCGACCTCAGCGGTAAGATTTATATTTTGCTTAATAAGGTCTTCATCAAAACCTAACGTGTAGCAGCCACTGCCGGATAGCACCGGCAAGTCGTATATCTGACTGCCCTTTATGTACTCGTCCAGCTCTTGGTAGTTATTGGGAACACGGTCGATGAAGTCCCACACCTCAGCCTCTTTTACCAGCTTAAACTGCTCGAGGATTGGCAGCTCGTTAAGCGAGACAGGGTTTTCTATAGACGACGCTTGGATGCCGAGCCCGGCACAACCTAACTTGAACATCTTTTTCATATTTACAGCTCTCACTCTGAAGTCATTTTTGAACGGCCTTAGGAGCCGTGAGGTGCCAGACTATCTACTCTCAGTCACTTCACTGAGAAGGACTGATTTAAATTCTTCTTTACCTTCCAATGCTGCCATTGAGAGCTCTCTATGCCATTTGCGGTATTGAATGGAGATCTTGTCTGTAGATACGGACAATTCTGAACTATCCAAATCCATAGGTGACTGGGATTGAATGATAGGACGGTCTTCTTCCAGTACACGCTTCTGGAAGGCGAGATGAGTATGGTCAGGCTGGTGATCTTCGGTGCGCACAATAACCATAAAATTACGACAAGTTGTGTCATCGACCGGACTCGAGGTAGTCCACAGGATAAATTTAGAGTCATCCTTCCATAGCTTGATTTCTAAGTTCACCGAATAGGGCATTGAACAACGGTAGGTAAAATCGCCCATAGGTGCTTCCTCAGGCAAGTTCTCATACATTTCTTTGGGTGGAGCAAGCTGGAAGCGCATCTCACCGTTAATGCGATCGACATTGACTGTTGGATGAGTGGCGAAGAATGGGTCATATAAAGTGCCAGGATGAACGAATGCGAAGTGAGAAAAGTCAGTGAAGTTTTCCCAACGGCGTTCGGCAGTGGTCTCCCAAACGTACGAATCAGCCACCACTACTTTCATACCCTCACTGTCCCAATCACCTAAGAAAGGAATCTCGGTGCAGTCAAAGGAGTTATCCAAGCGAACCCAGACAATGCCATAGCGAATCGCGCAATCATATTTTGAAATTTTCGCTTTCGAAGGTATCGGCATATCAGGACATGCTGGTATCAGAGAGCACTTACCTTCATCGTTATAACGCCAGCCGTGGTAAGGGCATTGAAGGGTGTCTTTACCTTGGTGCTTGCAAACCTGACCGAGAGACAGCTGTGCCGAACGATGAATACAGCGATCATCCCCAGCAAACATCTCTCCATCTAACCTGGCTAAAACCAAGTTTTCACCTAGCAATTTCACCGACATTGGACCATGCCCGGAGCTATTTACCTTTTCGAACTCGGCCAAAGTACATACAGGATGCCAGAAGTGACGCAGATAGCCTTTGTCTTCAATTAGGGGTTTACACTGAGAGCGCATAACTGCTCCTTTTTCGTCTAGTCTATTAAAGTGGTTTATTAGGTATACAATCTGGTATACCAATAAGTTTTATTAAGCATTATACGTGCCAGTTTATATTTATTTAATGGGAAGCAATGCATGTACTTGAAACTTGGCCGGTTAGACAAGTTTTCAGAGAGGGGTTATGTTTGTGAGGCATTCAGATTTCGCTCCGATATGGTGCAAGTTAAAGCAAATGCTCCACTTTGGTTCGAAAGATCTAATGGGTGAAATAGATAACCTGTATAAAGCGCGACCAGTTCTTAGCATTTTTTGCAAACCTGGATGCTTGTACCGTAGCAATGGAGGCATGTAGCGGCTCAAACCATTGGGCAAGAGAACTTCAAAAGCTGGGCCATGAGGTCAAGCTGATAGCACCTCAGTTCGTCAAACCCTTTGTAAAGGGGAACAAGAATGACTACAACGATGCCGAGGCTATTGCTGAAGCTGCTCAGCGCCCAAATATGCGTTTTGTCCCTATCAAATCGCTTGCGCAACAAGACGTCCAATGCCTGCACCGTTCAAGGGAAAGAATCATTAAGGCCCGCACGAGTTTGGTCAACCAGATCCGTGGGCTGCTGGCTGAGTACGGCATTATAATCGCTCGGAACGTTAGCAGTGTCCGAAGTGGTTTGCCTCTCATCCTTGAAGACGCCGAGAACGGATTATCCCCTATCAGTCGAGAGTGCTTCGCTGAGCTTCTTGACGAACTCCATGACCTCGATCGCAGGGCCAAAATGTACGAAGGCAAGATCCTCGAGATAAACAAGCAGAATGAGGTCTGCCAGCGGTTAAATGAGATCCTGGGTGTGGGTCCAATGATAGCAACTGCTGTCTTTGCTGCTGCCGGAGATGGTAATGACTTCCAGAATGGCCGTCATTTCTCATCATGGCTCGGCTTGGTACCACGGCAACACAGTAGTGGCGGAAAAAGTACGTTGTTAGGCATCAGTAAACGCGGAAATACATATATTCGAACGCTACTGATCCACGGTGCAAGAGCCGTCCTACGTGTTTCCACAAACAAGAAAGACCGCCTGAGTCGTTGGGCTCAAGGGTTGCTTGAGCGACGAGGTCATAACAGGGCATGTGTCGCCCTTGCCAACAAATTGGCAAGGGTTATTTGGGTGATCATGGCCCGCAACGAACGCTATCGAGTCCAGCTATATGAAGTCAAACAGTTGATTAGGAAGAAGACCAACCGGTGAATTGCAAAGGAAAACTGACTGATGGCAGGCAGGTCAAACTGCCCTACTAAAAACCTAATGCATGCAGGGGCTGCGACGTGTAAGCCGAACTGTTGCTGAGGAGAGTGGGGGCAAATATCCATCAGGGCCGCGGCACATTATGTGCCGTAAATATGAGGCCGGATATATGGGAGCAATGACTAAGCTGCCGATCGATCATTTTCTTGCAATACGGGGAAAGGTCCATATATGCATGCAGTGAATGCGCAACATGGTGGACAAGGGGTATGGCCGACGTCCGTTTCCAGCCTTGGGATAGTGAGGCTCGATAACGGTTTCGAGACGCGCCCACGGGATCAGCTTGTCCATTCGGACCAGGAATTTCTCCTTACGTGTCTGACGGCGCTTGTTGCTGAACTCGCTGTCCGCGAATGTAAGTTGCTGATCCATCTTATGCGTCCTCGATCATGTGCAGTCAGCATTATCCCATGCGGCGGACTTGATCACACCTTCCCTAACTAGTCGCCGGTAGAGTACGAACGACAATATTTTAATGAGGCGGAAAAGCGTCTAGTGAAATAGTGGCTATTCAAGATCATCCCAGACCAAGCGCAATTTTAAGATCAATGTCTGGAGGCGCAGACATATTGAACTTGTAACCTTTAATTACAAGATTGTAGTGAGAAGCAAGTAAGTCCTTAGCCGAATCAGCATCACGTCGATCGATACAGTCCACGAGTCTAGCGTGCTCATCTCGTAGTTGGCAGTAATCGAAGCCTGAACGATATAGAGCATTTATCAATGCTTCCTGACGACGAAGTTGTGAGTGGATTTTGTTAAGCATTTCATTCTTCATGAATGAAATAAGAAGAGTGTGAAACCCCCTGCCCAGTTCGTCGCCGAGATCATCATCGTGGTTTTCATGCGCAATTCGCTCTTTGACTGTGTGGGCGCGCAATAGATCCAGTTCCTCTCGGGTGATGGTTTTCGTCAACTGATCAATCACCCCACTCTCTAACACCAACAACATTTGATAGAGCTGATAAGCATCGTCGAAGCTCGGGCATGTTACTGATGAAGACCGCTTTGGTGAGATTTCCACTAGGTGCTCTTGTGATAACCGGATCAATGCTTGGCGAACAACAGTCCTGCTCACTTCAAACAAATCCGCTATTTCACGCTCATTGAGCTTTGTACCTGGGGGCAAGCGCCGGTGGTATATCGCATCAGATACTGCTGTAACAATTTTCTGGGTAAGCATGACGCCAACTGCCTATATTTTTTGGTGAGAAAAATCCTATCACATCCCTCCATCCCTCTTCCACAAGCCCCATTCTGCGCAGCTTTTGTGCACTGCGACTCATATTAGAGCAATTTTACCCAGCCAAAGAACCATCAAAATAATCAGCAACGCCGGAAACTTACCATTTGGACAGTTTTTTAACATAACGGCATGGAATGTGCCTTTAAACTGGTATACCAAATCTATATATAGGAATGCCATAAATAATTTATGGCTTCCTAGAACGGTATAAACAAGTGTTTTTAACAATAACTTTGGGATGTCCATTGGCGGATTGTCAAAACGTTTGCTCGGAAACAAGTCTCCTTGGCTCGTCCCTGTAGCTAAATAAACAAGAGGTTCCTATGTACAAAGCGTTACATTCGAGAGGTTTACGATTTTTTCCGACATTCCTGCTGGCATGCCAGCATGTAATGGTCATGTATGCGGGTGCAGTTGCCATTCCGCTTGTACTCGGTGCAGCACTGGGCCTATCGAAAAGTGATATTGCGTTTCTAATTAATGCGGACTTATTTGCTTGCGGGATTGTGACAATCATCCAGTCACTCGGTATAGGTCCCGTAGGTATCCGAATGCCTGTGATGATGGGCGTCACCTTTACCGCTATTGGGCCGATGATTGCTATCGGATCCGACCCAAACGCGGGGCTATCGAGCATCTTTGGTGCCACTATTGCTGCAGGGTTATTTGGCCTAGCAATTGCCCCAATCGTCGGAAAGTTGCTGCGCTTCTTTCCACCAGTGGTGACAGGTACAGAGATTGTCGCTGTTGGCTTGTCACTTATGTCCGTCGCCGCAGCTTGGTCTGCTGGAGGGTTTGGTAATCCAGAATTCGGTCGCCCTCTTTACCTGGCGATTGCTTGCTCAGTACTCGTCTGCATTCTCCTAGTAGTTCGGTACGCCAAAGGCTTCATTAGCAACATTTCTGTTCTTCTTGGTTTGATTTTTGGCTTTGCTCTTTCAGCTTCGGCCGGACTGGTCAGCTTAGAAGGCGTTGGTGAAGCACCGGTTTTCGGTTTCATCATTCCATTCCATTTTGGTGTCCCAACATTCGATCTCTGGCCAATCGTAGCCATGTGCATCGTGATGCTAGTCACTTTTATCGAGTCTACCGGCATGTTCATCGCTCTTGGTGAAGTCGTAGATCAAACGATAGATGAAAACAAACTGACTCGAGGATTCCGAGCTGATGCTTTAGGAACGACGGTAGGTGGGATCTTTAATACTTTCCCATATACGTCATATGCGCAAAACATCGGACTAGTAGGCATTACCGGGGTTCGTAGCCCTTGGGTATGTGTATTCGCCGGCGGGATTCTTATTGTCCTTGGCCTGTTCCCTAAGATCGCATATTTAGTGGCATCCATTCCTCCCTTCGTATTGGGCGGAGCAGGCATCGTAATGTTTGGCATGGTTACCGCTAATGGCATGAAATCACTTAGCCGTGTTGATCTTAAAAAGGCCAGCAATCTCTACATCATCGCAATTAGTTTAGGGATTGGAATGCTACCCGTCGTTTCCCCTAACTTCTTTAGCAAATTCCCTACTTCATTAGCCCCCATTTTAGAAAGTCCTATTTTGCTGACCGCAATAATTGCGACTGGGCTTAATTTGTTTTTCAACGGAATCGGATCTGACGTTAAAAAACAAAACACCTCTACTGATAAAGAAGTAATTGCTCAGGAATCAAATTAATAGAAATTAACTACTAATAAACTAGGAGTGGAAATGAAAACCAATAAACGACCTCTAATTATCTGAATTAGTTCAGACCTGATCTGACACTTCTTATTGAAAAGAAGAGAGTTTCCCGTTTTGATAATGGTGTCGAATCAATATCTCAACAAAGGAAACT
>MDTC01000593.1_pt1 | contig 13172 bp, 12 predicted proteins | sample 811181 | NCBI WGS metagenome assembly MDTC01 (sample SAMN05326644, study PRJNA326480) | marine metagenome | isolation source: seawater | place: Pacific Ocean: North | collected 2011 | reverse complement strand
TATATAGCTATAAAAATTACATGAATGTAAGATTCTTAATAGTGATTAATGGAGAATTTTGAACTTTATTTATTGTTTTGACACAAATTATAATTCTCAAGCATTTACTTCAATAATATCTTTACTTGATTGTGTAGATAAAAAAATAGACATTTTTATTATTCATAATGATGAAAATTTTGATAAAAAGATTCCAAAAAAAATCAATAATCACAGAAATTTAAATTCAATAAACATCTATTGTTTTCGAGAAACAGGTTATTACTTTCCAAACATACAAAATACTCATGTTTCAGAGGCGACCTATTACAGATTGTTTTTAGAAAAATACCTACCCAAAGAATTAGATACGCTTGTTTATTTAGATGCTGATATAGTGTGTTTAAAAAACCCGATTCCTTATTTAAATCAAGAATTAAAAAAATTAGAAAAATCACAATTTCTAGTTGCTGCAAGAACTGAAGTGTTGAGAAAGGAGGTAGATAAGCGATACGTCAACAATTCTGACACTCCTTGGGTAAGGCTGTCGGTGAGCGAAGAATACTTTAATGCAGGAATAATGATTATTAACTTCAAAAAGTGGATTCAAGAGGGGTATACTTCAAAGTTCCTCATCAAACTGAAAGAATTAAATTCGAAAATTATTATGTGGGATCAAGATGTATTGAATGCAGTTATTAATGGGGATTATTCAAAACTTTCTCTATTTTTTAATTTTAAAGACAACGATTTAGAGTCCAGAAAAGACAAAAACACATATAACTTTAAAGATATTATTTTTTATCATTTTGCTGGAAGTGGAAAGCCTTGGAAAACAAACGGTGCATTTAGGAGATCAAGTGAGTTTTATCATAGCAATTATAGAAAAATTCATAATAGTCATTTTCACATTGAACATCCTAATATTTCTAATTCTATAAAAAAGCTTTTTGAGGGTATTCAAAATAAATCATTTTACAATCTAGACAATAAAATTACTTATGTTTATGAATTTATTAAAACACTTATAATAAGCACTGTAATATTTAAAAGGAAGAGTACATGAAGATACTAATTCTGGGAAGCGGTGGCTTAGTCGGTTCTTCTCTTGTAAGAGTCTTAGGCCAGAATAAAGAATATATGATTCATCCTTCTACAAGAAAAGATACAAATTTATTTATTAAAGAAGAAACTGAAAATTTAATTAATGAAGTTAAGCCGGACCTTATTATAAATGCTGCTGCAAAAGTTGGAGGAATTGTAGCGAATAACGTAAACAGAACAGAATTTATATTAGAAAACTTAAAAATAAATATAAATTTATTGGAAAGCATTATTCCTCATAAGGAAATAAAACTTATAAACCTTGGTAGTAGTTGTATATACCCATTAGATTCTCCGAATCCAATTAGTGAAGATAATTTAATGAATGGCAAATTAGAACCAACAAATTCACCTTATGCAATGGCAAAGCTTACAGCAATTGAGATGGGCGATGCGTTATCACAACAATATGGTCATTCGATTATAAATTTGATGCCAACAAATTTATATGGACCAAATGATAATTTTTCAGAAACGAGTAGTCACGTAATTCCGGGATTAATTCGAAGGCTTACTTTAGCAAAACAAAACAAACATGAAGTATTTAAAGTTTGGGGAACGGGTACTCCAAAAAGGGAATTTTTACATGTAGATGATTTATCTGATGCTATTCATTTTTTAATTCAAAGCAATAAGGTTCCCAAGTTAATTAATGTTGGCAGCGGTGAAGAGGTAACAATCAAAGAACTAGTTTCATTACTTGTTGATATTACTTCATTTGAAGGGGAAGTTGTATATGACAGTTCAATGCCTGATGGCAATCCTAGAAAATTGTTAGATTCATCTAAATTAAAAGAAATGGGATGGAATAATTCTATAGATTTGCACACTGGTCTAGAAAATACTTATAAATGGTTTATGGAAAATGAGTTTAGTTTGTGATTGGATTTTCCCATGTCGGTTTCAAAAGATTTTGATCTAATAGAACTTTTTCTTTTTCAGCATCCAATACGTCTTTTTCTACCATCATTTTTACTAATTCTTGAAAACTAGTTTTTGGTTTCCACTTTAACTCTTTCTTTGCTTTTGAAGGATCTCCAAGCAAGTGAAAAACTTCATTAGGCCTCTCAAATTTTGGTGAAGTTGTAACAAACTCTTTCCAATCAAGACCCACTTCTTTAAAAGCTAGCTGTGCAAACTCTTTGACAGTATGTGTTTCGCCTGTAGCTAGAACCCAATCATCTGGTGTATCATGCTGAAGCATCATATACATTCCTTCAACATAGTCACCAGCAAAACCCCAATCCCTATAAGCGTCTAAATTACCTAAAGTTAACTGGGATTGAATTTTATGATATATTCTTCCAACTGCTTTTGTAATTTTTTTGGTTACAAAGGTTTCGCCTCTATATGGCGATTCGTGATTAAATAATATACCGTTCACAGCAAAAATATCATATGATTCTCTGTAAATTTTTGTTATTTCATGTGCAAAAACTTTTCCTGCAGCATATGGACTTTTTGGGATAAATTTAGAATCTTCATTTAATGAGTTTTTATCTACTCCACCAAACATCTCTGAGGAAGAAGCTTGGTAATATTTTATTTCTTTCTTACTGTTTTTAATTGACTCAAGTAACGTAATTGGACCGACAGTACTAGTTTGTGTGGTAAATAAAGGGTTTTTAAATGAAACAGCTACGTGAGATTGTGCAGCTAAGTTATACACTTCATCTGGTTCAATAAGATTAATTAAATTAGATAGTGAAGAGGGATCCAAAAGGTCGCTGTAATGAAGCTTGAACATTCCAGTATCTTCAAATTTTGATATTAAATCATCTATTCTTTGTGTGTTGATATTTGAAGCTCTTCTTACGGCTCCATGTACTTCATAACCTTTTTCAACAAGTAATTTTGATAGATAGTGGCCATCTTGACCTGTTATTCCAGTTATTAAGGCTTTCATTAGATTAATTGTATATTAAATTTTTAAATAAACCAGTAGTTCTATTTTCTTTAAATTTGACTAACTCAAAATTTTGATTAATTAAGTAATTTGTAACCAGAGCTACAGTGTTTTCACCACTCTCACCCTTTTCAGCACCCATATCAACTGCTATGTATTCAATATTAGGTAAAGTATTTTTTGCTCCTAATAAAACTTCAAGTTCATGACCCTCTGCGTCAATTTTTAATAATTTCACTTTCTTATATTTAAATGAATCTAACTCCCTAGTGTCAATATCAATTGAAGCTTCAGTACTAAATGCCTCTAAAGAGGAATCGCCTGTGTCAGCGTTAATGTAAAATTTTTTATTACTATTTTCGTTACTTAATCCAATACAATGTAGGTCTGCGTTTTTGAACTTACTTAAATTTAATTCGAGACACTTAAAAGCCATTGTATCTGGTTCGAATGCCTTGTAATTAAAGTTTTCAACGAATCTATTAATAGATAAAAACAGGTTACCTACATTTGCACCACAGTCAATTATTAGGTCATCTTTCTCGACATTAAAGCTATCCAATCCATAGGAAAATAGAAGATTATCTAGTTCATAATTATGATTTACCATGGAACCTAGTATCCGTGTTTTATTAGGGTAATGAATTTGATTATTTTCATGATGCTTTAAGTAAGTTTTATGTTGTTTAGAGAAAGATATTCTTCCATCTTTTTTGTAAAATAAATTCATAAAGAAGCAATACAAGTTTTCATTAAATAATTTATAAATCAAAATAATAAATTTCGATTTTATTAAAAATAATAACTTTGATACAAGGTTTAAATTTTCTACTTTTTTATATCTAAATACAAAAAAAGGTAAATCGACTAAGGTTTCTTTAAATTGGTCGAAAATTATTTTTATACTCACTTAAGTATTCTAAACCCATTATATTTTTGTTATTTTATAAAATTGAATTTGGAAAAAACCTCTCAAAAAACATATTAATTTAACTTATCATTAGTTATATGTTGAACAAAACAATAATTTATGAAAAATTTCAAGTTACAAGAAATGAGCCTATAAATTTTAAAGAAAAAGATGCTTACTTATTTAAACATGAGTTTAAAAAAGATATACCGCAATCTTACTTACTACACTTAAACCAACCATTAATTATTAATAATTCTATCTTTGATATTAAAAATTATAATTTTCATTTCAAACATACATTTTATAAAAGTCACACAAATAAAAAAAAATTAAAGGATACATTAAAAAATATAATTTATTCAAATAAAGGTACTAAAAATTTAGAAGAAGGTCTGTGGATCGTCAACAGTAAGAGTTCAAATTTTGGTCATTGGATTATAGATGCAATGTGCAGGCTGATGATGATACCAGATAAATATTCCAACTATCCCGTACTGCTACCCTCAAATTTTAATATAAGCTGGATAATAGAAATTCTTGACTATTTAGAAATTAAATACATTTTTTTAGAACTTAATCAAAAATATAAGGTTAAAGATTTAATTTTAACAAGCGATGCTCATCCATCTGGAAATTACAACCCAGATATTGTAAGGAAATTAAGAAAAATGTTTTTAGATAAACTAAATAGTGATATTGAAGAAAAAACAAACAGGGTTTGGGCATACAGAGAACATATAAGTAGACAGGTTGGAAATTTTAATGCGATTGAAATAATACTCAATAAATACAATTTTCAACTTGTAAAAACAGAACAATTAAATTTAATAGAAAAGATTAATTTATTTAGAAATACTGAAGTTTTGGCAGGTACTCATAGCTCTGGCTTAGTAAATATGATATTTATGAGAAAAGGTTCAAAACTATTTGAAGTACGAGACTATCAAGATTCTCATAAAAATGCACTATTTTCGCTTGCGTCTGCTTTGGGTATAAAATACTTTTATACAGAAAGAAGCGAATCTCTTATTGAGGGGGACGGGAATATAGACCCAATAAAGTTTGAGGAATCATTATTAGAATGTCTTTGACCAAGAGTCATTTATAATGAAGATATGTCTAATGCGGAATTAGAAAATATCGAGAACCAAATAATAGAACTTACTAAATCATACTTTGATTTGAAACAATCAAGCGAAAGTAGTTTTATTCCAAATATCTCTGCTATACCAGTTTCAGGGAAAGTCTTAGATAGCCAAGACATTTCAAATTTAGTATCTTCTAGCTTAGAAGGCTGGTTAACTAGTGGTGGTTTTACTGATAAATTTCAGGATTCAATAAGAAATTTTTTAGGTGTAAGACACTGTTTATTTGTAAACAGTGGGTCATCTGCAAACCTGCTCGCTCTTTCAGGTCTAAAAATATTATTTGACATTGAAGATGGTTCTGAAGTAATTACTTCTGCAGTTAATTTTCCAACTACCTTAAATCCTATTTTGCAGAACAATCTTAAACCCGTCCTTGTTGATGCTGAAATGGGAACTTACAACATAGATTCTAATTTGATTGAAGAAAAGATAACACCTAAAACTGTTGGAATAGTTTTAGCCCACACTCTTGGTAATCCATTTGGATTAGAAAAGATTAAAGAAATTTGTGAAAAATACAATTTGTTTTTAATGGAAGACAACTGTGATGCTTTTGGTTCTAAATATAACAATCAATTTACTGGTACATTTGGAGATGTAGCAACATTATCATTTTATCCCGCTCACCATATCACAACTGGAGAAGGTGGTGCAGTATTCACAAACAATACAAAATTAAAAAAAGTTTTAGAGTCTTTAAGAGATTGGGGAAGGGATTGTTATTGTCCCCCAGGTGAAGACAATACTTGTAAGAAAAGATTTGACTGGCAGTTAGGTGGTTTGCCCCATGGATATGATCATAAGTATATTTATTCAAATATAGGCTACAACCTAAAAGCTTCGGATATGCAAGCAGCAATAGGCCTAAGTCAAATGGATAAACTTGAATCGTTTATAAATAAAAGAATTGAAAATTTTCACTACTTATACGAAGGGTTTAAACAATTTAGTGAATTCCTACTTCCAGAGTGGGATCAAAATTCTGAACCAAGCTGGTTTGGGTTTCCACTGACTCTGAAAGAAGACGTTAAATTCGATAGAGTAGATCTTTTAAAGTTTTACGATGAGAGAAGAATAGGAACTAGATTATTATTTGGAGGTAATATAACTCTTCAGCCTGCTTATCAGCACATTGATTTGGGTAATCCAAATGACTTTCCAGTATCAAATAAAATTGTAAACAATACTTTTTGGTTAGGTGTTTATCCCGGGCTAAACAACACAATGCTTGATTTTGTTATAAACACCACTAAAGAATTTTTAGATCAACAATGAATGTTTTAATTTTAGCTGGAGGTAAGGGCACACGTTTTAGAGAAGAAACGGTGATTAAACCAAAACCAATGATAGAAATTAATGGCGTTCCAATGCTGTTACACATAATTAATCACTATAACCATTATGGTTTTAATAAATTTACAGTACTTGGGGGGTTTAAGATTGACTATATTCATGACTACTTTAGTAATACATTTTCTCAAATAGAAACAAATTCATATAAATATAAAGATTCTGAAGTAGCCATACTTGATACTGGTCTTGACACAATGACGGGTGGGAGGATAAAAAAAGCTATAGAGGCTATTGATGATGAAGAGTTTATGCTTACCTATGGCGATGGTATTTCAAATGTAAATCTTCAAACTCTATATGAATTTTATAAAAATAACAATTTTCTTGGTGTTGTTACTGCTGTTAGGCCACCAGCCAGGTTTGGTAGATTGAAAATAAAAAGTGAAACTGTTATAGAATTTGGTGAAAAAAATCAAGCAGATGAAGGGTGGATTAACGGTGGGTTCTTTGTTTTGAATAAAGAAATTAAAAACTATATTGACAGCGAGAGCACTGTTTTTGAAAAAGAGCCTCTTGAAAATTTATCAAATGATAATAAATTAGGAGCATTTTTACACGAGGGCTTCTGGCAGTGTTGCGACACTATAAGAGAAAAAGAATTATTAGAAGAAAAAATTAAGCTTGAAGGCTTAGATTATGAAAATCGATAAAAGTTTTTGGAATCAAAAAAAGGTATTAATAACTGGTCATTCTGGTTTTAAGGGCACATGGTTATCCGTTATTCTTAAGGAATTTGGTGCAAACGTTTATGGGATATCAAAGGAAAATCTAAATTCTGATTTATATGATTTCTTAACCAATAAAGATATTTTTACAGAAGAGCATTTTATGGATCTTTCATCTACGAGTTCTGAAAGGTTAGTAGATACTTTGGGTAACAAAAAGTTCGACCTAGTCTTTCATTTAGCAGCTCAGTCTTTAGTTCCAGAAGCCTTTACGAACCCACTTGAGACTTTAAAAGTGAATATTTTTGGGACTTTCCATGTACTTATGGCCTGTGTGCAGAAAGATCTAACAAAATCAGTTGTAGTTTCAACTACAGATAAAGTTTACAGAGACCCTTCTAGTTACAATGTTGAAGACTCCCCACTTGGAGGTCATGAATTTTACAGTTCTAGTAAAGTTTCTCAAGAAATGATTATTGATGCATTTAAGAATTATTCTGAAAAAATTAAAATCTCAACAGTTAGATCTGGAAATGTGTTGGGGCCTGGTGACGGAGCAAGAGGAAGAATTGTTACAGATATAATTAATGCTTTAAACACTAGAACAGAAATTGAACTTAGGCAGCCGTATTCTATTAGACCGTGGCAAGATATTTTAGATTCTCTATATGGTTATTTATTAGCTGCTCAAAGTAACTTTATTAACAAAAAAAGCAACATATATAATTTAAATTCTGAAATAAATAATGAGGTTACTGTAAAGGAATTAGCAGAAAAGTTTATCTCGAGGTGGGGATCAAACACCAAAATAGTTGAACTTGAAAATAAGGAATTTTACGAGTCAGAAGAGTTACGGCTTGACTCATCAAAAGCAATAAATGAATTAGGTTGGAATAGTACCGTGGATATTGATTTGATTATTGAAAAAATTTGCGAATGGGAACTTGCAGAATCTATAGAACTGAAAGAAGAAGTTATTAAAAACCAAATAAAAAATTATTTTCATTTATGAAATATTTGATTTTAGGTGGTAGAAGCTATTTGGGAAAATCTTTTTCACAATATCTTGAAAAAAGCAATAACCAAGTAATTACATTGAATGAATTAAACTCTAATTTTTACTCAACAAATGTATTAAAAGAGGTTATAAATAACGAAAATCCTCAAAAAATAGTAGATTTTAAATTTCCACTAGTTTCTTCAAATGATGATGCCTTTAAACACATTGATTTAAAAAATATCTTAAATACGCAAGATAGATTAATTGAATCATTAAATCAATTATCAGAAAATAATTCAGATTTATATTTGATATCTTCTTTAAACATAAATAAAAGGAAAAATATTTACACACAATATAAGAAAAAACAGGAAGATTACTATAAAACATATTTATCAGGAAAAAATAAACTTAAGATTCTTCGACTTGAAAATGTTTTGGGCGAGGGAGACTTAAGCACAAATAGATTAGTCCCATATTTTTTTAGTAAAGTATTTGAAAATAAAGAAACAAATTTAAATATTAATTCAAGAAAAAAAGGTAATTATATTTTTATAGAAGAGTGCAATAATTTTATTTTCAATTCTTCTTTAGACAAAAAATACAAAAAAAATGCTTTTACTTTAACTTACAAAAATCTTATTTATAGACTTTCCTCAATTCTTGAATATGAATTTAATTTTTATCATCATGTTTCTTGGAATAATCAAAAAATAATCAATAAAAAAGTTGATAAATCTGATAAGACTAATCAAAATCTCATAAAATTAACAAATTGGTACATTAAAAATAAAGAAAGCTTTAAAGTTGTTTAAATGAAAATATTAATTACTGGTGGCTGTGGTTTTGTAGGTTCTAATCTAGCTCTTAAGCTAGATCCAGAGCATGAAATTCATTCTTTAGATAATTTTTCAAAAAGTGAAAGTAAATTAAATGAAGGATTATTACAAAAAAGAGATATACCTGTTGTAAAAGGTAGCATTTCAGATAAAGAATTTGTCGATGATTTAATAAAAGATTTAAAACCAGATTGTGTAATTCATTTAGCTGCCCAAGTTGCCATGACTGACTCTATAGAAGATCCACAAAACGACTTTAATATTAATTTTGTAGGAACATTCAACCTTATAAACGCGATTAATAATTTTTCTAAACAAACAAAGTTTATTAACATTTCAACAAACAAAGTTTACGGTGACTTAGTCTGGGATGAACTTGAAGAGTTAGAAACTAGATTCTTGTCAATTCAAAATAATGATGGATATGATGAAAATACACCTTTAAGTTTCTCAGGACCCTATGGATGTTCAAAAGGATCAGCAGAGCAATACGTTTTAGATTACAAAAAAACATTTGATTTAAATACAACATCTTTGAGGCTTTCAACTATATATGGTCCAAATCAATATGCAACTTTTAATCAAGGCTGGATTGGATGGTTTTTACAATATATAAATGAAAATAAGTACAAAGAAATTATTGAAGTTCCGGTTCATGGCAATGGAAAACAAGTTAGAGATATATTATTCATTGATGATTTTGTTGAATTGATTATCTTAATCATTAACAATTTCGAACAAGTAAATGGTGAAGTTTTTAATATTGGAGGATCACTAAAAAACTCACTTTCAATTATTGAATTGCTTCAAAAATCGAAAAATATATTTGAATTAAATTCTGAATTTGAAATAAGTGAAAAAGAATGGAGACCTGCAGATCAAAGATTTTATGTTTCTAATGTAAGTAAAATTAACAAAAAACTTGATTGGATTCCAAAAACTAATCTTGATATTGGATTAGAGTCCTTTGCTGGATGGTTATTAAAAAAATAATCTATTAATTTTTCTTACTATATGTTTTGGCTAATCCAAATAAACCAAAAATTACATCCGTAAAAATCAGTAAAATCCTAATTTTTATTAAAAAATTAAAAAGATAAATATCATCAAAAGCCAAGTTTCCTACTGATAAAAAAACTGCTTCTCTAATACCAATTCCAGCTGGAACTCCTATAAAAAATAATCCAATATAAGTTGCTAAAAGATACATTATTGAGATTTGCAAAGGGTTTTCATAATTTAGGTTAAAAGCAATAATGTAATACATAAACAAAGGATAAATTTGGTTAAATAAAAATAATAAACTCTGATTACTCATTGAAATAAATTCTGTTTTTGTAGATGAGTAAATATATTTAACTAATAAAAAAATAACTAATAAGGAACTAATAAAAACTAAATAAATTTGTAAATCATTTTCAAAAAACAAACATAAAATTAATGATGGTATTCCTATTAATGGAATCAAAAATTGCTCTTCTAACAAACCGAATATTAATTTTTTAGAATTTTTATTTTTTGGAAAAGTTTGATTCATCCTAACGCTTATAGTTATAAAACCTGATGGAATATATTTTCCTATTTTTGAATATGACCAATTAAAAAAATAGTCTACAAAATTTCCTCCATAATTAGATATTAAAAATTTTGACCACAATGTTCCTGTTGTAATGTAAAATACTAAAATTGCAATTATCTCATTTAAAGAAAATACAAAATTAATAGAATCTTGATTTCCAACTTCTAATAAAGTTTTAAAAATAAATAAAAGACAAAAGAAACTAAACACAAGATTAATTTTTTTCAAATTATTTTGTACAGTTTCGTTACTAATTAAATGTAGTAGGCTATTCGAAAACTTATATAGTTTATCTTTCACAATCTATATATACATTTCTAATAGCTTTTTCTTCTTTAAATGAAAGAATAAAAATTACTAAGTTAAGTAGTAAGTTTAAAAAAAGAATTATTAGGATCGTTCTTGGAGCAATCAGCGAGTATGATGCAAAATTAACTATGTAAATTATTTGAAATATCAAATAAAGTGTAATAAAAAAACTGGTTAAAAAGCTAAGATCTAGAAAGGCTGATCTCTGGTATATTCCGATAGATTTTTTAATTTTTATTTTTTTAAAATAAAAGAATACAGAAAGTCTTAAAAGTATAGTTAATACTTTTAAGGGCTTAAGGTTACTTTTTTGATTTTCATATTTAACAACATTATTTATTTGAAAAGTTTTTAATTCATTCATCACCGAAACTGCAGTTATATAAAAAGGGTACCCGTATCTTTTTGGGTAGTATTTATCTAGGTCTTTCGCAATTTCTGTAGATACTCCGAATAATCCATTCAATGGATCATATAATTTATTAGTCCCAGTGACGATTTGTAAAAGAATTGTTGCAAAAAGATTTCCAAACAATCTTTTTTTTGGAATTTTTCCTTTAATTCCACCATTCCAAAATCTATTAGATTTTATAAAGTTATAATTATTTTTATTGTATAAATCAATAATTTTTTTAATATCAGCTTTTTCAAATTGTCCATCACCATCAACTTTTATCAAAAATTCATAGCCATCATCTAAAGCCTCCTCAATTAAAAATTTTGTTGAATATCCTGCTCCTCTATTTTTTAAATTTTTTTGTAATTTAAATTCGAATTTATTTTTGAGACTTTCTAGAATTTCCGATGTTCCATCAGTGCTTGAATCATCAATTATGTATACCTTTAAATTAAAATCTTGAATTTCATTAAGCACTTCTTCAATATAGTCAGCTACATTATAAGCTAGCACCCCAATAGCAATTTGATTTTTCACTTAAAAACATGATAAACCACAAAAGGACTTATTTATATAATTTTAATTTATTGACATAAAATTAAGTATCATGAGTTGATATATGAACATTCTAAAGAAAAAACCAGTTATTTTTCTTCTTTTGGTTATAACTTTACTGCTTTTTTTAAGAATTGATTATAGATTTAAATATACAATTGAATGTTGTTCTGATGAATATGATTACTTTATGCATGCTTCAACCATTGCAAATGACTTTGATTTTGATTATTCAAATCAAGACTTAAGAGATTTTAGATATACAAACAATAATAAAACTGCACCCGTTGGCTTTGTTGGCACAGGTATATTGTTTTCTCCATTTCTATTTTTAGGAAACCTATTTAATGAAATTTTTAATGAGTCTATAGCCAAGGATTTATTTAACTATCAAATCTTTTTTTATTCAATGTCCTCAGTAATTTATTTCTTTTTAACCTATCTATTTATATATAAAACTATGATTCTGCTCGGCTATAGATTAAATAAGTACAAATTATTATTAATTTTTTCTGCATCTGGGTTGCCTTATTATGCATTTGAGAGATTTGGAATGACGCATATCGCAGAGGTTTTTACTATAAGTTTGTTAATTTACTTATTATCAAGTTTTTATTTGGAAGATAAATACTCCAAGGTTTCAGTGTTATTAATTTCTCCAATTTTGATACTTTCATTTTTAACAAGAATGTCAAATTTTTTTCTTTTTTTGATACCTTTGATCGTGAGAAAATTTCTTCTTAGCTCAAAGAAGTTTGATAGAGCTCTTATTAAAAATTCGAATTTTTTAATTTCATTTCTAATATCTTCAGTAAGTTATGTTTGGATTATTTTTTCAATCTATGGAAAATTTATTATTAATCCACAAAAAATTTATAGCGATCAAAGAACTTCAGAACAATTATTTGGCTCACTTTCAGATTTACCAATGACAATAATTGATATTGCATTATCAAGTTTTAATGTATTGTTTACTTTTGAATTTGGTATTTTTTGGATGAGTCCAATATTATTTTATGGAACTATATATTGTCTTTATCAGTTAAAAGATTATTCAAATTATGCATGTTGGTTATTGTTTTTATGCTTTGCTCAAAATTTTGTAATAATTTATTTGTGGCAAAGTGCTGCATCATCATATGGTTTTAGGTATTTATTTTCACTAGTTCCACTGGCTTTTTTTGTTCTATTTCTTCAACAAAATAATGAATATGTTATGAAATACCTGACGATTTTCTCTCTTTTTTCAATAGTTGGTATTCTATTTTTTGAAACAACAACTTTGACACAACTATCTTTGGTGGACGAATATAACTCTTTTGGTAGATACATTAGGTATATCGAGCCTGAATATGTGAAAGGGGTTGTCCTTGCAGTAATGGACTTTAATAGTTATTTAATAATATTTAGTACAAGCTTCGTAGG
>MDTC01110460.1_pt1 | contig 13174 bp, 13 predicted proteins | sample 811181 | NCBI WGS metagenome assembly MDTC01 (sample SAMN05326644, study PRJNA326480) | marine metagenome | isolation source: seawater | place: Pacific Ocean: North | collected 2011 | reverse complement strand
TAGGCTCCAATACAAATAATTCAAAAGGTATCGTTAGGACTTGATTTGAGCGTTGATGATTATCACTTTTAAATTTTTTTACTTTATCTATGTAATCATTAATAAATCTAATTGATCTTTCAGTGGGATTAAGATTTAAAAAATCAGCTTCCCATCCCATAGCAAAATATGGTATTGCTTTATTTTTATATGAAAATTGAGTTGACCAATTTCTAACATTTTCAACGAGATCCTCCATAAGCACTTTAGAAATTTGTGTTATCATATAAGCTGGGTGTCTAATTATTTCCAAAAAAAATAGCTTTTCCTCAAAAGCTGACCACAAAGGCTTGCTATATCCTAACTTATTGTGTGTAGCCAAATGTAATACAGGTTTATTCTTTTTTATTATTGGAATTATATTTTCATCCCCAGGACCATTTAAACGATTTTCGTATTCTTTAGAATTTGGATAATTATAGACGCTTGATAAATCTCTTTTTCTAAAATTTACATTCCTTCCCATAGATTGATTGTATAATTTTAAATCTGCAAACATTCTTATGAGAGTGGTAGCCTCTTTAAGTTTTATTTTTCCTAAAAAAAAGTATTCACAAATTGCTTCAATTTGATCTGAGTATGACAAAAGCTCAATCTTGGAAAGGCTGGGTATGATTGAAGAAAAAAGGGTTTTTCCGTTTCCTGGAAGACCATCAACAAGAACTAATTGATCCAGAAGAAGCTCATTTCTTTCAATGTTAACTTTTTTCATAAACTCCAACCATCATCGATTATAATATTTTGCCCGTTAATGTATTTTGATTCTTGTGACAATAAAAAAAGCATAGCACCATTTAAGTCTTCTGCATTTAGCATGCCTTTATAATTACAAATAGAATTATATTTTTTTAAAAATTTCTCAGGTTGATTATTTTTTATTCCACCAGGGCTTATGCAATTAACTCGGATATTCATTCCTTTGAAGTATTTAGCTAAATACTTTGTTACTGAAATTATTCCTGATTTAATTGCGCTATATTCTATGGGAGAAACCATGTTAGTATCTTCATAGTGATCAAACTTTGGTGGCGCAATTCCCTGAATGGAGGAGATAAGAATTAAATTCCCCCAACCCTGAGAACTAAATTCACTTAACAATGCTTGAGAAAATAGAATACTACCCCCTAACTGCATAAACAAATCTTCTCTCAAACCCTCAGCCGACAAACTCTCAAATGGTGCGCCCCATTGTTTTGATACAGGGTATGCACAATGAATAGCAGCATCAATTTTGCCAAATTTTTTTTTACAAACTAAAACCAATTCTTTTAAGTTTTTTTTATCACTAATATCACATTCAACAAAAATAAAACTGTCTCTTTTTAATTTAGATAAAAGATGTTTTTTTTTTGAACTTAAGACATCTGCAATAACAACCTTGCCACCATTTTCAACTATTTGAAGGCAAAATTGAAACCCTATTCGACCCATCCCCCCGCTCACTGCAACAACTAAACCATTTAACATGCTTGTTTCCTTTTTTTTATCAAAAAATCTGCTATTTCAAAATCTAGCTCTGTATCAATATCAACTGAACGAACTGCAGGGATTTCAACACCACTAACTTTTCCATCAAAAATATTAGATGAATTTTTAATATAATCTGTTCTAGCTACGTATGCAACAGTACTCATATCGAAAACCTCTGGGACGTCCTGCCTTCTGTTATAATTTTTACCATCATTAATTATTTTATTAACATTCCCATTATTTAGTTTTTTTACCATATTGAACCATGGGCTTCTACAAGATTTTGTCATAGTAATTACTATGTCTGTGTCATCAGCTAGCGAATCAATACATTTTTCAACATCTTCCTTGTTTCGTAATGGCGATGTAGTTGGAAGGCTCAAGAAAACATCAAACTTATCATTTTTTTTTTCTAAATAATCTATTGCATGTTGCCAAGATAACCATTCAGGAGAAGTATCAGATGCTAAATTTTTAGGGCGATTTATGACATTAATATCACAATTTAAAGCTAAGTTTTTAATTTTTGAACTATCAGTTGAGACAAATATTTTTTTTATTGACTTAATTGATTTTGCTAGATAAATACTATGCTCTAAAAGCGTTTTATTTCCAAGCTTTCTTATATTTTTATTTGGAACTCCTTTAGAGCCACCTCTCGCAAAAATAAATGCGTATAAATTCATTTTATAGTTACTATTTTTCCTAAAAAATCTGATTCTATTATAGATTCTATCATTTTTATTATCTCAGAGCCATGATCAATTGAAACTGCAGGCGCTAAGCCTTTTTCAATACAATCAAAAAAGTGCAAAAACTGATTTTCATACATTTTTGTTCTTTCGTTATCAAACTTAATCAACTCTTTATCTTTATCTATTAAACTATATTCAACATAGTCATTCAGTGCATCCCACATTAGGTCGCCTCTTGATCCATGGACAATAAATTTTCTCCTTGAAAATCTTGTATTAAAATCAATGTGAGCAGATAATATATAATTTTCTTCAGCTTTGAAATTGATATCTACGCAATCTTCAACATCAATGCCCAACGATCCACTATTATTTAAAAAACCAATTAAAGTTATTAAGGATGGGAAAAACCAACTAATCATGTCAAGCTCATGACTTAGTTCAAATAGAACGCCCCCACCTAACTCTTTTTTTGATGAAACTGAATTTTTATAATTTAAGTCTTTTCTCCATGACGGTAAATACGAACCAGAGTCTAATTTTACGTGAAGAATATCTCCTATCTTATTGTCTTTTAAAAGACTGTTGAACTTTTTTGCGCCTAAATTGTGTCTAAAAACATAGCCTATTAAAACAATTAAATTATTTTTTTCTACAATTTTCAACAGTTGATCAATTCTTTCAGTATTAGTTGATAAAGGCTTTTCAATAAATAAATGAATTTTAGCTTTGGCTAACTTTATAGACTGTTCTAAATGAAGCGAAGCAGGCGATGAAATAATAGCAGCTTTAATTCCTAAACTTATTGCCTCATCAATACTTCTTACTGTTCTATCTGCTATCCTTTCATCAACAACTTCTTTTCCGTGCCCAGATCTAACTATTGTTATATCTAATTCAGGCCTCAATTTTCTTAAAAGCCTGAGATGTTTAGTGCCAATACTTCCCAGTCCAACGATTGCGATTTTATTATTAAAATCAAACATATAATTTTATTAAAGCAAATTTTCTGTGGCCTGTTTATACTCTGCCCATTGACCAACATCAATCCACAAATTTTCGTCAATTGGATAAACTCCGATATTCATATTTTGCTTTTTTGCTTCATTTATAAGGTCTGTAATGTGATAAAATTGATTAGGAGGAATTAAATCTAAAAGATCAGGATTGACAATATACAGTCCTGTATTAATTAAAAAATCAAAAGAGGGTTTTTCGCTTAATGCATCAAGGGACCCATTTTCATTTAATTTGCAAGTTCCGTAAGGAATAATATATTCTTTCGTAGATGCAACTAAAGTAATATCATATGAATTTTTTTCATGAAATTGATAAAGACTAAAATAATCTGCTTTAATAATTATATCACAATTTGTTACAAAAAATGGTTCATTAAATTTACCAGATAATTCTTTCAAACTGCCAGCGGTGCCCAAAGGTTTGCTTTCATTTATAAATTTATAACTATGACTGGGGTTAAGTTCTTCAAAATATGCTTTTAGTATTCTACTTTTATAATTCACGCTAAGGTGAAAACTGTTACATCCAAATGATTTAAACCTATCAATTATGTGCTCAATTATAGGTTTATCATGAACAGGAATTAACGGCTTTGGCAATATTTTAGTAAATGGCTCCATTCTTGTTCCTTTGCCCCCAGCCATGATAACTACAGGCGCATTTAATTTTTTCTTGATTCTAGAATCAACTCCTCTTAAAATTGATTCCAACATAAGAATTTTTTTAACTTTACCTTCACCGTTTATTATTGGAATTAAGTCATAATTATTTTCTATAAACAATTTTTTAGCATCTAAAGGATTGTAATCTTTCTCATTTATAAACTTTGAATTTTTTTGATAAATATTTTCTACAGAATCATTCATCGAAAATCCATTTAATATAGCCTTTCTGATATCTCCATCACTCAAAGTTCCAAGCAGTAAGTTTTTTTTATCTATAATAACCAAACATTTTTGCCCGATTTTACTGAGTCTTTTCATCGCGCTACGAATAGTTATGTTTGGATAAGCAAGTAATTCTTTCATGTTATGTCATAAAATTTCTTTTTTATATTAAGTGGTATTTCTTTTTCTTCAAGAATCGATATAATTTTATCAGATGCATTGCCTTCTCCATACGGATTTTTTACCAGTGATAGTTTATCATTAAAATTTTTTGAAAACATTTTTTTTAAGGAATCTTTTATTGATTTTTTTGAACACTTGCATTGTATGATACTATTTGCCATATGCCTGCCTTTTTGCCTCTCTCCAATATTTATAGTTCCAATTTTAAACGTTGGTGCTTCTAAGATACCGCTGGAAGAATTACCTACAACACCATCTACATAATTCATTGTAGATAAGTAATTTAAGTAACCCATCGAATCAAAAGAAATTGCCCTATCGTTATTTTTTTCCACAAAATCATTAATTAAGGTTTTAATTATTTTACTATTAGTATCTGAATTTGGCATAGTAAAAATTAAATAAATTTCCTTAAAATCATTTAATGCGTCTAAAAGAATAGAAAATGATTTATAAGAAGAAGTTTTGCTTAATGTTTCTGGATGATAAGTAACTAAGATATTTTTCTGTTTGAAATCTATATTTAATTTAGAAGCAAGCTCATCCTTGCTTAATAGTTTTGTTTGTTTAATTAAATCTACTCCAAGCCCACCCACTTTAAAAACTCGTCCAGGCTCTTCTCCAAGTTGAATTACTCTTTTTTTATAATCATTTGTTGCAACAAAATGCCAAAAAGACATTTTTGTGATGGAATGCCGAATTCCTTCATCATATGCTCCTTCTGTGCTTTCACCTCCATGTATATGTGCGATTGGAATGTTTTTAATGAAGGCTGAAAAAGCAGCAGAAAGAATTTCAAATCTATCGCCAAGAAGAATAACTAAATCAGGTTTTAATTCTTCAAAAGCATCTGAAAACCCAATCATTCCCATGCCTGTAGATTTTATGATTTGACTTGGGGTATCATCTGTAAGTTTTATATCAATTTTTTTATCAATATCATGCCCATCATCGACTATTTCAGTAATTGTATAGCCATGATTTTTAGATATATGTGTTCCTGTAACTGCTAATTGTAATTGAAACTTATTAGAAGATTTTAATTTAAATAGCAATGGAGATAGCAAACCGTAGTCTGCTCTTGACCCAGTTACAGCACAAATTTTCTTCATATAATATACTTTTTAGTCGTCGATACCTGTGGAGTTTACATTGTGCCTTAATTTCCACAGATTATTATCTTTTTTCCATAGGTGAGGGGACCTAAATTTGTCAGCAAGCTCATGAAAATAATCAGGATCCATTTCAATATAGTTCATTATTTCATTAAAATATTTATCTGGAAATTCTCCATCAAACCTGTTTACTAGCAACTGCCCCTCTTCGCGTGTAAGATGTTTATTCCTGATTTCTTGTGAGGCATCATAAGTAGCTCTTCCAATTCCAAATTTTATGAATGTAGTATAGTAATGTAAATCATCAATTTTATCATCAATGCTATTGTATTTACTATATGTTCCTTGTGTCCTAAATGGCCTTGCCTGAAAACCTGTTTTGTCAACAGCATAATAATAAGCTTCTTGTGGGATCCATTTTAAATAATACCCTAAATAATGAATTTCAATATTTGAACCTGATAATTCTTTAGAGGAAATAGGTAAAAATTGCATTAAATCAACTAGAGGGATCTTATATTTATCGATAATTTTCTGAATTGGAATTCCAGCCAAATACATATCATCTAAATTTTCCATAGAATAGTATGATTTGTCCCGGAGTGAAGATGAATTATCAGCAATTGGATTTCCATATTCAGCTTCATTTTCTCCATAAAAAACTAAATCAATACCGAATTTTGCTGCAAGTTTAGGAGCTAAATTTTTTTGACCAAGTATAAACGTTTGAAAAGGATGAAAAAGATTTTCTATAGATAGCTTTGTTAATAGTTTCATAACTCTGCCATTTTGATTAAAAGATATATTGTCAAAACCTCCTATCTTTATCCAATTATCGAAATTTTTATATCCATAGTCAGTGTATAGAATTGGAGGCCAAGTACAAGTCAAAGGATTCATGCCATACTTGTATTTTAGAATATGGGCTTGATATGCACTGTCTTTTCCTCCGCTACCAGGGACTAAACAATCATAATGCCCATCATTTCTCCGGTGCTTGTTTAATAATTCAACAAGCTCTTTTTCTCTATTCTCCCAATCAATATCCAGTTTTGTTTCTGCTTGTAAACAGGCATCACAAACACCTTTTTCATTAAAATTTAAATATTTTGCTCCATCTCTATTTTTATTATGTTTGAATTCGGGAATAGATGCTGGTCTTTGATTTGACATAACACATTTTTTACAAAAAACAACTTCCTGAGGTAAATTATATAAAGTTTTCATTGTAATTTTTTTTCCATTGTTTTAATTGATTGTAAATATTGATACCGCCTTCTCCGCTTTTTTCAGGATGAAACTGTGTTGCAAAAATATTATTGCTAATAATTGAAGAGCAATAGTTTATATCAGCGTAATTTGTTGTTGAATGGATAATAGATTCATCAATTGGCTCAACGTAGTAGGAATGAACAAAGTACATAAACTTATCATCATAATCATGCATTAATTGAGATCTACCCTTAAGTGAATTATTTATTTTAATCCTATTCCATCCAACGTGTGGAACTGGATAAATTGATTCATTGATTGGTTTAAACCTTTTAACCGAACCTTTGACTAAACCTAGGCCATCAAAGCTTCCAAATTCTTCACTTTTTTCAAATAATAATTGCAAACCCAAACAAATTCCAACGAAAAACTTTTCACTATCTATGAACTCTTTTATACAAATATCTAACTCTCTTTCTTTAAGGCGGTTCATTGCCTCTCCAAACGCTCCAACTCCTGGCAAAATAGCTATATCTGAATCTAGTATTTTTTGTTTTTCATAGGTAATTGATGTATTAAAACCAACTTTTTCACAAGCGGCTTTTACGCTATATAAATTGCTCATTCCATAGTCAATTATTGAAACATTCATATTTTGCTAGTCTATTCTAATTGAAAAGTTTTGATTATTAATATTTTTTTTCAATTCCATTAAATTCCGATTGCCAAATTTTTTATTGGAATTGCTTTTCATAAGAAAATCAATATTTCCTTCATCATCATAATTATTAAAAAGCTTTGGAGCATTTAATGCAGTTGGATAATGAAGCATGGAAGCAAGAGCTATTCCACTAACATTTGTTTGCTTCATCAGTTCGGTTATATGAGATGGTTTAGATGGGCCGCCATGAACAATAAGAGGAATATTTGTAATTTTTGAAACGGAGTTTATGAGATTTAGATCAAAACCTTCACCAGTACCATCTTTATCTATAGAAGTTAATAAAATTTCACCAGCTCCTCTGAGCTGGACCTCTTTAATCCATGACAATGCATCTATTCCAGTATACTCTCTGCCATTATCAGTATAAGCCAAATATTTATTATTAGATTCTTTAATAACCTCGACAGCTATAACAATTGTCGATGAGCCAAAGTTTTTGCTCGCTTCATTAACAAAATCAGGATTTTTAATAGCAGCTGTATTAATAGATACTTTATCAGCTCCGGATCTCAAAACTTTATTGATATCCTCTATGCTTCGAATTCCGCCTCCTACTGTTATGGGTATAAAAATATTTTCAGCTGTTTTTGAAATAATTTCAGTTAGATTATTTCTTTGATATAAGCTTGCAACAGTATCTTGATAGATTAATTCATCAGCGCCCTGCTGATAATAAATCTTAGCAAAATCTTCTGGCTTACCTAGCACTCTTAATCCTTCTAAATGTACCCCTTTCACTAAATTAGGCCCTTTTATATCTAGCCTTGGTATTATTCTAACAAATTTCACAGGTCATAGCTTTATTAATTCATCCAAATCAAAGTTAAACCTTGACTTAGTGCCGATTATTTCATCCCATCTCATAGGAGAAATACCATTTCCAGGCCTTTTTGCGGTAATATTTTCAGGTGTATAAACATCGCCGGAAAGAATTTTTTTCTTTGCCACTATTGATTTCCTTGATACAATTTTGTTTTTTTTCTCTCCATCAGTAACCCTTTTAATTCCATCGCCCATTGAAGCTTCAATTCTTCTAACAGAGTCTATCATATTTTTCAATTCATCAGGTTCTAAACTAGCCAAATGGTCGGGTCCCTGCATTTTTTTATCTAAAGTAAAGTGTTTTTCTATGACACTTGCACCAAGTGCAGCGCAAGCGATAGGAATATCAATGCCAAGCGTATGGTCTGAATATCCATAATTTACTTTAAATTTTTTACCTAAAGAAACCATAGCATTTAAATTTACTTCATTAATTGGAGCTGGGTATTGTGAATTGCAATGTAAAATAGTTATTTTACTTTTATCTGCTCCAGAGCTTATTAACTCAAGTATCGCATCATTTATTTCATCAACGGTAGCCATACCTGTTGATAAAATAATAGGTTTTTTTGTACTGCCAATTTTGCGCAGGTAAGGTAAATTTGTTATTTCTCCAGAAGGGATCTTAAAAAGTGGCACATTCATTTCAATAAGCAAGTCTATACTTTCAAGGTCGAAAGCAGTGGATAAAAATTTTATTTTTTTATTATAACAGTAATCCATCAGCTCAAAGTGAGATTTTTTATCAATTTCTAATTTTTTAATCATTTCATAATGAGACTCATTATTAGCTGTAAGTCTTTTTTGATAATCTGCTTTTTTTGCATATTTAGTTAGCAAAGAATCTGCTTTAAATGTTTGAAACTTTACAAAATCAGCTCCACAAGATGATGCAACGTCAATCATTTTTTTTGCCATATCTATCGATCCATTATGATTAACTCCAGCTTCTGCAATTATTAATATTGATGAATTTTTAATCATATTACTGTAGTGTTTCTTAAAATATCTTTTTTTACTACTGCACCAGAACCAATTACACAGTTTTTGCCTATTTTTACCGATTCTCTAATAATCGCACCAGAACCTATAAAGGTTCCTTTGCCAACCTGGACACCTCCATTTAAAATTGCTCCAGGTGCGATATGACAAAAGTTGTCAATTTTAACATCGTGCTCAATAAGTGATTTATTGTTAATAATACAATTTTTGCCAATTTTTGAATTAGAATTTATAATAACCTGATGCATTATTATTGAGCCTTCTTCGATTTCAGAACGTGAAGAGACATAAGAATTTGGTGATACAATAACTGGTAAATTATAATTTAGATTTTGCAATAATTCATATAAATCAATTCTTTTTTTAGGTGATTTTATTTGACCAATGGCTATTATCGCATTATTGCATATTTTATGGATTTTTTTAAGATCGCAATCTGAACCAATAATTGGATAAATTGTTTTTTTTTGATTTAAAAGGGATGATTTTATATCAACAATTCCAACAATCTTATACTTTCTTTCTGACTCAACAACATCGATACAAGAGCGAGCATGACCGCCACCTCCAATTATCAATAATTTATTCATTCAATGATTCTACTATTCTTAATAGATCATCATTATTTAGATTTACAGAAGAAGGCAAACAAAGACTACTATTTATCAAATTTATTGCTTTTTTAATTTTATAAGATTGGCATGATTTGAAAGGTGCTTGTAAATGATTTAATTTCCAAACTGGTCTTGTTTGAATACCCTTTTCTTCTAAGGAGTGCATCAATTTATCTACATTCATTTTCTCAGATACGTTTCTAATTTGAAGTATGTTTAACCAATGATTGTTTTGAGAATAGCTCGGAGTATTGGCTATTCTAAAGTTTTCGTTATTTTTAATTAGTGCTTTATAACCTTTATTTATGTCTTTTTTTACTTTTAAAAATCTCGGCAATTGCTCCAATTGGGCCAATCCAATTGCTGCTTGAACATTTGTTAAGCGAAAGTTGTATCCTATCTCATCATGAACAAAATATATAGGGTCATTTTTTGCTTGAGTAGTTAAATATTTAGCTCTTCCGTATAATTTTTCATCGTCAAGCAAAATAATTCCTCCGCCTCCTGATGTAATTATTTTGTTTCCATTGAAAGATATGCAACCAATTTTTCCAATTGTTCCAGTAAATTTATTTTTAAAGGTATCGTTTATGTAATATGAGCCTAGGCTCTCGCTTGCATCTTCAACGATAGCAATATTTCTTTCTTTACATAACTGATATAGCTTTTCCAGATTGCAAGCATTTCCCCAAACATGGACAGGTATTATACCAGATATTCTTCTTCCTGTTTTTTTGTTAAAAGTTGAGCCTTTTTTAAAAACAGTTTCATTATTAATGAAGTCACATGTTTTTTGCGAATCTATATTATAAAAATCATCTGAATCCATAAATATAGGGCGGGCATTATTATATATGATTGCATTGACGGGAGCTATGAAAGTAATAGTTGGCACAATCACTTCATCATTTTCAGAAACACCAGCCAACCTTAAAGACACTTGAAGCGCTGATGTGCCATTCACACAGGCGACGGCATATTTTGAACCTGTAAATTCAGCCACCTTTTCTTCAAACAAATCTACAAACTTGCCCGCTGATGAAACCCATTCTGTTTTAATACACTCTTCAACATATTGCATTTCGTTCCCACTTAAACAAGGAACAGATAATGGAAGATATTTCTTTAAATTATTATTTATAGTTGATTTCATAATTGCCGTAAAAATTTTTATACTCTTGCACATCCTTGAAAATATTAAGCTTTAATGCTTCAACAAGTTCTTTAATTCCATCTTGAATCGAAAATTGTGGCTCGAAATCGAGCACCTGCTTAACCTTGACAAAACTAACTCTATAGTTTCTAGGATCACTCCCATGTTTTTGAAATTTGACTTTAGCATCAGGAATGATTTTAATTATTTCATCAATTAACATTTTTTTTGTTGAATTATTGATATCGCCGCCACTATTAAAAACTTGAAAGGCTACGTCTTTTGTTGGGGCTAATAAGACCATTTCTATCAATCTAGAAAAATCCTGAACATGGCAATAAGGACGCCAAGTGTCTGCATCATAAACTAGCAATTCTTTTCCAAGTGTCAGATTTCGAGTGAACTCACTTATGGTTAAATCAAACCGCATTCGAGGAGAGAGACCAAATGCCGTTGCAAATCTTAAAATAGTTGGGTTCATTTCAGTCTTTCCTTTCAAAGAAAGCAAATATTTTTCAGCTTTAATTTTTGATTTTGCATAGCTTGATAATGGATTTAAAATAAATTCTTCATCAGCTAACTGATTATCTTTAATTAGTCCGTAGTTAGAACATGTAGATATAAAAATAAATTTCTTAATTTTTTCTTTTGAACAAACGTCTATCACTTTCATAACGCCCTTATCGTTTATCAGCGCAGACTCTTTAGGATATTTTTTAGTTATGGGGTCTCCAACCAAGCCAGCTAATAAAACTACTGCATCGACTTCTTTCAATAGTTTAATATTTTTTTCAAAAGCACACATATCTCCATAAAAAAAGTTATAATTAGGTTTATTTATCTTTGATAAAATTGTATTTCCATTACTATAAATTAAATTATCATATGAAATCACTTCATATCCTTTGGACAATAAATTTTCTGTTAAAATATTTCCAATGTATCCTTCCCCGCCTATTACTAAAATCTTTTTAATCTTCATTGTTATGAGCTTTTAATGTTTTTTGTGATATCCTGTTGTTCGAATTTAACTATTTCTTAGTTTAGATTTATTTTAAAATTAGAAGAAGTCCAGTAGAAAAAAGAAATAGAGAAAAATATTTATTGTAAGTTTCAATTTCAATTATGGAAAAGATTTTTTTTTCAGTAATTAAAAAGGATATTGATGCAACCAAAACTAGAGTTAAGACTGTTAAAGGGTTTGATGCTTTGCTATTGGAAAAAAAGGATAGTGATGTTAGCTGAGTTAAGGCAAATGTAAAGTAACAAATTGCGATAGTAGAGCGCGATTTTATTTTTTCATATCTTTTTTCCTTAATTATTGCTGACAATATAGATCCACCAAGGTTTGTAATACCGTGTAAAGCTCCCATAGCAAGTAAACTAATTTTTTTATATTTATTTAGAATTTCAAAATTTTTAGATACTTTTTCATTCATAAGCAAATCCTTCATCGGAATTAATATAAGAACAACACCAACGATTAAATTAAAATTTAAGTCATAACTCAAACTCAAATTCAAAAACAAAACTACCATTGGAATTGAAATAGCTAAAAAATTTTTGTAAAAAACAAAATCTATATTTTTATAATCCTTGAATATTTGAATAGCGTTAATTATCATAGACGATGGCAACAAAAGAAATAATGCTTCTGTAAATTCATATCCGATTATCAATAAAATTGGAGTTCCAAATAAGAGTAATCCTACACCAAATAAAGATTGAATAATTGACAAGAAAAAAATTATTATAAACAAGAAATCAATCAAGATGTTAAATCATTGGTTGAGGAATTTTATTTTATGTTTTTTTATTTTTTAATGAAAGATAAGAAAATAAAACTAAAGATGAAATTAATGCCAAAACATACAAAGTGTTTACTATCATAAGCTTTGTTGAATAAAGGCCAAAAAAAACTGGAGCTTTAGATTTATAACCCAAGTAGGTTGGAAGGCCAATTAGAAGAATCAAACTGACAATTCCTGAGACTCTTCTATCAAAAAAGACATCTTTAATCTTTTTTCTAATGTATTGCTTCATTTTTCTAATTTTTCTTCTTTCTTCTAAATCATCGTTGTTGTTTAAAAATGATCTAACAAAACCAATGCTTATTCCAACAAAAGCACCAAATATGAACCCTAAGATAACATTTAATCTTAATTTTTTATTATTTGGGAATAGAGCGATTTCCGGCATGTCTAATACTTGTATAACTGTAGCTTCTTGAACTTCCTC
>MDTC01261207.1_pt1 | contig 13175 bp, 8 predicted proteins | sample 811181 | NCBI WGS metagenome assembly MDTC01 (sample SAMN05326644, study PRJNA326480) | marine metagenome | isolation source: seawater | place: Pacific Ocean: North | collected 2011 | reverse complement strand
GTATCATGAAGGGAGAACGCCTGCTCGCCAGGCAACACTGCGGACCCGGACTGCTTGGTCTCGGCGACCACTGTTTCGAACAGTACGGTTCCGGTGCGCAACGTCGTCTCGAACGTGGATTCCTCCCCCATGGCGACGCTGCGGATCCGCTCAGCCTCGTCGTTCAACTCCGGGTACTGAGGCGCCATGGCGTGGACCGTCGCATCGATCAGTTGCGACATCGTCGGCTCTCCGGCTCCCAGGATGCGCATGTTGCGAATCACCCGTCGCATCAAACGTCGGAGCACGTACCCCCGACCCTCGTTGCCCGGCACTACGCCGTCACTGATCAGGAAAGTGCAGGTTCGAGCGTGGTCGGCGACGACCCGAAGCGCGACATCGTCGCGTTCGGATTTTCCGTACCAGGCTCCCGTCAACTCGCTCGCAGTGTCAAGGATGCTTCGCGTTGTGTCGATCTCGTAGATGTTGTTGACGCCCTGCAGCAGGGCGGCCATTCGCTCGAGCCCCATCCCGGTGTCGATGTTCTTGTTCGGAAGCTCGTTCAAAATCGGGTAGTCCTCTTTTGCCGGACCTGCACCTCGCTCGAATTGCATGAAGACCAGGTTCCACACTTCGAGGTAGCGGTTCTCGTCGGCAATAGGGCCTCCCTCGATGCCGTAGTCGGGCCCTCGGTCGTAGTAGATCTCTGAACAGGGTCCGCACGGCCCGGGCACCCCCATAGACCAGTAGTTGTCCACCTGCCCCCGTCGCTGAATGCGGTCTAACGGAAGACCCACATCCCGGTGCCAAATATCGATGGCCTCGTCGTCGTCGAGATACACCGTGACCCATAGTCGAGACTCATCGAATCCGTAGCCACCGTCGGCGACCGGCTTGGTCAGCAACTCCCACGCGAAGGGAATCGCCCCTTCCTTGAAGTAGTCACCGAAGGAGAAGTTGCCAGCCATTTGGAAGAACGACGCGTGACGCGTGGTCTTGCCCACCTCTTCGATGTCCAAGGTGCGCACCACCTTCTGCACGCTGGTCGCGCGGGGATACGGCGGAGGCGCTTCGCCGAGGAAGTACGGCTTGAAAGGCACCATGCCGGCGTTGACGAACAGCAGCGTCGGGTCGTCCAGCAGTAGCGAGGCCGAGGGCACGATCTCGTGACCGTTGTCGGCGAAGAAGTTCAGAAATCGCGTCCGGATCTCCGCGGACTCCATCAGTTCCGACCTCCGGGATGGCCGCCGTCCGCTCGTGGTGTCGGTTGTCCTGGATCTGCTTGCTGCTCGCGTCCTGTCTGTTGTCCGCGTTCAGCGACCACGGCAGAGAGTCGATGCGCGGCCTGGGTCGTATTGAGCGCCGCCTGCTGGATCGTGACCGCCACGCCTTGCTCGCGGGCCTGGTCGAGCCACTCGCTGCCCTTGCGGTACGCCCAGATTCCCCCGGCTGCACCGATGGCGGTCCATACAAGTCGTCGCACAAGTCACAGCCTATGCGTCGACTGATCCACCCTCCCGACGCTGGTGAAGGCGCCGGGCGATCTCGCCCCACTTGGCTTCGGCTCCATGGTCGGTCGGTTCGTAGTACCTAGCTCCACGCAACTCCGACGGCAGGTACTGCGCCTCGGCGACACCTCCGGGGACATCGTGGGGATAGACGTAGTCGTTGCCGTGTCCCAGCGAGGCCGCTTGCGGGTAGTGAGCGTCCCGCAGGTTCGCTGGGACCGAGCCGATATTCGCGTTCTTCACGTCGGCTATCGCCGACTCGATACCCCGGAAGACCGCGTTGGACTTGGGCGCGAGCGCCGCGTGAACGGTCGCGTGGGCGAGGACTATTCGGGCTTCGGGCATTCCGATCATCGCCACGGACTGTGCGGCGGCCGTTGTTGTCACCAGCACGGTCGGGTCGGCCAATCCGACGTCCTCGCTCGCCAGAATCATCAGCCGGCGTGCGATGAAGCGTGGATCCTCACCGGCTTCGAGCATGCGGGCGAGGTAGTGCAGGGCAGCATCGGGATCGCTACCGCGCACGCTCTTGATGAAGGCGCTGACAACGTCATAGTGCTGATCGCCGTCCTTGTCGTACCGGACGGCCGCATGTTGGACGGCGGCTTCGACTGAAAGCAGGTCGATGCTCGCGTCGGGGCCGACGGCCGCGGCACGTGCCGCATCCAGCGCGGTGAGACCGCGCCGGGCATCGCCGGCACTAATACGGACCAGGTACGCGATCGCCTCGTCGGTGACCGCCACTTCGTCGGCTAAGCCTCGTTCGTGCGAGATCGCCCGTCGAATCACCATCTCGAGACCCTCATCGGTCAACGGTTGCAAGGTCACCACGATGCTTCGGGACAGCAAGGGCGCGATGACCGAGAAACTGGGGTTCTCGGTGGTCGCGGCGATGAGCGTGACCCATCCGTTCTCCACGGCGGGCAACAAGGCGTCTTGCTGGCTCTTGCTAAATCGGTGCACCTCGTCGACGAAGAGGACCGTTCCGACGTCGTGCAGTCGCAGTCGCTCTCGAGCGTCGTCGATAACCGCCCGCACATCTTTGACACCCGCCGTTACCGCGGACAGCTCGGTGAACACCCGTCCGGACTCGCGCGAGACCAATGTCGCGAGGGTGGTCTTTCCCGTTCCCGGCGGCCCCCACAGCACGACGGACACAGCTCCGCGCACTCCCCCAGTCACCAGTGAACGCAGTGGCGACCCCTCCGCCAGTGCCGATTCCTGCCCGACCACTTCATCGACGGTGCGCGGTCGCATGCGGACGGCGAGTGGTGCGTTCGGTCGATCGGCACGATCCCGATCGTCGAACAGCGTCATGGCCCTGGCCGCCTACGCGTCACCGGCTGGTAACGCCTCTACTTCATCCCCGCCGGCGGCCTCGTTCTGTCCAGCCGTTTCATCGTTCTTGGCGGACATCAACTCGGGGTCCACATCGATACCGGCTTCGAATCGCTGTTCCGCCGTGATCGGCGTCGGTGCTCCGGTGAGCGGATCGTGCCCGCCACCGGTCTTGGGGAATGCGATGACGTCGCGGAGTGAGTCGGCATCGGCGAGCAGCATGCAAATGCGATCCCAGCCGAAGGCGATGCCGCCGTGGGGTGGCGGTCCGTAGGCAAACGCGTCAAGGAGGAAGCCGAACTTCTCTCGGGCTTCTTCATCCTCAAGGCCGAGCACGTCGAACACGCGCCGCTGCACATCGGCCTTGTGAATACGGATACTCCCGCCACCGATTTCGTTGCCGTTGCAGACCAGGTCATACGCCCAGGCGAGGGCCTCGCCTGGGCGCGAATCGAACGTCTCGATCCACTCGGCGTTCGGCGATGTGAACGGGTGGTGCACCGCCGTCCACACCCACGTTCCATCGTCTGCTTGCACCTGCTCGAACATGGGAGCGTCGACGACCCAGACGAAGGACCACTGGCTGGTATCGATCAAGGACAACCGATCTGCGATCTCAACTCGTGCAGCTCCCAGCAATGCTCGAGCCTCGCTGGCGCGCCCGGCCGCGAAGAAGATGGCATCCCCAGGCGAAGCCCCGGCAGCGGCAACGAGACCGTCTCGCTCCCCCTCACTCAAGTTTTTGGCCACCGGCCCGCCGAGGGTGCCGTCGTCGCCGACGGTGACGTAGGCCAGACCCTTAGCGCCGCGCTGCTTGGCCCATTCCTGCCAGGCGTCGAATTGACGACGGGGCTGGTCGGCCCCGCCCGGCATGACGACGCAGCCGACGTAGTCGGCCTGGAAGACACGGAACGGGGTTTGGGCGAAATACTCGGTCAATTCGACGAGTTCGAGACCGAAACGCAGATCCGGCTTGTCGGTTCCGAATCGACTCATGGCATCGGCGTACGTCATGCGGGGTATCTCCGCGATGTCGTATCCGGCCACCTCGGACCACAGGCCGCGAATGACGGCCTCCCCGACATCGATGACGTCCTGCTGTTCGACGAAACTCATCTCGATGTCGAGTTGGGTGAATTCCGGTTGGCGATCGGCGCGAAAATCTTCATCGCGGTAACACCGAGCGATCTGGAAATACCGCTCGATGCCGCCGACCATCAGCAGCTGCTTGAACAATTGGGGAGATTGCGGGAGCGCGTACCAGTGGCCGGGCTGCAGGCGCACGGGCACAAGGAAATCGCGCGCTCCCTCGGGGGTGGATCGGGTGAGGGTCGGGGTTTCGACCTCCACGAAGCCGCGATCCAGGAGCGCCGTGCGGGCTACCTGATTGACGCGCGAACGCATACGAATCGCGTCACTCGGCTTGGTCCGACGTAGATCGAGGTAGCGATGCTTCAGCCTGACTTCATCACTGATGGTGACCCGATCATCGATGGGGAACGGCAGCGGGGCGCTCGTCGACAAGACGACCAGGTCGTCAGAGATGACTTCCACCGCGCCCGTCGGCAGTTCCGGATTCTCGTTTCCCTCGGGCCGGATGGCCACCTCACCGGTCACCTGGATGCAAAACTCATCGCGAAGCGGGTGCGCGACCGCGGACTCACGCACCACGACCTGGGCCCGACCGGAGGCGTCACGCAGGTCCAAGAACGCGACCCCGCCATGGTCACGCCGGGACGCGATCCATCCGGCAAGGGTGACGATGCGACCAGCGTCGGTCTCGCGGATATCGCCGGCGTAGTCGGTTCTGATCACAACGTGCCCTTCTGTGACAAACGTGCTCCCACGTCGGCTACCAATGACTCCAAGGTGACGGTCTCTTGGGAACCGTCGGCCATGTTCTTGACCTGAGCGTTCGCCGATTGCACCTCATCGTTTCCGACGATGACAACCAGCGGCGCCCCCGACCGATCGGCGGCTTTCATCGAACCCTTGAGCCCGCGATCACCGTAGGCCATGTCGACCCGTATCCCGGCACCGCGCAATTGCGCCGCGACGCCCACGGCCACACGACGGGCAGCAGGGCCGATTGGTACAACGAATACGTCGACGAGTCCGTCGGCGGCTACATCGAGGCCCTCCGCCTCGCACGCCAGCAGTGTGCGATCGGTGCCGAGGCCGAACCCGATCCCCGACAGCGGCGCGCCACCGAGGGATTCCATCAAGCCGTCGTATCGACCGCCCCCACCGATTCCCGACTGGGCGCCGAGTATCTCGTGGGTGAACTCGAACGTCGTTCGGGTGTAGTAATCGAGTCCACGCACCAGGCGCGGAGCCTCGGACCACTCCACTGAAGCATCACGCAGAAACTCCCGGACCGTGTCGTAGTGCGTGCTGCATGCATTGCATAACGCATCCACCATCACCGGCACGTCGGCCAACTGCGCCTGGATGGACTCCCGCTTGTCGTCCAGGACCCGCAGCGGGTTGCTCGCCGCACGCTCGCGCGTCGCGGCGTCTAGATCGCACCGCTCGAGGAAGGCCATCAGTTGCTCTCGGTACGCCGGACGACACTCACCGCACCCAAGGCTCGTGAGGTCGAGGCGATACGCGCGCAGGCCAAGGCGTCGGTAACCCTCGTCCGCGACGGCGATGACTTCCGCGTCCAAAGCAGGATCATCACTCCCCACAGCCTCCAGGCCCACCTGCTGCAGTTGCCGGTAGCGCCCATGCTGGGGTCGCTCGGCGCGAAAGAACGGTCCGGCGTACCAGAGTTTGACCGGTAATGCGCCCTTGTCGAGTCGGTTCTCGACGATCGACCGCATGACTCCCGCCGTCCCCTCCGGCCGCAGTGACAAGGACCGTCCTCCGCGATCGAGAAAGGTATACATCTCCTTGCTGACCACGTCGGTGCTTTCACCCACACCACGAACGAACAGCGACGTGTCTTCAAACATCGGCAACTCGATGTATCCATAGCCGGCGCATCGAGCAGAATGCGCCAAGGCCTCCCGTACCGCGAGAAACGCCGACGAACGCGGCGGGAAATACTCCGGGACTCCTTTGGGTGCCTGAAATTCGACCACGCTCACCACCCCCGGTTCGGGGCTTGCGCGTCGCGCCCAGAACCGACGGCTTGCAGGAACGGGTTCGATGCACGCTCGGCCCCGATCGTCGTACGGGGTCCGTGTCCGGGCAGCACGACGATCTCGTCGGCCATGGGCCAGATGACGTCGCGCAGGCTCTCGTTCATCTGGTCGGGACTCCCGCCGGGGAGATCGGTCCGACCGATCGACCCTTGAAAGAGCACGTCACCGGAGAAGAGCACATCGACGTCGTCGCCGCGCTCGGCCTGGAACACCGCCGACCCCTCGGTGTGCCCCGGGGCATGTCGGACGGCAAAACGGATGCCCACAAGTTCGATCTCGGCATCTCGCCCCGGTGGTAGCAGTTGGACATCGTCTGGTTCGGTCAGCTCCAGGGAGTTCTTCGTCATCGCCAGGAGCTGCTCACGAGCCGCCGCCATGCTGCTGCCGGCGGGGTCGGCGAGCCGATAACGATCGTCCGTGTGGATTAGCGCTGGAATCTCGAACTCACGGGCCAGCGGCGCAACACTCCAAATGTGGTCCATGTGTCCATGCGTGAGCAGGACGGCAGCGGGCGCGAGGCGGTGTTCGCCGATGATCTCGTGCACGCCGTCGATCGACTCCTGCCCAGGATCGATGACCACGCACGGCTCGCCCGCACCGGTAGCCACGACATAACAGTTGGTGGCCCACGATCCAGCAGGGAAGCCGGTGATGAACAAGGCTCCTCCTGGGCGAGATGTGCAACGTCGTGCTGGGTGCGGGTGTTCTGGGACATCCCTCCGGCTGGGGGGCCCAGACCAGCAAGGACAGCCTAGCCTCGTGGCGCCCTTTGTCTTCACCTCTACACTCGGATGCCGAAGATCGAAAGAGTACTCACCGACATCGATTTCCGGGACGGACATGACCTCCTCTAACCGACGGCAACGCCAACTCGCGCGCGCGAAGTTCGAGCGGCAGCAAGCCCGACGCGTTGATCGCGAAGACACGGCCCGGGTTCGCCAACGCCTCGTGGCGATCGTCGTTGTCGGTGCCTTGGTCATCGCCGGTGGCGGATGGGCGATCTTCACCCTCATCGATCGAGGGAGCGAACCCGAGTCCACCGCGTCCGAGATCGACGAGGTGGCCGAGGAGTTGATCGAGGAGATCGAAGCGGGGGCTGCCGTCGTCGATATCTGCGCCGAGCCAGCACCGACACGTGTCGACGACCTCACCTTCGATGCCGCGCCCGACGCCGCGACAGCAGCCAGCGGCACCCTGACCCTGGCCACCAACTGCGGAAATATCTCCATCAACCTGGCCGCTGACGACGCGCCTGCGACGGTCGCCTCGATGACCTTCCTCGCCAACGAAGGGTTCTTCGACGGGACCGCATGTCACCGGCTGACCACGGCCGGCATCTTCGTACTTCAGTGCGGGGATCCGGCGGGCAACGGCACGGGTGGGCCGGGCTATCAAATTCCCGACGAAAACCTCCCGGCAGAGGGTGACGCGAACTATCCGGCAGGCACGGTTGCCATGGCCAACGCCGGACCGGGCACCGGTGGCTCGCAGTTCTTCCTTGTCTACGAGAACACCACCCTCCCCTCGGGCTACACCATCTGGGGGCAGGTCACCGACGGCCTGGACATTGTGCGCGCTATTGCTGAGGCAGGCGTGGCCGACGGTGGTGGGGACGGCCTTCCCGCCCAACCGATTGTTATCGAATCGGCAACAGTTGGTACGGCCTAGCAGCAGTTTCCCTCTTCGGTGACAGACTGTCGGTGACGGTAGGGCCGTCGAGTGGACTAGGCGAGGGCATTGCGAGAGGGATCTAGAGGGATTCGTGGACGTGACGACTGACGACGAGGGCACGACGGGCGCGCAATCGCCGGTTCCTACCCCGGCCGCCCTGCGTCGCCCTACGGGACCGACACGGCCAACCTCCGATGCTCCGACGGCCGCAGTTGCGGATGCTCCGAGCCCGAGCATGGCCTTCGGGCGGGCCGAGGCCGACGGGACGATCTACCTACTGGCACCGGACGGCGATGTGGCCGTCGGACAGTACGCCGCTGGTACCCCCGATGAAGGGCTGGCGTTCTTCGCCCGCAAATACGACGACCTGGTCGTGGAGATCGATCTCGTCACGACGCGGCTCGCCGACGGCCGCGCTAAGCCCGATCAGGCGCGAGCGGCTATCGCTCGCGTCCGCCAAGGCCTGGAGGAACGTTCATTCGTCGGAGACGTGGCGGCCCTGTCCGCCAAGGTCGACGCGGCGGAAACCGAACTGGAGTCGGCGCTGGTGCGGCAGGCAGCGCACCGCGAGCGAGTACGCGAGGAGACCAAGGCGGCGCGCGAGGCGCTGGTGACCGAAGCCGAGGCGCTGTCGGACTCCTCCTTCTGGAAGTCGACATCCGAGCGCTACTCCGCGATGGTCGAGGAGTGGAAGGTGCTCCCCCGTTCTGATCGCTCCCTCGAACAGGAACTGTGGAAGCGCTTCAGCTCCGCTCGGGCAGGCTTCGATAAGCGGCGCCGTGCGCATTTCGCGCAACTCGACTCACAACGCAAGGAGGCCATGGCAGCGAAGCGTGAACTGATCACCAAGGCCGAGGCCCTGGCTGACTCGACAGATTGGGGGCAGACCACGCGCGCCTTCCGATCGTTGATGGATCAGTGGAAGCGAGCGCCGCGGGGATCGCGGTCTGACGAGGACAAACTATGGAAGAAGTTTAAAGCCGCACAGGATTCGTTCTATTCCGCGATGAAGGCCGCCGACGCCGCGAAGGACGCCAAACTTGCACCGAACGTTGAAGTGAAAGAAGCACTAGTTGTCAAGGCCGAAGCCCTGCTTCCGCTTGACGGATCGACAGGCCTCCCATCGATCAAGCGTCAACTTCGCTCCATCCAAGAGCAATGGGACAAAGCCGGTGACCTACCGCGCAGCGATCGTTCGCGATTGGAATCGCGACTCAAGAAAGTCGAGGATGCGGTGCGCAAGGCGGAGTCGAACGCGTGGGACCGCGATGATCCCGATAAGCGAGCCCGCGCAGAGTCCACCGCGAACGCTTTCACCGATGCGCTTGCCAAGCAGGAGGCCGATCTCGAGCAAGCTCGCGCCGCTGGCGATGAGCGAGCAGTGCGCAAGCTGGAGCAGTCCATCGAGAGCACCCGGGCGCTGCTCGACGCAGCCCAACGGATCGCCCGCTAGCAACACCGACTTAGCCCAACACGTCCTGGTCGGTTAGGTGCCAGCGACACCTTTGCCAGTGCCCGTCCTAGACGCGGTAAGCGTCGTAGACACCCTCGACGGTGCGGACCGTCTTCAGAACAGACCCCAGATGCTTGGGGTCGGCCATCTCGAAGGTGAACCTCGAGGTAGCGATCCTGTCTCGCGTTGTGGTGACCGACGCACTCAGGATGTTCACGTGCGTATCCGACAGAGCGCGCGTGATGTCAGCCAGCAAGCGCGAGCGATCGAGCGCCTCGACCTGGATGTTCACTAGGAAGACGCTAGATGGCGTGGGCGCCCACTCCACGTCCACCTCACGCTCGGGGCTTTGTCGCAGATTCGGAACGTTGACGCAGCTTTCGCGATGCACAGAAACACCCGACGCTCGCGTGACGAACCCCATGATTGCATCGCCCGGCACCGGGGTGCAGCAGCGCGCAAGCTTGACCCAGAGGTCGTCGACCCCTTTGACGATGACTCCGACATCTCGCGAGGCGCTCTCCCGACGCCCTGGAGTGGGGGTGACTGCTTCGGCGGCGTCATCGTCAGCCCCGTCGACACCGCCCGCCGCCTCGATGAGCCGCTGGACGATGGTCGAGGCCGCGATTTTGCCTTCGCCCACCGATGCGTACAGCGCGGAAACATCGGCTTGGTTGAGGTCGACGGCGATCGTCGAGAGAGCTTGATTGGTCATCAATCGTTGTAGCGGGAAGCCCTTCTTGCGCATCGCTCGCGCAAGCTGATCCTTACCGTTGTCGATCGCTTCCTCGCGGCGCTCCTTGGAGAACCAGGCCTTGATCTTCGTCTTGGCTCGCGCGGACGCCACGAAGCCCAGCCAGTCGCGACTGGGCCCGGCGCCCTCAGCCTTGGAGGTAAAAATCTCCACGACGTCGCCGCTGGATAGTTCCGACTCCAGGGGAACGAGCTTTCCGTTGACTCGCGCACCGACGCACCGGTGCCCGATCTCGGTGTGGATCGAGTAGGCAAAATCGACCGGTGTCGCACCCGCCGGGAGCGCCGTCACATCACCCTTCGGTGTGAAGACGTACACCTCGGCTGTTCCGAGGTCGTAACGGAGTGAGTCCATGAACTCACCGGGGTCGGCGGTTTCGCGCTGCCAATCCAGCAGTTGGCGTAGCCACGAGAACTCGTCAGGTCCGGCTTTGTCCGACTCGCCCTGCTTGTACATCCAGTGCGCAGCGACACCTAGCTCGGCCGATTGGTCCATGTCGTGGGTGCGGATCTGCACTTCGACGACTTTGCCTTCCGGTCCGATGACGGTCGTGTGCAGCGACTGATACATATTGAATTTCGGCATCGCGATGAAGTCCTTGAAACGTCCGGGCACCGGGCTCCACTGCGCGTGGATCGTTCCCAATACCGCGTAGCACTCGCGAATACTGTCAACGAGGATGCGAACACCCACCAGGTCGTAGATGTCGTTAAAGTCGCGACCACGCACGATCATCTTCTGATACACCGAGTAGTAGTGCTTGGGGCGGCCGGTGACCGAGGCCTTGATGCGGCTCGTTTTCAGTTGGGCTTCAATATCGCTGACTACTTCCGCAAGGTACTTGTCGCGTGAGGGAGCCCGCTCCCCAACTAAGCGCACAATTTCTTCATACATTTTCGGATATAGCGTGGCAAAGGAAAGGTCCTCAAGTTCCCACTTGATGGCGTTCATGCCGAGCCGATGCGCCAGCGGCGCGTAGATCTCGAGAGTTTCCCTAGCCTTCTTTTGCTGCTTTTCCTCGGGGAGCCACCGGAGGGTGCGCATGTTGTGGAGTCGGTCGGTGAGCTTGATGACCAGCACGCGAATATCGCGGGCCATGGCCACGACCATCTTCCGCACGGTTTCCGCGGCGGAGGCCTCTCCGTAAGTGACCTTGTCGAGCTTGGTTACGCCGTCCACCAACAGGGCAATCTCGTCCCCGAAGTCTTCCCGCAGGGCATCAAGCGAGTACCCGCAGTCTTCAACGGTGTCGTGCAGAAGTGCAGCCGACAGTGTCGAGGCCGGCATTCCCAGGTCCGCCAGGATCGACGCGACCGCTACCGGGTGGGTGATGTACGGCACCCCCGATCGGCGCTTCTGGTCACGGTGCAGGTACTCCGCCATCTCGTAGGCGCGCTCGAGAGTGCGAGTATCGGCCTTCGGGTGATATCGGCGAAGCGTCCGGATGACCGGTTCTAGTTCCGGCTTGCCGGACCTAGGGCCGGCAAGCCTGGCGAAGCGACCACGGAAACCACCGGATTCGCCTGCCTGTGACCCGCGGGCGACCTCGGGCTCGGTGGTGGCGGGAATGTTCTTCGCCATGTCCACCTCCCCTTGCCGCGGAACACCAGTGTACGCGCGGGGGAACTAGCGTCGTTTGCGTCGGCTCTTGCGCTTGGGTTGATGTCGCTCGCCGGATTGCACGCGTGCGAGTTCACGAAGTTCCTCCGGAGATGCGGGCGATGCCGTAGTGGCGGAGCCTGCCTTCTCGGACGCGGCGCCCGCTGTTGCACCGGCGCCATCTCCGGCGCCTCCTGCGGCGCTATCCCCGCCCTTGGCGCCCACTTTCGCTGCTTGCTTGCGGCGGGCCTGAACCCGTGCGGCGAGGGCTTTCATTTCCGGCTGCTGCCGCTTGAGCTGGGCGAGGACCGGTGTGGCGATGAAGATTGAGGAGTACGTTCCTGCCGCCATACCAACTGCCAGGGCGACAGCGAGGTCAAGCAACGTGCCAGCGCCGAGCAGTCCGGCGCCAACGATGATGATGGCAAGGACGGGCAGCAGGGATGTCAGCGAAGTGTTGATGGATCGAACGACGGTCTGGTTCACCGCCAGGTTCGCGGCTTCGTCGTAGGTCATGACCGACTGTCCGGCGATGCCTCGCGTGTTCTCCTTCACCTTGTCGTAAACGACGACGGTGTCGTAGAGCGAGTAGGCCAAGATGGTGAGGACACCGATGGCGGTCGCCGGTGTCACTTCTAGTCCCAAGAGCGCATAGATGCCCACCGTGATGACGAGGTCATGGACCAAGGCGACGAGTGCGCCGATGGCCATTCGCCATTCGAAGTAGATGCTCAAGAAGATCGTGACCAGCACCAAGAAGATGACCAACCCCTGGAGGGCCTTGGACGATATCTCCGCCCCCCACGTCGGTCCGACAACCTGAACGGTGATCTCCGATGCCGCGACACCGCAGACGTCGCCCAGGGACTCCGACAACTCGATGGACTCCGCGCTGGTCAACGGAATCGTCTGGACCCGCATGGTGCCCGAACTGGCGACGGTCACGATCGTTTGCCCGCCGGACTCGGCCTCGGCTACTTCTCGCGCCTCGGTCACCGAGCAGGTCGCATTGGGGATGGCGAAGTCGGCACCGCCGCGGAACTCAATCCCGAGATTCAATCCTCGGAAGGCAAGCGAAGCCACGGCGACGAGCAGGATGATCGCCGAGAGGACGTACCACCGCTTCCACCGACCGACGAAGTCGTAGGAAACCTCACCGCGATAGAGCCGTTGGCCGATGTTGGTGATGCTGCTCATGACCGCACCTCCGTTGTATCGTCGGCTGAGTCGCCAGCCGAGTCGCCAGCTGAGTCGTCGGCTGAGTCGCCAGCTGAGTCGTCAGCTGTGGTCTCATCATGTGTGGCTTCGTCTGCTGTTGCGCTCTGGTAGTCGTCACGGCGTTTGCGTCGTGATTGTCCAGCAAGCGTGTCGAGGGCACTGTGACCACCCAGGCGTTCGGGGTCCAGCCCTGACCACTTGGACCCGCCCTGCATGAACTTGCGACGTCCCATCAAAACCACCACGGGGTGGGTAAACCAGAAGGCGATGATGAGGTCGATGACCGTTGTCAGACCCAAGATGAAGGCGAATCCGCGGACGCTGCCGATGGATAGGAAGTACAAAACCACGGCGGCAAGCAGCGTGACGAAGTCCGCCGCCAACAGGGTCCGGCGGGCTCGCACCCATCCGCTGTCGCACGCTTGCCGTAGGGATCGTCCGTCGCGAAGTTCGTCGCGCATGCGTTCGAAGTACACGATGAAGGAATCCGCGGTGATGCCGACGGC
>MDTC01234985.1_pt1 | contig 13175 bp, 13 predicted proteins | sample 811181 | NCBI WGS metagenome assembly MDTC01 (sample SAMN05326644, study PRJNA326480) | marine metagenome | isolation source: seawater | place: Pacific Ocean: North | collected 2011 | reverse complement strand
TGATGCGCGGCTTCAGCCGAACTGTTCCCCAGCCAGGGCGATCAGCGGAAACAAGCCTGACCAATGCGCCCAACCCTTCCAGCCGCACCCTGCTGGAGGTGATCCGTGACCTGGAAGGTGCCAGCACCGAAATGGTCGAGCGCAACAAGACGATCTTTTTCCCTGGCGACCCGGCCGAACGCGTATATCTGATCCGGCGGGGAGCTGTCCGTCTCTCGAGGGTTTACGAATCGGGCGAGGAGATTACCGTCGCTCTTCTCAGAGAGAACAGCCTGTTCGGTGTTCTCTCACTGCTCACGGGACATCGCTCCGATCGCTTCTATCACTCGGTGGCCTTCACAAGAGTGGAGATGGTCACAGCACCGGCGAGCTCTGTGCGCCAGGCCATCGAAGCGAACACCAGCGTGGGATTGCTTCTCCTTCAGGGTCTCTCCAGTCGGATTCTGCAGACCGAGACCATGATCGAAACTCTCACACACCGGGATATGTCATCGCGGCTCGTGAGTTTTCTGCTCGTTCTGTGCAGGGATTTCGGCATGCCCGGCTCCCAGGGCATCACCATCGATCTGCGTCTGTCTCATCAGGCCATTGCTGAAGCGATCGGGTCCACACGCGTGACGATCACAAGGCTGCTGGGCGATCTGCGCAACTCTGGGCTGGTGGAAATCGATCGCAAGAAGATCACAGTTCTGGATCCGATTGCACTGGCCAAACGCTTCAGCTAACCCGCGACAGGTGAAGATGGGCAGCACCTTCAGAGCCCGCCGCATGTTTGACCGTCCGTGACCGGCTGGGTACTGCTGCTGTCCCTGCTCATCCTCGGAGGGGTGCTGTCCACCCTTGGGGATCGACTGGGTTCAAGGGTCGGCAAGGCCAGGCTGAGCCTTTTCGGCCTTCGCCCACGCCAGACGGCCGTGGTGATCACGGTGCTGACGGGGAGCCTGATCAGCGCCCTCTCGCTTGGCCTGATGTTGCTGGTGAGCCGTCAGCTGCGCGTCGGACTTTTTGAACTCAACGACCTCGAGGCACGCCTGCGCAGCAGCCGCTCGGATCTGAAGGGAAGCCGCAGAGCTCAACGCAGGGCCCGCCAACAGCTCGAACAGGCTCGCGCCGATGAGATCGAGGCCAGAAAGATACTGTCTGATGCCCAGCAACGGGCCATTGAACTGCGCAGCACGCTCAAACCCCTGCAGGATCAGACCCGCCGGCTCGAGGCGGAGCGCCTGAGGCTCAGCCAGGATGTGCGCAACCGTGATGCGGAAATCCAGCGCACGGATGATGAACTGCGGGCCGTGCGTGAGCGCATCAGCTCCGGTGAAGCCGAGCTGCAGCAACTGGAGGAGAACCTGCTGGCTCTGCGCCGTGGGGATGTGGCCATCAGCAGCGGTCAGTCTCTGGCCACCGTCACCCTCAAACTTGATCGTCCTGATCAGGCCCGGCAGGTGATTGACCAGGTTCTGAGAGAAGCCAATCTGCAGGCTTTTCAGAAGGTTCTGCCTGGGCAGGCGCCGGACCGTCAGATCATCCTCGTTCCTCGCCAGGACATTCAAAGACTGGAACAGGCCATCCGAAAACCAGGCACCTGGGTGGTGGTGCTGCGTTCAGCGGCCAATGTGCTGCGTGGCGAGCAAGTCGTTTACGCCTTCCCGGATGTGCGTCCCAATGTGGCGATCACCATCGAAGGTGAAGTTCTGGCCAGAACAGCTCTTGCCAGGGAAGAGACCAGTCCTGAGGAGATTCGGAACCGCATCAACCTGCTGCTTGCCTCCACACTCGCTGAGGTGCGCCGACGAGGGTCGCTCAGTCAGGGACTGCAGTTTGATGCCAATGCCTTCAACACTCTCGCCAGAGAGCTGACCGACCGCAGCAGTGGCCGGGTTGAACTTGAGGCGGTCGCCCTGCGCCGCAGTGAAACCGCGGATCCTGTGGCCATCGAACTGCGCCCGAGCCGCAGATTTCGTTCAGCACCGCAGCTCCGGGACGACATGCCATGACCCGGGTGGTCTCTCTTGACCCAGGACGCAGCAAGTGCGGCCTGATCCTCGTCGACTGCGACAGGCTCTGCGTGATCGAAGCTCGTGTGATCGCAACCGAGGCTGTGCTGGGCACCCTGGAACAGTGGAGGTTGACCGCTCCCATTGAACGGCTGGTGCTGGGAAACGGCACAGCCAGCGACAGCCTGAAGCGACAGCTGCCTGCAGATCTTCCCGTCAGGCTGGTGGATGAGCGTGGAACCACACTGAAGGCCCGCAGGCGCTACTGGCAGCTTTGGCCCCCCCGGGGGTGGCGGCGTTTCATTCCGGAGGGTCTGCTGTTGCCGCCCACAGAACTGGATGCCGTGGCAGCCCTGGTGATCCTGGAATCGGATCTTGGTCGGAACCTCGCTTGGCCTGGGCCAGCTCCGATCAGAATCGGGCCCGAACGGTGAAGCTGTAATCGCCGCCGGGCTCCAGCCTGTAGTCGGATTTCACAAGAAAACGAAGCAACGCGTCCTGAATCAACGCTCTCCCGAGTGATGGCTCCACGCTGAGCTCACCCCGATCAAAGAACCAGTGAAATGTCCAGGTGAAACCACCGGCCTGAACCTCTCCCTGCAGACACTGATCTCGGAAGCTGTGATGGTGCACCCGGAGATGGGCAGTGGTGACGGGCAGAGGAGCCATCAGACCGGATCGCTCTCAGCAGCAGGGGCAAGATTCACTCCATTGATGGCGTTCCCGGCCCGGTCCAGGCCTTGTCGCTGGATCCGATCAAGCCCCGACACGACTTCCCGGAGCACCTCCTGGAGAAGAGGTTCCTCCGCACGGTTGAACTGACCCAGAACGTGGGACACGGTTCGGGCACGACGTTCCTCGGGATTGCGCCCGGGGGCTCCGATTCCAATGCGAAGACGGGCGAACTCCTGGGTCCCGAGATGCTGAATGGTGCTTTTGAGGCCGTTATGACCGCCGGCACCACCGCCTGCTCTCAGTCGCAGCCGTCCCAGCGGCAGGTCCATGTCATCCACGAGAACGATCAGCTGATGGATTCCCAGATCAAACCAATCGAGTGCTGCTCGGATCGACCGACCACTCTCGTTCATGTAGGTCGTTGGCATCAACAGCCTGAGACGATCGCCGCCGGAGCCGACATCAGCGAGATCAGCCTGAAGTCTCGACATCGCCTTGAACCTGCTCCCCTCACGACTGGTGAGCAGCTCAAGCGCCATGAATCCAACGTTGTGCCTGGTCGCAGCATATTTTTCGCCAGGGTTGCCAAGGCCGACCACCAGACGGAGGTCACCGCTTTCGATCACCGGTCAGTCCTCAGCAACCTTGGATGATGACGCTGGCTCCGACGATTCGGACGAAGGGGGGAGATCTTCGGGCTCCGCCATCGCCTTGCTGATTTCACGTTCGAATTCCTTCGAAGCTGTTTGAAAACCCTTGAGAGTCTTTCCGAGGGTCCGTCCAAATTCAGGCAGGCGCTTGGGGCCGAACACCAGAAGCGCTACCGCTCCGATGACGGCCATCTCAGGGAGACCAATGCCGAAGATGTTCATGGAAAACGTTGGGCGGGCCGGATCAGGCGCCGCCGTTCCAGTTCACATTGATTCCCTCAAGGATCAGCGACTGGTTGTAGAGCTGAAGGATCACAAGCAGGAAGACCAGAAACAGCACCATGAAGATGCCCATGACAGGGGTGGTTCCCCAGCCGGGAACGACCTTGCCGTACTCGGAGTTCAGCGGACGGAGCAGATCGCCCAATCGAGTGCGTTGTGCCATAGCGGCCCTGAGGTCTCGGGTGAAGTTCAGTCCAGATACTGTAGGGGTCCCGGTCCTGAACAGGGCCGATCCTGTCGAGAGATGTGATGGAAAGCTCCTCCCCGGCGCTGTCGGTATCAATCGCGGTGTTAACAGCACTGCTAGGCCTCACCGGTTTTGGCGTTTATACAGCCTTCGGGCCACCGTCCAAGCGTCTTGACGATCCCTTTGATGATCACGACGACTGAGGTGTCAAGCGCAGTTCTTGCAGTGCACCTGGAAGAATCACGGTGGAGTTTTGTTCATCCTGAACCCACCAGCCCTGATCGCCGGGCGACCACTTCACCCTTGCGCCACCTGGGTTCAACAGCTGAACGAGGACCGCATTTTTAATCGCATCAGCTGATTGATCCGGTCGGATCGAAACCGGCACCAATTCTTTTGGTAAAGCAGGAAAACCCTCCCAGCGATCACTGGATTCAAGTGGTCCCAGCCAACCCGGTTCACGAAAGTGAATCGCTGATTGCGCAAGACCGTCCAGATACCATCCCTTCGAAACAGGCATCAGGGCCAGGCGATGACGATGCAGTCGCCGATCAGCCGATGGATCAGGCCAGGTTGGCCCACGCAACAACGAGATTCCCAGGTGATGTGCTCCTGCATCAACACCCTGAGGACCATCGAGCAAGACACCAAGTCCGCCACCCGGAGCTGTTGCCTCACTGGCTAACCAGGAGATCACTGGCACCTCCCAACGAGCCTGCTCCATGGGCGTCAAGGCAACAGCAGGTCGTTCGATCACACCACCGCTGGTGTCCGCAGCCCAGCGCACCGCTGGCCTCGAAAGGGGGCAGACCATGCGAAGAAGTTCATGGTTCTGATGCCAGTCGATCGTCATTTGCAGTTCTACGGCGGGACTATCGGCTCGCAACAGCACATCCATGCGCAGCGAGCTGCTCTCGATCGAGCTGCGCAGCACCACCCTCGCCACCAGCGGGCCCCGCTCCACGAGCTCCAGCTGCCAGTCAGCATCCATTGGTAGTGGATGCTGTAGGTAATCGGCCGCCAGATCCCACGCATCCCAGAACTCACCCTGGTCGCGATAGCGCCTGAACTGCAATGGTTCTGCGAGCTGATCAACACCCTGCTCATCCTGCAGTCGGGTCAGTCCCCTGCGATCCAGCTCAAGCGACAGCAGACCGTTGCACAGGCGCCAGCTCTGCTCGCCGATGACCTGCACCCGCACCGGATTCCGGACAACAGGAACAGCTGTTGCAACCGCTGAGGACTCTGAATGGCACTCCAGAGGCAATGCCATCACCCCCTGGGCCTCGGGCAACTGCACCCACAGATCCCCGCCTGGAGCGACCTGTGAAGGCAGGTTGATGCCTTCACAACACCACCGACCGTGCGGCAAACGCACGAGGGGAGACCAGCGCTGCAGGGGCTGAAGTCCACACCATGCCCAACGTTGATAACTCTTTCCAGGCCTTGAGTCCACAGGCGATGCATCACTGAGCAACTGATGAAGACCGGCAGTCCGTACCACTGCCGCAGCACGGCGGGCCGCTCGCCACTGGGGTTCCGCCTGATCAAACACTTCAGGAATCGATGTTCCTGGGAGAATGTCGTGAAACTGCTGGAATAGCAGCACCTGCCAGTCTCGCCGCTGCGTGGATTCAGCCCCAAGGGCCTCCACCAGATCCGCCTCCCGCAGCAACCGCTCCAGGGTGCGGTTGTGTCGTTTCTGATCGGGGCGTGAGGTGGCACAGCCCCGATGCAGTTCCAGGTACAGCTCGTCCTTCCAGACGGGCAACAAAGCGCTGAGCGGCTCGAGCTGCGATAGGTATTCACGGACTGTCCCTGCTCGACGAGGAGCGACCTGTGGATGGTCTTGCCAGAGCTGCATCTCTTCAAGCATTTCCCTGGTGGGTCCGCCGCCGTGGTCACCAACCCCCGGCAACCACAGCGCTTGATCAACTCCTGTGTTGGCCAAGAAGCGCTGCTGTTCCTGCTGCATGGCCAGTGGATCGGCATCCGTACCGATGCCTGGCAACATCAATGCCAGCAGCTCGGCGCCGCCGCGCCCTCGCCAGCGAAACAGACGGTGCGGAAAAACGTTGGTGGAATTCCAGGCCAGCTTGTGTGTACAGAACCAGCGCACGCCAGTGATGTGAGCAACAGCTGGCAGCCCAGACGCAAATCCGAAACTGTCCGGCAACCAGGCCAGGTCGTGTTTCCACTCAGGGAACTGTCTCTGACTGGTCTCCTGACCCAGGGCAAATTGTCGCCAGAGAGAGGCCGTGCTCACAAGAACACAGTCGGTCTCAACCCACGGTCCGTTGATGGGCTCCCAACGTCCAAGACGACTGGCCTGCTGAATAAGTGCGAACAGCGCAGGACGGTGGCGTTCCATCCACTCGTACAAGGCCGGGGTGGAATGGGCGAAATGCAGCTCCGGGAAGAGCTTCATCAGGTGCAAAACAGAGCGAAAGGTGCGTTCAGCCGCCTGCCAGGTGTCAGCAACAGGCCACAACCAGGCCAAATCCAAATGGGCATGACCCACCCAGTGCAGTCCTCCGGTGGCACCTGCCTGCCCAGCGAGGTGTTGATCAACCTGAGCCGCCGCCTGTTGGGATAGCGGGTCACAGTCAAGCCACAATTCAGGAACCGACTCAGCGGTAATCCCCGTGAGTTCAAGGGCCTGTGGAAGCAGATACCCCTGGGAATCAAGAGCGGACAGCGCGGGCTCCCTGACCAGATCACTTTTGATGAGTGCGCCATCGTCATGACAAGGACTGCGCAGCTCTAAAAGCACCCTCAGCCCTGCCCCATGCCTCCAGTGAGCCGGCAACTTCCAGCGGCAACGCGTGTCGAAAAGGTCCCCTTCATGCACGAGAACCCCATCCACCCAGAGCCGCACCTGGTCTGCCCACCAACTGAGCACAAGACGTTCAAGGCTGTCCTCGTAGTGCTGCCAATGCTCTGGCCAAGCGATGGTCTGCTCGATTCGCAACCAGACGCCCCCTCTTGGCCAGATCAACAGTCCACGCTTCGCCCAGTCAGGTCGATGTTGCGCTCCCCAGGGCTCTTCAAGGACGGAATGGCGGCGCAAATCGCCGCAACGATGCCAAAAAGGGAGCCGGTCGAGGCGGCTGCGACTTCGAAACGTTTCAATCCACGCCAATCGCCGGGGCTCTAGAGGGGGCTGCATCGTGATCTCACAACCTTGACCCATAGGATGATGGCGCTATCCCAGACGCCGGTCGGTCTCCATGCTCGCCCTCAAGATTTCCGTTTACTCGGTCGTCTTCTTTTTTATCGGGATCTTCGTCTTTGGATTTCTGGCGAGTGACCCGAGCCGCACTCCGAGTCGCAAAGACCTGGAAGATTGAGTGCAGACGTGATCTGAGCGCACTCCGCTCAGGGGTCACGACGAACACTGGTCATTTCAGGAGAGATGCCGAGGATGCTCGTGTGAGGATCACCGGCCACTCTTGAGCGGATTTGCCAGCTTCCCGATCTCCCATCACGATCACGGGACTTCTGGCTGTGGCTGCAGTCCTGGGAAGCCCAGCGCGATCAGAAGGTCTTGAGAACCTGGTCGACTTCGGAGTGATTCCACCCACCCGAGTGGAATCGTCCGCTGACGAAGATGGGGATAGCGAGGCGTCGATAACCGAGGCCAAGCAAGCGGAAATTGCAGAACCTCTGGCAGACGTTCAGCCTCCTCCCAAATTGCGCCTAAGGGCCGACCGCCAGACTTACGACGCCAAGCGTCAGTTGTTCGTAGCCGAAGGCAACGTCAGTGCGGTGATCAATGGCGGGGTCCTACGAGCAGATCGCCTGGAGTTCGACACGAATTTCAACAGCCTCTTCGCTCGCGGCAGTGTTCGTTATCGCAAAGGTGCTCAGTATTTCCAGGCCAGCAGCCTGCGGTTCAACTTGATCCAAGGCAGCGGTTCAATGGCGGACGTTTACGGCGTTCTCGATCTCGACACCGCTGCCGTTGATTTCAACCCACGACCGAGCAACCCAGGAGCACCGACGTCCAACGCACCGCCATCGGGTCAGGTCCCTGCAGAGGATCCAAGCCAAGACAGGTTGCTGCCAGTGATCGAGAGCACTGGCCTGGGATTCCCGACTGCCATTGACATCGAGCTTGACGCGTTCACGGCTAATCGCATCAGCCCCCAGGGTGATGATGCAGGCTTCTGGGACAGGGAACAGCCTCTGCCCAGCGAAGAATGGCTGGTCTCGGACACCACCCCACCAGAGAGCAAGGATGGGGAAGGCATGGCTTGCCCACCGGCCATCCCACCCATCCCCGACTGGCATCCGCACCCCTGGGCCATCACCGCCTGGGGCGGACAGATGATTGATTCCAACTTCGGCGACACCTTCTTGTTCAACGGAAGGATGCGTCCTGAATATCTGCTTGGCGTCAGCATGCAGAAACGCATCTGGCGAGCAGGACCGCTGCAACTGGAGCTGGAGGCTGATCTGTTTGCCCACCAGGCCTATGAACAGCAAGGGGGCCCGTTCAATCAGACCATTCCCAACGCAAATACCCCGGCCCAAACATTCGGCGAGGGCATCCTCGGCATTGGTGCTCGCCTGTGGGTTCAACCCTGGCTCAGCCTCGGCTTCGTCGAAGGCATCAGCTACAACTCTGCGGTCAGCAATTACGAGCGCACCTACCGCGAGAATTACGCGAATCTGCTCAACTACCTCGCTTTTGAGCTGGAAGCATCGGTGTCTCCGGAGCTTTCGATGGTGGGACGGATCCACCACCGCTCCGGAGCCTTCGGGACTTACAGCGGCGTAAAGGAAGGCAGCAACGCTTACTTGGTCGGACTCCGCTATCGCTGGGGGCAGGATCAACCTGAACCGGTGAGTCCTGAAGCGCCGCCTCCGCTGGGCTGCCCAGATTCCGACCGCGCAGCGCGGATCCAATCGCAGAGTCTCAGCGAACAACTCGAAGACATCACTCTTGGGAATCCTGTGCGGGAAACAGCTGCGAACTCAGCTGCTGCAGATCTCACACAGCCTCAGTCGCAGCACGCTGACTCGAGCCTTTCTCTCGCTGAACAGGAGAAACGTCGCAGCGCGGCCATTGCAGCCATTGATCAACGGATCAGCAGCATCCAGCTGCAGCAGCGGCTGGTGATCGAGCAAAGCCGGGGTGACAGTGACAAAGTCCGCAACAGCGAAGTTCTTGCCGCAAACAAATATGGCGGAGTGAAGCCTTCCCAACTGAATCAACGCGGAAAAAGCAAGCTGATCAGTGGCGAAATCAGCCGTTGGCGGATCCAGGCGACCCAGGTGACATTCACCCCCGAGGGCTGGACAGCCAGCCGGATGAGCTTCAGCAATGATCCCTACACACCGGCTCAGACCCGCATCGATGCGGAGGATGTTGTGGCCACGGAGCAAGAGAATGGAGACATCCTGATCAAGAGCCAGCGCAACCGATTGATCGTTGAAGAGCGGTTGCCAATCCCCGTCTCCAGGACACAAAGAATTCAAAAACAAGAAGAGGTCGTGAACCGCTGGGTGCTGAGTATCGACAAAGACGATCGCAGTGGTTTCTTCGTTGGCCGCGAACTCAAGTCCATCGAACTGTCGGACAACTTCATTCTGGATCTGCAACCCCAGTTGCTGGTACAGCGAGCGATTGACGGCAGCAACAACAGCTACGTGGCACCAGGAACACCCATCGATAGCTCCAAAGCAACACAAGACAATGCCCTCGGAGACCTGTTCGGCCTTGAGGCCGAACTCAGTGGCACGGTTCTGGGCTGGAACACTGAGGCGGAAGCCGATATCAGTACGTTCAATCCCAGCAATTTCATGAATGGCAGCCGTTTCTGGGGCAACGTGAATCGCTATTTCAAGCTGCCCCTACTTGGCCAAGTGGAAACGCGTTTCTTTGGCGCCTATCGGTACCGCACCTGGAACGGCTCACTTGGTGAGACCGACGTATACAGCGCTTACGGCGCTTTCGCTGAGCAGAAGGGCGACTGGCGATGGGGCAAGCTTTCAAACGACTACATCTGGCGCTTTGGCCTCGGTAATTACCAGGCTGAGAGTTTCACGAGTACCAACCTCATCGACACCACGCGGGCCAATTTCTACGGATCGTTAAACAGCAGCTATCCACTCTGGCGCGGCAAACCTGCTGCACTTACTCCGGAATCCGCTTACCGCTACTCGCCAGTAGCCATCGTGCCTGGCCTGACTCTGCGCACCAACATCAATACATCTCTGGCAGCCTTCGGGACCGGAAAGAGTCAGAACACGATCAGCCTCACCGGTGGACCAACGCTCACTCTCGGCACGTTCAGCAAGTCTTTTCTTGACTACACCCAGCTTTCCATCGCCGGTGGCGGCACCCTAAAAAACGGAGACAGTCCGTTTGAATTCGACCAGTCAGTGGACCTCGCCACCCTCGGCATCGGCATCACCCAGCAGCTTGCTGGGCCATTACTCCTGAATGCAGGCCTTGGCGTGAACATTGATCCCAACTCCGAGTTCTACGGCAATGTGATCAATTCCAATATTGAGCTGCGCTGGCAGCGCCGCAGTTATGACCTTGGTTTTTACTTCAATCCCTACGAAGGCATTGGCGGTTTCCGATTCCGCCTGAATGACTTCAACTTCACGGGGACGGGGCAGCCCTTCATCCCCTACACACCACGCAATCTCCCCAACGAACTTGACCGGCGACCGTTCTAATCAGAGCCTGCTTTAGTTGGGTCCACCCCCGTAAATCAGATGGCTGCCGGTGAGATCCGCACCTGCAAAACGCATGCCATCTGTGCGTACATCCGGTGCATAGGCATTGATCACCACAGCTCCACGGAGATCAGCACGACGCAGATCGGTTCTAGAGAGATCAGCATTGCTGAGTTGCGCTCCCTGCAGATCAGCTCCATCAAGACGGGCGCCACTGAGATCAGCCCCCTCCAGGTTGGTTTCGCGTAGATCAGCATCGCGGAGGTCGGCATCGCGAAGATCCACGCCGATCAGATGGGCGCCTTGCAAACGAGCCGAGCGCAGATCACAACCAGAACAGGCACCGCTGATCAACAATCGCTCCTTGGCCGATCCGTATGGCTGAACGAGCAATGACTGAATCGGCTCAGCCTTGGCAGTCACAGGAATCAATGCGCTGACCAGAAGGACAGCAGCAAGCTGAACAGGTCGAAACTGATTCATGGCAGCAGTGCCTCTGTCTCAGTCTTAGACAATCTGGTCTCTGCCTGCCATGGGGCATTCATCAAAAGCTTCCACCGAGCTCAGAAACCATTCAAATAGGGGAGTGCCTTCATCGTGCGGGTGAGCTCCGCATCTCTCGCCACGAGCTGGCCAGTGGCATCCCACTGGCCAGTGCGGAGCATGTCCAGAGAGCCTGAAGCCAGGGAAATGGTCTGAGACATTGATCCATCACTGAAGTTGAGCGCCTGAAGATCAAGCGTCCATTCAGTTGTGGCATCAGCCTCAACCGCATCCTGAAGAGCGCAGATCTGATCAGCCGTGGCTGTGGCACAGGGAATTCCCAGCGCGAGGCAATTGCCTTGAAAGATCTCGGCATAACTCACGCCCAGAACAGCACGGATCCCCCAGCGCATCAGTGCCTGCGGCGCATGTTCACGACTTGAACCACAGCCGAAATTGTCATTCACGACCAGGATCGATGCTCCCTGATGCTCCGGCTGGTCAAACGGGTGTGCTCCGGCCAGTTCCTTTCGATCATCAGCAAAGGCCTGTTCTCCCAGAGCTTCAAAGCTCACACACTTGAGAAAACGAGCTGGAATAATCCGGTCTGTATCGATGTCATCACCCCGCAGTACAAGTCCACGGCCAGAAACACGGCCGATCGGGCCCTGAGGGAAGGCGGTGGTCTCAGTCATCACAAAACAATCAGCGTTGGGCGAAATGGTCAGGGGCGGAATGGCACTGAATGCGGTGTGCACTCAGCTCAGCTGACGCACATCGCTCACCCGTCCAGCGATGGCAGCTGCAGCCACCATCGCCGGACTCATCAAAAGGGTTCGGCCACTGGCGGAACCCTGACGACCCTTGAAATTACGGTTGCTTGAACTCGCACTGATCTGGCTGCCTTCGAGACGGTCAGGGTTCATGGCCAGACACATCGAACAGCCAGGCTCACGCCATTCGAAACCTGCCTCACGAAACACCTGATCAAGTCCTTCCTTGATCGCGGCGCGAGCTACCTGTTCCGAACCAGGCACCACAAAAGCCTTGATGCCTTCGGCAACGTGCCGACCGCGAGCCACAGCAGCCGCGGCCTGAAGATCACTGAGACGACCATTGGTGCAACTGCCAATGAAACAGACATCCACAGGCACGCCTTCGATGGGCTGACCGGGAGCGAGATGCATGTAGCGATAAGCCTCTTCGGCAATCGGGCGGTCGGCCGGATCAAGCTGGTCTGAAATCGGTACGCGTTCATCGACCCCGATGCCCTGTCCAGGCGTGATGCCCCAGGTGACCGTGGGAGCGATTGCAGCAGCATCGAAGCGAATTTCATCATCGAAACTCGCATCGTCATTCGACGCGAGTGAACTCCACCAGGCGACAGCACGGTCCCAGATCTCCGCAGCTGGAGCCTCGGCGCGACCCTTCAAATAATCAAAGGTGATCTGATCAGGATTGACATACCCGCAGCGTGCACCTCCCTCAATCGCCATGTTGCAAAGGGTCATCCGCTCCTCCATTGAGAGAACCTCAATCGCAGGCCCTGCAAATTCATAGGCGAAGCCAACTCCGGCCTTCACGCCGAGAGTCCGAATCACATGGAGAATCAGATCCTTGGCGAAGACCCCATCAGTGAGTCGGTTCTCCACCCAGATGCGGCGTACTTTGAGCTTGCTCATGGCAAGGCTCTGACTGGCGAGCACGTCGCGCACCTGGCTCGTACCGATACCGAAGGCAATCGCCCCGAAGGCTCCATGAGTGGAGGTATGGGAATCACCGCAGGCAACGGTCATGCCTGGCTGGGTAAGGCCCAGTTCGGGCGCGATCACATGCACGATTCCCTGACGACCGCTCCCCAGCCCGTTGAGGGTGATGCCATGACGCGAACAATTGCGTTCAAGAGTGCTGAGCATTTGCTCGGCCAGGGGATCAGAGAACGGTCGCTCCTGGCTAATGGTGGGAACGATGTGATCCACCGTGGCAACTGTGCGCTCGGGGCAGCGCACTGGAAGGGCCTTGTCGTCCAAAGCGGCAAAGGCCTGTGGACTAGTGACCTCGTGAATGAGATGCAGACCGATGAACAGCTGAGTGGCACCTCCAGGAAGATCTGCGACGCAGTGCAGATCCCAAACCTTGTCGTAGAGGGTTCCGCTGCTCATTTCATGTCAGCCTTCACCTGTTAACCCTAATGGCCGACATCCATCACAT
>MDTC01077874.1_pt1 | contig 13175 bp, 11 predicted proteins | sample 811181 | NCBI WGS metagenome assembly MDTC01 (sample SAMN05326644, study PRJNA326480) | marine metagenome | isolation source: seawater | place: Pacific Ocean: North | collected 2011 | reverse complement strand
TGGTTGAAATCTGGGCAAATGTACCTTTCCTATACATGGTGATTATTCTAGTCTCGGTGATGCCGGGTTGGTGGGGAGTAGGATGGCAGGTATCCTCTCTTTTGTTTATCATGGTTCTTTTTTCATGGACGGGCCTGACTTACTATGTACGGGCAGCGGTGTTTAAAGAGAAAGTCCGTGATTATATTTCCGCAGCCAAAGTAATTGGAGCCGGCCCTTTGCGAATTATTTTTCGCCATCTTTTACCCAATGTTATTTCCACCCTTGTTACTTTTGCCCCATTTACCATAGCGGCGGCTATTTCCTCGATTACTGCGCTGGATTTTTTGGGTTACGGTTTACCTCCACCAACCCCAAGTTGGGGAGAACTTCTGAAGCAGGCTGTGGGCAATCTTAAAACTGCTCCATGGATGGTCATCTCCACTGTCACTGCACTTGTAATAACCCTTACTTTGGTTACCTTTGTCGGCGAAGCAGTAAGGGAAGCTTTTGATCCAAAAAAATTCTCTTCTTATGAATGACATAAAAAAAATAAAATTCTTAATTTCACTCATTATCGCAAACGTCGCTCTTCTTTTCCAAGCTTGTGAAGAACCAAAGTTAAAACAGCCCGGACAAAGTAAATCTGAACAGACAGAAGAAAAATCCAATAATTCTGATCAAGTTGACCGTGAATTCACCCGTGAACTAGCCCGTGAATTTGCCAGAGAGTTCGTGAAGGAATTTGCCAAACAAATTAATCATAACGCCCTTACATTTGATGCGAATGAATCACTGGATAAAAACAATAAGAAAGATATAAAAACCGGCCTTGTTGACGCGAGAGGAAAGCCTCATTCTTTACTCAGTCATTGTTCAGAGGATGTTCTTGAATTCTACCTAAATAATGCGGATTGCTTTTCGATTTTATCTCCAAGTCAGATACCCGATGATTTGAATTGGCAGGATGGTTCCAATGAAAAGGAATTTTCTTCGCCTGAAGCCAAGAGGGGTGGGACCTTCCATGCTTATATGTCTGACTTTCCTCGTACCCTCAGAACGATTGGCCCGGATGCCAATGGAGGATTTCGGAGCTATCTTCTTGATAATAATGTGATCAGCTTAACCCATGCCCACCCTAATTCTGACGGATACTACCCCGGAGTTGCAGATGAATGGGCGGTTGGCAAGGACGGATGTACCGTTTACTTCCGCCTTGATCCGAATGCCCGTTTTAGTGACGGTAATCTGGTTAAAGCTTCTGATTATTTCTTCTTTTTTTACTTCATGAGAAGCAAGCATATACAAGCACCCTGGTATAATGATTTTTATGGAAAGGATAAGTTTCAAAAAGTCACCTTGTATGATGAACGGACTCTTTCGATTACTTTTTATAAAGCCAAACCAGACATTGTCGAAAGAGTCTCAATTCGGCCTAAGCCAGAACATTTTTACTCGGAGTTAGGAGGAGAGTACTTAGCGAAATACCAGTGGAACCCAGAACCAACCACAGGGGCATATGTGGCATTACCCAAAAATGTGGACAAAGGAAAATCGGTTACACTGGTGAGACAAAATGATTGGTGGGCCAATGATAAACCGTTTTTTCGTAAGCGTTTCAATCCCGACCGGATCAAGGTAAGCGTGATTAGGGATACTGATAAAGCATTTGAGGTTTTCCTTAAAGGGCAGATAGATGCCTTCGGGTTGGCCAAGACCGAATTTTGGTATGAAAAATTAGCAGATGACCATCCTTTGGTAAAAAATGGATACATAAATAAAGTTACATTTTTCAACCAAGCTCCCCCACCTAGTTATGCCCTCAGGATAAATTCCCAAAAGGCACCGCTTGATAATCTTGATGTACGGGTTGGCTTTCATCACGCTATGAATTTTGGACTCGTGCTGGAAAGAATCTTTCGCGGAGATTTTGTTCGAATGAATACCGTGGCGGACGGCTTTGGTGATAGATCACATCCACAACTTAAGGCCAGAGAATTCTCCGTGGAAAAAGCAGTGGAAAGCTTTTCACGAGCCGGCTATTCGAAAAGAGGAAAAGATGGAATCTTAATGAACGCGGCAGGAGAAAAACTATCCATTGAAGTAATGACCGGTTACAAGCATTATGAAGATGTCTTGGTGGTACTGAAGGAGGAAGCCAAAAAAGCGGGACTTGAAATTAAGTTAAAAGTGCTCGAGCCAACCGCGGCTTGGAAAATGGCGAATGAAAAAAATCATCAGGTAATTTTTTCCGCATTTGGTACATTTGTGGAACTTTTTCCAAGGTTTTGGGAACCTTTTCATTCGGACAATGCTTACCAGGAAAAAGGCAATTCAAAGTATCAAGAAAATGGATCCTTAAAGTCAGGACTTACCACAAGGACGAGCACCAATAATTTCACCCAAACTGCGGTTCGTGAATTGGACCAACTGATTGATCGATACCGTGAAGAGGTGGACCTGGTTAGAATCACTGAAATGGCTCACCGCTTAAGTGAAATGATTCACGACCATGCAGTTTGGGTACCCGCCTGGAAAAAACCGTGGCTTCGGGCGGGACATTGGAACTGGCTCCAGTTTCCAGATGACTGGGGGCCCAAAGAATCAACAGATTACCAAGAATTTCAGGTTTTTTGGATTGATTCTCAAGAGAAGCAAAAAACCCTCGACGCAATGGAAACCGGTACGCCTATTTCTTCAAAACCATCGGTCCGGGTATATAAAAAGTACCTCACAAAATAAAATAATGTCTGATTTTTTTCATGACTAGTGATACACGGACTGACTCATTATTGAGGGTAAAAAACCTTTCTGTCTCATTTTCAAGTGATGAGGGGGAATTGGAGGCATTGGATGCGGTCGATTTTGATATAAAGCATGGGCAGACTCTTGGATTGGTCGGGGAGTCGGGGTGCGGAAAAAGCGTGACCGCACTTTCAGTCATGAGGCTCCTACCAAGGCCGATCGGAAAAATAAACGGTGGAAGTATTTATTTTGAGGGAAAGGATTTATTGAAACTAACTTCCGATGAAATGAGGCAGGTTCGAGGAAATGAAATAGGAATGATTTTCCAGGAACCGATGAATGCATTAAATCCGGTCATGTCCATCGGTGATCAGGTCTGCGAGTCTTTTCAACTCCATCAGGACATTAGTCCACAAGAAGCTTGGCAAAAATCAATTGAGATGCTGGAACAGGTTGGGATTCCAGCTCCCGAAAACCGGGTCTTTGAATTCCCTCATCAATTATCGGGTGGAATGAGGCAACGAATTGTCATTGCAATTGCACTGGCATGTAAGCCAAAACTTGTCATAGCTGATGAGCCCACTACCGCACTGGATGTTACCGTGCAGTCTCAAATTTTAGATCTCTTGCAAAGCTTAAGGAAAAAAATTGATTCTTCAGTTCTCTTAATCACCCATGACTTGGGAGTTATTGCTGAAACGTGTGACGAAGTATGCGTGATGTACGCCGGGCGGATTGTTGAGAGAGCGAGTACGCGTGACCTTTTCGCCAATCCCCGCCATGCCTACACCCGTGGACTTCTTTCATCCATACCCCGCCTCGATGGGGATCCAAAGACCAAGCTTGCTGCGATTGAAGGAATGGTCCCAAGTATTTCCGAACTTAGCAGAGGGTGCCGCTTTGCCGCGAGGAGTGGCTCACGTCACTCCCGAGAGGTCCTTGAAGAGAGACCCCCATACATTGAAATCTCACCCAATCATTGGGTGGAAGCGTGTCCCGTTTGTACAGATCCATGAGCGGAAGCGAAAATATTTTAGAGATCGAGAATCTCAGAGTTCACTTTCCGGTGAAAGGAGGAGTCTTTCGTAGGGCGGTGGGTTCATGTAAAGCAGTCGATGGAGTCAGTCTTAATCTGAAAGAAGGTCAAACACTGGGATTGGTCGGTGAGTCTGGATGTGGGAAATCCACCCTCGCCAAGGCGGTCGTTGGTTTGGTAAAGCCCACTACTGGTTCGGTCAGATTTAGGGGAAAAGAAGTTCTTAGGTCAGGACGGAAATCGCTCCAGGAATATCGACGGGTTGCCCAAATGGTTTTTCAAGATCCTGCCGAATCCCTAAACCCGAGACAAACAGTCAGTGCGATTGTCCAGGAACCCCTTGAAATTCATAATTTTGGAAAGAAAAGCGAGCGAAATGAACGTGTTTGTAAACTGCTCGAACAGGTTGGACTTCCTGCAAGTTCAGGTATGCGCTACCCGTTTGAGTTTTCAGGCGGGCAACGCCAACGAATTGGAATTGCCCGGTCCCTTGCCTTGAATCCCGATATGCTTTTGCTGGACGAACCGGTCTCAGCTTTGGATGTATCCGTTCAAAGCCAAGTGCTTAATCTTCTTATGGAATTACAAAACGAACTGGGTTTGAGCTATTTGCTCATTGCTCACGACCTTGCCGTTGTGAAGCATGTTTCGGATATGATCGCGGTCATGTATCTAGGGAAAATTGTTGAGATCGCTCCTGCTCAAGAACTCTATTCCAATCCACTGCATGACTATACAAAAGCATTAATTTCTGCCATTCCAGTTCCTGATCCGAGTCATTTAAGAAAAAAAATAATCATTCCCGGAGATGTACCTTCCCCAATAAATCCTCCTCCCGGGTGTGCATTTGGACACAGAGTTTCATCGGCAAGATATCCTGAAAGCATTGGTAAAACCTTAAGAATGGAGGAAATTGAAGCGAGTCATTGGGTGCTATCTTGTCCTTGCTGTATAAACTAGTTGGTGTACACTGACTGGATGATTCGAAAAAAGTCTTGCGGGTGAATCCACTCGGGTCTTTTATCACTTTTCATTCAAGTTTGCCTACTCGATGCTTATAACCAAAGTCCCCCCCTTTTTTTTTCTTGTTCTGTTTTTTTTACAAGCACACTTATTGTTTGCTCAAAATCCTGCCGAGATGCCTCTCAGGCAGGTGATTTCGGAGGCCCAGGAACTTATCGCAAACAGTGACTTTGCCCAAGCTTCGCCTTATTTGGACGAGCTTGAAATCAGGTTTGAGGACGAGAAGGACCCGAAGATAGAAAGAATGCTCCAAGAATTTGGTTTCGTCAGGGGTGTTGGGTATCTTCAATCCTACGCAGAATCAGGCAATCAAGAATTCCTTGGCAAAGCAGCGAGTGCATTTGGAGCTTTTGCGGAAAAGTTTCCGTCCGACCCAAGATCTGTCTTGGCCATGCAGAAAAGAACTGATTGCTTGCGGGCTTTGCAGGAATGGATGGAGTCTGCAAAAGTAATTGAAACCTTGTTGAAAGAACCATTTCGCAGTAAAATAGTAAAGCGGAGTGAATTGCTGGACCTGTTTTTTGGAAGAGCTCAATGTTATCATATTTTACAGGACTGGAATAAGGGAGAATCTGCATTTCGGGAACTTCTTGATTTCGCTGATGAAGCAAAAGATGAAGATCGCTCTGCTTACGCGGTTTCCTGTTTAACCGAAATGTTCGTTCAAACCAAACGGATAGATGAGGTTTTCCCGTTACTCCCAAGACTTTCAGGTGATACTCCTGCTCGTTACGACTTACGATTAAATGTTAATTTGATGCAAGGAGCAGGCTTGCTTAAAGATGCGGGAAGAAACATTGAAGCCTCCCTGCTTTATGCATTAACAATGACCGCTGAGGAAATTGATGTATACTACTCCGAAAGAGAAAAACGGCTTACTGCGGAACGGAAAAGGCTAACGGACTTTCTCAATCGATTTGGATCGGGTCTTCCAACAAGAAGACTTGAAATTCTACGTGACGAAAACAACAAAATTGCCCTGAAATTGACGAGTGCGAAAAGCCAGCTTGCAATGGTCAGAAGCACTCCATCTTACACCACTACTTTGCGGTGGAGAAAGTCGGATAATTTTCAAGCTACCAAAAGAAATTGGGAATCGTTTTGGGGTTTCTTTTGGCTATATAAGGATTTTCCTGAACATGAAAATGTGGAAAACTTCATTTATGCTGCTTTTGCTTCCGCAAACACCGTCAAATTTCGGGATAAATCCATACTACTGGGCGAGGAGTACCTTGCCAATAAGGATTGGAAGGACTTCCGTCCTGATGTTACTTTTATAATGTCAAATGCTTATCGGGAAGAAGCGCTCAAACAGCAGGCCCTTGCTACCAGTTTACAAACAGCAATGACCACAATCGATAAAGAGAGGGCTGTAAAAGCAAAGGAAACCGCGGATGAATACTACGATCGTTTTTTTAATCTTTGCGACGATTTTCTTGGAATCATGCCCGATCACAAATATTCCACCGATTTTATAAATATGATGGGGTCGGTCTATTTCAAAAGACGAAAATTCGAGGATATGCTGGTGAAATTTGTAGGTTTTGAAAATGGCGTAATGGATCCTAAAAAAGGTTATGTTAACGACAAAGAATTTTTAAACAGTCCGGCAATGTCGTCCACTCTATATATGAGTGGATTGGGATTTTTAGCGTCAGGAAAATTCGAAGAAGCAAAACCTCTCCTCGCTCCTATCGTAGGAGTTCATGTGGAAGGTCTTCCTTTGTCCGACGGTGCTCTTGTAACTTCTGAAAATAGTGGAGAGGGGGTAGAATAAAATGGTCACAACTCGACTTTTGTTGGTTTTGGCTTTCTCTCTTATTTTATCTTGCGGAGGAGATGACCCTGAAACCATTCCAGAAAAACCCCCTTCGATTAAAGACGATGAAATCAAAAAGGAAGTAGCGAATATTCCTTCGATTGAAGAAGAATCGGGAGATTTAATTCCCGATTCTGAGCCTGAGATTTTAAATGTGCCTGATCCAAACGGTGTATATTTACCCACCGGAGAAATGAAAAATGGCCAACCGGTGTACGCAAATTCAGATGGATTTAACATGTGGTTTAATGGATCTACATGGAGAATAACTGATAGGACAGGCGGGGGTAATCTCGTTGCGGCTGGAAAAGAAAACATCAATGATTCTTGGGCGAATGGTGCCACTATTCGTCACTACCCCGATAAGAAATTCAGTAAGGATGCCCTTTTTCGCCTGGCAGTTGCTTACCAAGGATCCATGGACAATGCGAATGCCCTGAGACTGTTTAAACAATTCATTCGTGAATACCCTGATGATCCGAAAGCTGCAGAAGTTTTTCTTAGTCTTGGTGACATTGTAATGAGCCAAGTTAAACCTGATGAGTACCCTTCCTTTAGCCAACTTACAGAGGCTCGGGAGAGTTACGCACAGGTGCGGAAAATTTCAAAGGACATTAATTTGATTTCTGACTCAACTTTTAATGAAGGTGGGGTGCTTGAATCCTCGGTTGAAAAGCCGGAAGGTCTCATTGATCACTATTACACTTTTGATAAAAACAAAGATGAACTACTTCAGGCGTCTGAATTTCAGGAATTAAATCCGCAGGGATCTGGAGCTTTTTCAGACCATGATTTGAATGGAGATAAAGCCTTGGATTTTGGTGAACTTGCAGAGCTCGCCATCCAATCTTCCTATTCTCAGATTGAAACACTATTTAGGGAGTATAACAATCAATATGCAACACAGGATGGAGCGAGAATTTCTCAGGCCACCGAAAAAATTGGATTTGCCTGTGAAAAGCAGGGCCGTCCCTCTGAAATGCTCGAAATGTATTTTTCAGACATAAAAAAATTTGGCAATGACCCAAGCCGAGTGGGAGTAGATGAAATTCTTAAAAAATACACAAAAAAATACCTCGAATACGAAAAACTTTATGGTTTGACTTTCGAGCTGTTAGACAACCTTCAGAATCCCAACGAGACTGTTTCTTTTTCATATCGTAATCGTAAGGGAATTGAAGAAGTAATTTCTGGCACGATCGAAGACATTGCGAAAGATCGAAGAAAATTGCTTCCCTATCTATCCACAAACTATACTGGTATTGACCCCGCAATATACAAAGAAGTTGCGAAATTAAAGGGGGCAATTTTCACTGCGCCCCAATACATCTCGAAATTCAAAGGACATTTTAACAAGTATAAGAAACTCAAAGAAGCTTTCCCTGCCGATCTCGCACCTTCGAAATCTTTTGCTGCCCTTCTTAATGATGCAGTAGACGCGGGGCAAAAGACTTTGGAATTAAGAATGAGGGCAAGCCTTTCGCAAGTTGGGTCGAAGGCAGGCGGTAATTACAATCCACAAAGAAGTGATTTTCCCGCCGCGAGTCCGGGAGTTCTTGTATGGATGGGTCAAACAATGCTTGGGCAAAATTCCGTTGATGATGCGGTTGCGGCGATGGAAAGGCTAATTCAAGTTTATGGTGATTCTGGAGGAGACTTCTTATTTGACGCCCACTATCTTCTTGGTAAGGCAAAAGAGAAAAACCGCCAATTTCAGGCTGCTGCAATGCATTTTGAGAATGCCCTAGCAAATTCTTCCTGGCATAATTTAGCCAACGACGCCCGTATGAGAAAAGGCTCGGCACTCTTCAAAGTTGGTGAGGAAACAAAAGACTCCAACGCCTTTGGCCAAGCAAGTGATTCGTTTCAAGAAGTCCGATCCGATACCGATACCACTTTGGAGATCCGTGCGGAATCCTCCTTCATGATGGGTGAATGCAAGAGAGCCTTGAAAGACTATGCGGGAGCGGCATTCCTTTATCTTGAAACAACATTGAATTTCCCCGGAGCAATTAAGTGGGCTCCTAAATCCTACGAAAAGGCAATCAGTTGTTTTGAACAATCAGGGCAAACCGATCAAATTACTAAAATCGAGAAGCAGTATCAGGACTGGCAACGTAAATTCTTAAAATGAATATTGTTAGGATAATTGGAGTAATTATTTCGCTCTGTCTTTATGGACAGACCAATGGTCAGAAGGTAGAAGATTTCTTCAAAAAGTATGCGGGGGAAATTCCTGCCAAGGTCCATTACGCCAATGCTGCAAACCCTAAAAATATTGTGTTGCGGGGAGTGGACCCGACCAAGGGGATAATTTATGCCAAAATCGAAGGATTGGGTGCTTTGGAACTCGAACTGAGAAGTCTAAGTAAACAAAACATCAGTTATTTTGAATTCACTCCATGGAGGGATCCTAGGTATGCAGTGGTTAATCCCCTCTTGTCGCCTCAACAACTCGCTCAAGCAAAAATACAAAAAAAGGAAAAAATTTATTTGGGTCAGGTTATTGCTCAGCTTGAAAATGAGAATTATCAACTGCCTTTTGTTAATGTACTTAGGCCAACGATGTATAAACTCATGCTATTTATGAGCATTTCTCCTCAGAATTTCCCAATTCATGGAAAATGTCTCACCTATGTAAAGTCGCTCATTGAATTGGAGCAATTCGGAGAAGCTTTTTATCTTCTCTCTCGTCTCAATCTCTCTCAACTTGATGATTTTGGTTACCGGGAATTTTCAGAAGCAGCTTTAGACCTGACTGGAAAAATGATTCGTGCCAATCCCAAATCAGCAAAAGTGTCGCTTGCTTTGTTGAGAAGAGTAAATATCCGAGATGATAGCGGCGACCATGAAGCCTATCTTCGCTTGGCTGATTCACTTCGTAACCAAGGACTTTTTACAGAAGCGATTGCAGAATATGGCAGGCTTGGTCCCCTGGTCAACAAATCCACTGCAAGCCCCTATAAGTCAATACTTCGTGTCTGGCCGGTGTACTGTTATATAAAGAATTATGAATTGTACTCCAAGGCTGCTGCCAAAGACAAAAGGTACAACCAATACGCATCCAAATATTTCAACGCTGCCCTGCAGGGATTAAAAGCGTTGGATGAAGATCCACCAGCAAGACAGTCTAACGAGTTTTCCCTGTACAAACTAGTAAGGGCCTTAGTGCGGGTTCAGTATGCCAGAAGGACTGAAGCAATGGGTGATCAAGAAAAAGCGGAAGAATATTATCGGCAATCGGTGCTCGAAGTAACGGAAGGAATTGTAAGTGCAAGGGTTGGTCTTGACTGGTTGCCAGAGTCTTTATTGATGGCAGGGGATGCCTATGAAAAGCTTAAGCAATACGAAGCCGCAAAAAATGTTTATCAACAGGTCACACGCTTTTTCCCCTCCTCAAAGTGGGATTCAAAATGTCGTAAACGATTGGAGGCATTACCATCTTCCTAATTTCAATCCTGCGTTGACCCTGCATCGAAATCATTTCTAATAGACAAAAAATATAAAATTATGAAACTTGGATTTAACAGAAGCCTTTTATTTTTCGCGCTCACTTTTGCGTGTTTGTACCCGGAGATGTTTGTTTCCATTGCACAAGCCCAAAGCAAAAGCCTTGGGGATCAGTTAGTCGACTCACTTGGAGTTTTTATGTTTCCATTTGCGATACTTGTAATCGGAGGGTTTACCCTGATTATCTACAACAGTATAGCAGTGCGCAAAAAAGCGTTTGTTAAGGACGATGTCGTGGCACCGATCATGCAAGAAGTACAAAACCTCAATATCGATGGTGCCCTTGCACTTTGTGACCAGTACAAGTTACCAGTTACTTCGGTTCTCAAGGGCGGCTTGGCTCGAATTCAAGATGACGAATTAGACATTGAGCAAATTGAAAAGGGGCTGGAAGAGTCATCTGGTATCGAGTTATCTAAGCCTTTCACTTGGATTAATATGCTTAACACTATTGGATCAATTGCTCCAATGATTGGACTTCTTGGTACAGTAACAGGTATGATTGGAGCTTTTACAGTCCTGACCGAGTCAGGGATGGGAGGTGAATCGAGCAAACAAATGGCAGGCAATATCGGAAGTGCTTTGTGGACCACAGCCGCAGGTCTTGTAGTGGCGATTCCAACCTTAATCTCATATTTTTTATTTAAGACAAAATTTGGAAATATCGTTGCTGAAGTGAATAAGGTCGCAGGTGAGATGGTTTTTACCTTAGTTAGGGCAGCCCGGGGAGGATTTGACCAGGAAGAAGCCGGAGAGGAATATTATGAAGAAGAGGAAGTGGTTTCTGAAGAAGAGGAAGGATTGCCTCCTTCTCCGGAATTGCCGTCTTCTCAATAACCTGACTCTTGCCGTAGTATCAAAGGATTTCAGCAATGAAAAGATACAAGCCCCCGGAATCTAATGATTCCCCTGATTTGACTCCAATGATTGATGTTGTTTTCCTGCTCATCGTATTTTTTATGGTCGTAGCTCAACAAATGTCCGAGCAATATGTTGAATTATCCGCCATGGCGGTGGCGAGTAATTCCGCGGTTAAAGAAAATCCACCCTCCCGAACAATCATTAGTATCGATGATACCCTAGAAGGAGAAAAATATTATTGGGGTGAGTCTGAAATTGATATTTCACAAATAAGTTGGGTCGTTAAAAAAAACCCGAAATGGAAAGTCTTTCTGCGGGTACATCCAGAAGTCCAGCATTCAGTCGTCCAGGACGTTATGAAAGAGATTGGAAATGCCGGGCAAGCCGACATTATCTTTGCTACTTGGCAAGTGGCTAGTTGAGTATAATGGACGCACTGAAGAAAATTTTGGATGATGTTGACGAGGTTGATTTAACCCCAATGATCGATGTTACATTCCTTCTGCTTATTTATTTTATGGTCACTACCATGCTCAAGCAGCCTGAAGCCGAGTTGTCTATTCAACTGCCTGGTAAACCACAAAGCAGTGATGTTACCCCAATGGAAATGTTGAATGTTAAAATTGGAGATGAAGGTGAAGTTTATTTGAACGGATCAGAAATCGAAGATGGATTAGATCTGGCGATGCAGGACCTAGTCTCTAATTTAAAGACCCAAAAAGGAATGAGGGACCAATTGATCAGTAGTGGAGCTCGTAGCAAAGCGGAAGCGGAATTGAAAGTGCAGATTGAATCTTCCACTCTAGCCCTGCATCAAGCTTCCATAAGTGTGCTAAATGCGTGTTCGGAAGCAGGCGTTGAGAAAGTTACTTTTTCTTTTGAGTAGATATTCTCCTTACTAAGGGAATTTAATGAACGAAATAGTGTCTAAATTTCTTCACACTCGAATGAGGGTTAATAATTTGGAGGAAACCGTTGAGTTTTATCAAAAAGTTTTTGGACTCAAAGTTTCCCGTCGCCATGAATCTCCCCGTGGTTCCAAGCTTGTTTTTATCAAAGTTCCCAACAGTGAAGAGGAAATTGAAATTACTTATTTTCCTAATTCCGGTAAGGTTCAAGTACAGGAAGATCTGATGCATTTGGCTTTTGAAGTAAAAAGTATGAGTGAATTTTCTGAACACATAAAAAAAATCGGATTTGAGTTTAGTGATGGACCGACAAAAAGTTCTTCGGGATCTACATTTGCATTTGTTGATGCTCCCGAAGGGTACGAGGTAGAAGTGATTGAAAAACCTAAATAGCACGGGCTCTTATATTGTCTGAAGATGACCAGACTGTGATTATTCTTATGGGTGTCTCCGGTGCAGGAAAATCAACAATTGGTCAATTACTGGCCAAAAAAATGAACTGGATTTTTGTGGAAGGAGATGACTTTCATTCTTCGGCGAATAAGCATAAGATGACAGCTGGTGCTTCATTAGATGATACCGATCGAAAAAACTGGTTGTACAAACTGGTATCAGTTTGTACCACTTGCACTGAACCAATGGTAATCAGTTGTTCGGCTTTAAAAAAGTCTTATCGGGAGATTCTTTCTTCTCATAAAAATCGAACGATTTTCATTCATCTTTCAGGTGCTAAAGAAGTTCTGGAGAGTCGCCTACACAAAAGAAAAAATCATTTCTTCAACCCTATTCTTCTGGTCGATCAGTTGAATACGCTCGAACCTTTATCGACTGATGAGTGTGGCTTTAAAATAAATTTCAACCGAGGGACAAACTTAGTTGTTGCTGAAATCATTTCTCGGTTAAACGATTGGAAAATATGAAATTCAGACTTTTTTTTATTTCTTTTTTTCTACTTGTTACTAGTGGACAGCTGATCGCAAAGCTTTCAGAAAAAAAACCAAATCAAAATGATACAATTCTTTTTGATGGATCAAGTCTAAAAAATTGGGAAAAAACTGACTATGCAGGAAAAGGAGAAATTAGAATTGATGAAAACCGAAGCTTGATTCTGGAAATGGGTGCTGAACTTTCAGGGCTGAATTGGAAGGGAAAGGCATTGCCAACAATCGACTATGAAATCTATGTTGTGGCCAAGCGGACGATGGGTAGTGATTTTTTTTGCGGTCTTACTTTCCCCTACCTAGAATCGCATGCGACCTTGATTGTCGGCGGATGGGGTGGGGCATTAATTGGA